>Ga0180007_10001136_pt1 | contig 38191 bp, 47 predicted proteins | sample MM_PC_MetaG_FD_121122 | JGI IMG/M metagenome (GOLD analysis project Ga0180007, IMG submission 121122) | Groundwater microbial communities from the Aspo Hard Rock Laboratory (HRL) deep subsurface site, Sweden - MM_PC_MetaG | ecosystem: Environmental > Aquatic > Deep subsurface > Groundwater... | reverse complement strand
TTTGGTCTGCTTCTTAGCTCTTTTCTTAAGCATTGATAGAAATAGATATTACAAGCATAAAAGGTTAGTGTTAGGCCCCACCAGTCACCGCTTCGCTATAGACTGGTGGAAAGAGGAATTCTATATAATTGAATGCCTTGAAAACAATTGGAGCACTAGGGAATTAGAAAGGCAGATCAATTCATTATTATATGAAAGGCTTGCTCTCAGCAGGAATCAAAAGAAAGTCAAAGAACTATCTAAGAAAGGCCAAATAGTAAAAACCCCTAAAGATGTCATAAAAGACCCATATGTTCTGGAATTTTTAGATGTCATCGAAAATAATGAATATCTTGAGAAGGATTTGGAAAAATTGCTGTTAGATAAGCTAAAAGATTTCCTTTTAGAACTGGGAAAAGGATTCTCTTTTGTTGCTAGGCAAAAAAGAATCACCGTAGATGGAGACCATTTCTATGTGGATCTTGTTTTTTATAACTACTTATTGAAATGTTTTGTTCTTGTCGATCTGAAAATTGGCAAGCTTACCCATAAAAACATTGGGCAGATGGACTTTTATGTAAGGTATTTCGAAAAAAAAGAAAACAGGAGACAACCCCGCAATAGGAATAATATTATGCAGTGACAAGAATGAAACAATGGTCAAGTACACAATGTTAGAGGACAAAAAAGGGATTTTTGCTTCGAAGTATAGATTATATCTCCCAAGTGAAGGAGAGCTTAAGAAAGAGCTTATTGAAGAAAAAGAGAAGATTAGATCTAGGTAAAGATGAAAATCAAATTCCAAAACATAGGCTGGAAAAGTAAGGTAATGCAAAAAAGAGTTACCTTAAGCATATCTATTAATAAGCTAGTCGCTACAGGATGTTCTTTAGAAAAATGCCAAACTTTGTATTGTTACTTAGCTGAAGACGAAAACAAAAGGCCGATTATGATAAGCTATTTAGATGGAAAACCCAGGCAGATTCCCACGTCAGAACCTTTGGTTCCGACACCTCCTAAAGCTTACGCAGTTGTAATTGCAATAGATGAAAATAAATAGCCCCGGGCAGATTCGAACTGCCGTCAATTCTGGTTTGTAGTCGGTGGTAGGTAGTTTGTGGTTCAACTTCTTTCCCAGATTCGAACTCGGGTGTCGAACTCATTTATACCACCCCACGTTTATTTTATTTTAACAAAGTATAACTTGTTAATATTTGTTTTGGTTTTATCCTTGTTTTGTCAGTATATACTCTTCAATTAATTCTCTAAATTCAGTTGCTTTTATAGTGCTATTCTGAGCTTCAGAAACTTTTGCTGTTCTGTTCATTTGATAAGTAAACTCGTTTCTTTGGTCTCTTTGTTTCTTTAAATCTTTTATGCTCTTTTCTATCCTATGCAGTTCAAGAGTTTCATCCTGTAATTCTTTAAACATTGCCAAAGCTTTTGACATTCTACTGGTTGTTAGCTCTTTAGGCTTTTTCTGTTCTAGTTCAGATCCTTTTATTATGTAGTAATAGATAAAAGCAAGATAGATAGTTTTGTGGGTATCTTTCTTGCCTTTAGGAAGCTTTTTGTTGTCTAACCCCAACAAATATTCAACTTCAAAGAACATTGAATAATAACTTGCAGCAATGATCCAGATAGTAACTGTGTCGTTGCCTTCTAATTCCTCAGTTTGCTCAACTTTATCTAAAAGATATAATGCTAAATTCAAAGAGTCTTGTGCTTTTTTCTTTGTATGATTCAAAAAAGCAGGGTTTGGGGTATCCCAAATACCCTTATTGTCCCACTCTTTAAAGAGCTTCTTAGCTTCTTCAATATCCTCTTTTTTTAGCATGTTCTTTCACCATAGCATAATAAGGCTCTATTCCAAAAAGTACCATTCCTTGCTCAAAAGCCTCTCTACCAACTGTATATTTTTGGTTTAACATATTTATAAAGTCATCAGTTGTAACTATATTAAAATCCTTTTTTAATGTGGATAACTTCAAAGCTTTATTAATTTTTTCTTTGTAAGCTTCAGTATCTTTTCTATCAGAGATGATAAAAAGAAGATCAACATCAGAGCCTTTCTTTTCTTTTTCTTTTGCATACGATCCAAATAAGAGCAAAATATACAGCTTTCCGGATAATGCTTCTTCTATATCTTTTATTAAGATAGCAATTTGAGGATGTTTTTTCATTAATTTAGATTTCTCATGTAGTATAGCTGAACTTAAATCGTCTATTTTTGCATTTTCAAAATCTATGCTGATAAGATTTGCTTTGCCTTTTCTTTCTTGTTTTACTATTTTTCTCTTTAATAAAATTGGTACTATTTTATGCACAGTTACATACATTAGCTTAGTATCTAATGCAATCTGATGAAGGCTTTTGCTTTTTAATGGCTCTCTTAATAAATTCCCTATTATTTTGTTTTCTGTATCTTTGTAAGTTTTCATGTTGTATAGTTAATATATAATATTATATATTTAGTATATAAAGCTTTTGTTTTGATTGTGAGTAGTTTAACCATTTTGGCGACCCCGACAAAATGGTCTTTTACTAACTTCTAATTAGTATATATTAACTAGGAGTTAATATTGAAAGTTTCAGTTTTTTGCCTCAAGACTAATCTTGACCTTTTTGCTGACATCAGCAAAATGGTTTTGTCATTTCTGTCATCTTTGTCATTATATTAATCAAACAATCCTAAACAAACAGGACAAGGCTCAGCTATACTTCCATCTTTTGCAATTGCCATAAAATACAATCTGCCACATTTAGGGCAGATGTTTCTTTTCAAATTAGCTTTAATCTTATCTTCTGCAATTATTATTCTGTTTATTTGTTCTTCCATCTTTTTTATATTAAACTATCCTTTATCATAATCAAAACCAAATCTATCTAAATCTTTTCTTAAATATTTTTCTTGTAGATCATAAACAGTGTTGTGCAAATATTCTTTATCCCATTCTCCAAAATTACTCAGGTTATTATGTATTGATTCAATCAATTCTTTTGGTTGGGTCATGGGTTTTGTCATAAAGAAAAAGAAAAATATTGAATCATATATCTTTATTGCAACATCAATCAATTCAAATTTTTTAGCAATTGCATCTAAAGCATTTCTTAAGCCTTCTTTATTTTTTATCAAGGTTGAATTTAATGTTTTATGAGAATAGAAAAATCCACCTTGGTGCACAGAATGGTTGAATTTATATAATTTTCTTCCCCTTTTATCAATCTCAATTTTCATCATAAGAGTGAATTTATTATTTATTCTGTTCTTGAGACGATTGTTTTCTTTCCTCTCTTCTCTTAATCATATTATCTATTTTAGCGACAACTATATCCCTTGCTTTTTCATCAAGCAAAGGCACAACAATATCTAATCCAAGCCTAATCCCATCAACAAATGTATTAAAACCAAAGTTCTCTTTTGAATCTTTATTTTCAGGATAGTTTTCAATAATAGAATCATAGTATGCGTGAGCTAGTTTTTCAGAGTATCTTCCATTTTCTTTCCATATTTTATTCACTTCATCATTACTTAGCATTCTTTTAATTGTTTGTTCGTCTGCACCATTATCCAGAAGATATTTACAATTCTTACATTCCTTTTCTTGAGACTTATGTCCGCAGATTCTGCAATAGGGCATTTTATCTATCCTCTTCATAATCTTTTATTAGTTCTTTAAAATCATCATAACCTAAAATAGGAGCAAACTTCTTTGCCAATTCAATAAATTCATTTTCATTCTTCTCTTTTTTCTTAGCAATATCCATCAAAAAGGTCAAAATATCATGCATAAAATAATCCTTCTCTTTGATGTTTTTGGATTCTAATAAAAGCATATTCTTAAATTTAGCAAAATCTTCAGCATTTAATGTATCCATAATAGTTTTTTCAGCTGCCTCAAAATAATACTCTTGTTTTGCCTTCAGGTATTCAAGATACTCGTTAAATAGATCTTCTACATTATGGAGAACAATTAAACATAAGAAATAATTTTGAATAATCTTTTCAAAGTCCAATTTAGTTCTAGCAATTATATCTTCATAACCAAAACAACTGTATTTATATCCTTCCTCAAATAATAAAGATAACAATTTTTTATAACAAACCTTGCAAATCTCAAAATTCTTTTCATCAAATTCCTTCTGAATAAGCTTAAAATACTGCTTGATTATCCTTAAACCTTCCATTCCATGTTTATAGTCCCACGTATAAGCTCCTTTCCTCGCTTCTAAGATAAATTGTTCAATATCTTTATCTAAACTTCCTTCTGTAAGCTTATAGTCATATTTTTTAATTATTTTCATCTTCCATATAAGTACCGATAGGTAATATTTATAATTTTTGAAAATCCGTTCGCTAAGCTCACTCTCACATTTTCAACTTTGGGAAAAAATTATCACCTATTTCTTCAGGGCTCATTCTCCGGTTTGTTTCAAGTGGATTATTGATAAAACGGCTTAGGTCATTCCATTCCTCCAGCCTACATCTAAATAGCATTATTTAGTTCCACTCACGGAAAAATTCTTTCAGAATTTTTCCTAGTTTAGTAAATTACTTCGTAATTTATAAACCAAAACAAACGGACTTTCGCTCGGAACAAATTTTTTCTTACGAAAAACCGGCTCAATTTTTTTACATAGGCATGTGAATAGAATCTTTAAAGGGTGGAAATTAGTTAACTCTTACGACCAAACTCTGAAGTCTAATAGACTCCAAAATAGCCGAATCTCGCCTCTTTTTCTCCGTCCGAAATATAGTCAGTTATCTTATTATCACCTCCTTCACATAATGTATGAATATTACTTATGCAGGCATTGTATGAACTTGTTGAGCATCTTTGCTATGGATTCTAACTGCTGATTAAATGCATTAAACTTACAGATATCTATGTAGTTTAGATCCTTCGCTAACAACAGAAAGTGCTCTATTTCCTTAATTGAACCAGAGCTAAAGTATAAAGCCCTAGCAAAGTCCTTATTTGTCTTTCTACCAGCCCCTTCTGCGATATTAGCGCCAATTGATGATGATGCTCTTCTAAATTGCTGTGTCATTCCAAATCTTTCGTCTTTTGGGAAGTTAGCTGTTAGTCTATAGATGTCTAATGTAAACTGATGTGCCAGCTTCCATACTTCAAGTTTTTTAAAATCTTGCGTCATAAAAAACACCTCTTTCCGTCGATAAATAAGATGTTGTTATTTAAATACTTCACGCAGGTCCGTGACAAGTGGCAAGTGAAAATCACCGTCTGAGATAGCAAAATTTTGGCAATACCAGGCCTCTCTTCCACTTGCCATTTGATTTGGCAAGTGCTTATTTTCTATATAGAAAATAAATCTCACTAAAAACCACGAACCAACCAAGAACTACTCACCACTAACTAACTACTAATCATTCCCCAGCCCCCCGATTATTATACACGTGCCTCTTCTCAGTGTTTCTGTAATACTAGAAAAATTCCAAAATGGGAAAGCGTAGCGGATTTTGGGATTTTGTCGGCAAGCTACTAATAAGAGCGCATTGTAAAGCCGCTTGGTTTTTATGAAGGTTCAAATTAGAAATTTGATAGTTAGAATTAGCATTAAGAATGGAAATATCAAAGCACCCCAAAATACTACAATAGTAATTCTTCTATTTCCTTTGAGATACTTATCAGCATATCTTTGAAAAAAGTCAGGTTCCTTGTTCATCTCTTCGTCTCTTTCCCAATATCCCCTAAAACCCCTTCTCCTTTATTAGTTATTTTAAAAAACTTATTCTTCCTTCTTTCAGAAGTCAAACACTCAACTAATTCCTTGATCTCAAGTTCTTTTAATGTTGTACTGATATGACTAATTGGAGAATCAAGAATCTTGGCAAGCTCTGTTGGAATCTTATTTCCTTTTCTAAGTTCTGTGAGAATTCTAAATCTTGGCTTACTGCTCATTACATAGCTCATTAAATCCCAATCCACAAACTACTAACTACCAACCACAAACTAAATAAAATAGCCCCAGGCAGATTCGAACTGCCGTCAGAGCCTCCAGAGGGCCCTATCCTTGACCACTAGACTATGGGGCTGTATAAAACAGAGAAATAATTCACACTTTAAAAACTTTGGTTTTGTTTATAAAGTTTGAGGCAAATTTACTAGACTATGAGAATTTATTTTAAATTTTCTCGTTATTCTTTCTTGACTGGCTCTTCTTCACCAAAATCTTCAGTAGCCTCTATCTCTTCAGATTGCTCTTTAGAAGATTCTTCCTGTACATCTTTAGGCTTCTCTTGAACTGGCTCTTCTGAATCAGTCTCAGTCTTCTTGCTCTCTTCAACTTCTTCCTCAAAAACCTCTTCCTCTTCCTTAGGCTCTTCACTTATTTCTACAACTGTTTCCTTACCTTTCTTTACCTTGTTCTCGATATAGAACGCAGAAATGTCAACAACCCTTATAGGATAAACTTTCTTAAGCCCATCTTTAAGGCTTCTCTGTAATTTTCCACCTATAAGTTCCCTTACAACATTATCAAAAGTAGTCTTAGAAACAAAAGGCACAACCAAATTTATAGCTGTTTTCTTCAATAAAGCAGAAACAGAACTTTTTAATTTGACAGGAGGTATCATCAATGGCTTTATCCTGACTCTCTTACCATCAGAGGTCTTGCAGATAAAGGACATATCGATTCTTTCTTTTCCCCTTCTTACAAGCCTTCTCACACTTGAAGCGACTAAAGTATATCCTACAAGCTCAGTAGTTGCTTTATCTCCCTGAACATCATTTATAATAAATTTAAGAGTAGTATTCTGTTTCTTTATATCCCTTGTAAGGTTCATAAGATTAATAGTGATAGCCTTTCCAATCAATGATGTTGGCTCATTAACAGGTATCTCACCTAGAAATTCGCTGTTAAAAGAAGCAGGTGTAACTATTGTAACCCATCTCTTTCTCTTCACCTTAGATAATTTTGAAGATTTTACAGATTTTGGTGCTTTTTCTTGTTTTTCTTCAACCATTTTATTTTAGAATTGAGGAAACGAGATTGGTTTATAAAACTTTGTTTTTTGCAAAGCAAAAAATAAAGCTAAAAATCTCTGATTTTTTATGCTTTTGAAATTACAAAGCAATTTCAAAGGCTCAACAAAGATTAATTTTTTGTTGCTTATTGTTTTATTTTATTCCCTAGAAATCCAGATTAACAACCTCTTTTGCATGCTCTTCTATAAACTTCCTTCTCGGCTCAACATCATCTCCCATCAATATTGAAAATATCTCATCAGCCTTTACAGCATCTTCAAGCGTAACTCTCAATAATATCCTATTTGCAGGGTCCATTGTAGTTTCCCAAAGCTGCTTTGGATTCATCTCCCCTAACCCTTTATACCTCTGTATATTAGTCCCTTCCTTGCCCATAGAAGAAAGAAGTTCCTTCAGCTTATCATCATTATATACATATGTCTCTTCCTTGCCTTTCTTGACCCTATACAAAGGAGGCTGTGCAATATAGATATATCCTGCCTCGATCAACTGTTTCATATATCTGTAAATGAACGTTAAAAGCAAGGTCCTTATATGCGCTCCGTCAACATCTGCATCTGTCATTAGGATTATCTTATGATATCTTGCCTTAGCAATATTAAACTCGTCTATTATCCCCGTCCCTATCGCAGTTATCAAAGATGTTATCTCATTATTATGAAATATCTTGTCTAATCTCGCTTTCTCTACATTCAGGATCTTTCCCTTAAGCGGAAGTATAGCTTGAAACTCCCTGTTACGGCCCTGCTTTGCTGACCCTCCAGCTGAATCTCCCTCCACAATATATATCTCACATTTAGCAGGATCCCTATTGCTGCAGTCAGATAATTTACCAGGCAAGCTCCCATGGCTTAAAACACCCTTCCTCCTTGTTAACTCACGAGCCTTCCTAGCAGCCTCTCGTGCATCGGCAGCATTGATTGATTTTGAAACTATTGATTTTGCAACAGCTGGATTCTCTTCTAAGAAATGCCCAAGCTCAGTGTTTATCACAGACTCTACAATACCTTTTACCTCTGAATTACCCAACTTTGCTTTTGTCTGCCCTTCAAACTGAGGCTCTAAAACTTTTACAGAAACAACAGCTGCAAGACCTTCCCTTACATCGTCTGAACTTAGCTGAGTATCACTTAACTTATTTTTCCCTATATAAGAATTAATTGTCCTTGTCAAAGCTGTCTTAAATCCAGAAAGATGAGTTCCCCCTTCAATAGTATTTATATTGTTGACAAAAGAAAATACATTCTCCTGATAGCTGTCATTATACTGCATAGCTATCTCCACTTCACAATCATTTTTAGACTTATTAAAATATATTACATTATGTATCGGATGTTTTGTCTGATTAAGATACTCAACAAAACTTTTTATCCCACCTTCATAAAAAAACTCATCCTTTTTTCCAGATCTATCATCCTGTATCAAAATATTTATCCCTTTATTCAAGAATGCAAGCTCTCTTAACCTGTTTACCAGTATATCATAATGAAATACAGTCTCAGAAAATATCTCTTCATCAGGATAGAATGTAACTGACGTACCTGTTTCTTCTGACCCCCCAATCTCTTTGAGCTCAGTAACTGTAATTCCCCGCTCATATTCCTGAGAATATATCTTATTATTTCTCTTAACTTCAACAATAAGCTTTTTCGATAACGCATTTGTAACTGAAGCTCCTACTCCGTGCAGTCCGCCGCTGACCCTATAGGATTTCTTGTCAAACTTTCCTCCTGCATGTAATGTTGTAAATATAACTTCAACCGCAGACTTGTTAAGCTTAGGCATTATATCAACAGGAATTCCCCTACCATCATCAATTACTGTAACGCTTCCGTCCTGATTAAGTATAACCCTGATATTTTTGCAGAAACCAGCCATTGCTTCATCTATAGCGTTATCAACAACCTCATAAACAAGATGATGCAGTCCAGCTAACCCAGTGCTGCCTATATACATCGCTGGCCTTTTTCTTACAGCACTCAATCCGCCAAGAACTTGAATGTCTTTTGCTGAGTATTCTTCTTTCTCCATTTTGATTAAGTCAAGTCTAATTTAACAACAATTTTTTAGATGATATCCTAGTTTTAGAAAGTATAGTCCTTTATAAACCTTTCTAAAAAAACTTAGTTTTTTTAGAGACTCAGAAATGCCTTTGGCATTTCTTTTGTTTCGATAAAATTTTGCCCCTAGAAAGGCTATAGGGCATAAATTTTGCCTTTTCAGCCCCTCGATTAATCCATTAAATCGTAACGATTACAACAAATAATAATTCAATCACAATAAATCTTATAAACCTTGAATCTTAAAATCAATTTTATGGGGGACTTAAACATAGTTAGCTTAATTTTTAGTATTATTGGCGGATTAGGCCTATTCATCTTCGGAATAAAGATGATGGGAGATGGCCTTCAAAAAGTAGCAGGCCAAAAGATGAGGGAAATTCTAGCCCATTTGACAAAAAACAGATTCATAGGGCTAGGACTTGGAGCATTTGTAACCTCAATAATACAAAGCAGCTCCGCTACCACAGTTATGGTTATCGGTTTTGTCAATGTTGGGCTAATGAACTTAGTTCAATCAATCCCAATAATTCTCGGCGCAGATATAGGTACAACAATAACAGCACAATTAATTGCTTTCAAACTCACTGATTACGCATTGCCCATTGTAGGTATCGGCGCATCCATGTACTTATTTGCCAAAAAAAGAAAAACAAAACAATTAGGTGAATCGATACTCGGATTTGGAATATTATTTTTAGGATTAAGCATAATGTCAGGCGGAGTAAAGCCATTAGGAAGCAGTCCAATAGTCCATAACACTTTTGTCAGGCTAAGCTACAATCCTTTTTTAGGCGTACTAGTTGGCACAATAGCGACAGGCATACTTCAAAGCTCATCAGTTACCACTGGAATAATACTTTCATTGGCAAGCGTAGGCCTATTGGATTTGAGGGGGGCAATCCCCCTTGTCCTTGGAGCAAATATAGGGACATGCATAACTGCCGTCTTAGCAAGCATAGGCGCAAATCTTTCAGCAAAGAGAGCAGCGTTTGTCCACGTAGTATTCAAGGTGATAGGAACAATGATTGCATTATTATTGTTTCCAATCTATATATTGGCAGTCACACACAGCTCAACAGATATAATGAGGCAGATTGCAAACTTCCATACTATATTTAATGTAGTCAATGGCGCAATCTTCATTGGGTTCACTCCCTTATTTGTAAAGCTCATGAAAAAAGTAGTTCCTGGAAAAGAGCAAGTGATAGAACGAGGCCCAAAATATCTCGACAAAAACCTGTTAAAAACTCCGACCATAGCTATAGAAGCTGCAAAAAAAGAGATTCTAAGAACACTAAAATTCACAAAAGAGATGCTTGAAAACGCAATGAATGTATTCTATGAAAACAATAAAAAGAAAGTCCAAAAAGTCTGGATGAGAGAAGATATTGTTGATGAGCTGCAGGAATCAATAACTAATTATGTTCAGAAGATAACAGAAAAAGAGCTGGATGAGAAAGAGTCAGCTATGATCCCTTCATTGTTTCACTCGATAAATGATATTGAAAGGATAGCAGACCATGCAACTAACCTTACAAACATAGCAGAAAGAAAGATTGATGAAGGAATAGTTTTAAGCAAAACAGCAGTAGAAGAGATTAGGAGAGCTAATTTAGTCATAATGGAGATGATGGATGATACAATAAAGGCATTCCCTGACCTGGATAAGCAGCTTGCAAAAGTGATACTGGACAAAGAAGAAAGAATAAATAGGATGGTGATAGAATTCAGATGTAATCATGTAGACAGATTAGGCAAAGGTATCTGTAAACATTTGTCTGGTCTTATCTTTGTAGATATCCTTATGAACATGGAAAAAGTAGGAGACCATCTTACAAACATAGCTCAGGCAATACAAGGCAGGCTCCAATGGAATGGCGCTAAAAACCACAATTAAACAATAAGTTTTAAAATCAAAGATTTTAAACCGATTGAAAAATTAAAGATTTTTCAATAGTTTTATTAATAAGGAATTCTTTATGGTTGATATGAAACAGATAAATAGAAGAGTTATACTGAAAAAAAGAAACGCACTAAGCAAGGATGAAATCATAAAGAAATCCAGCATAATAAAAAACAATCTCTTCAGCTCACAAGAATACAAAAAATCAAAAGTAATAATGTTCTATGTTTCATTCGGCTCTGAAGTAAACACAATGGAAATGATAAAAGAAGCTCTAAAAGAAAAAACAGTCTGCGTTCCTGTTGTTGAAAAAGACAGGATGATTGCTTCGATAATAGATAGAATAGATGACTTAAACAAAAAGAATGAATACAAAATTCTAGAGCCAACAAACATACAAAAGATAGAAAGCAAAGAGATTGATCTTGTAATTGTCCCAGGAGTTGTCTTTGACAAAACCGCCCATAGAATAGGCTACGGCAAAGGTTATTATGACAAATTCTTAAAAGATTTCAAAGGAAAAAAGATAGGTTTAGCTTTTAACATGCAGATAATGGAGATTATCCCTAAAGATAGATGGGATATAGGATTAGATAAAGTGATTAGTGAAGTATAGAAATGTATTTCTTCTCTTGGATAATTAGTATTATCTTCAATCGAAGGGTTTATATTTAACTTCTGCTCGGATTCTTACGCCTAACCAAAACAACCATTTTTACCAAAAAAATAAGTTAACCATCTAGACGATAAACCCTGAAATATCCGACAAAAATAGAAAAATTTATAAAGATTTGACGCCTAACTGTTTTCTATGCAATATATAAGAAAAAAGGTAATCAAGGGCATAGAGTATTACTACTTCGAATTCCCATTCAGAACTACAGAAGGAAAAAGGATACTGTTCACACGGTACTTAGGAAAGAAGCTTCTTTCTCAGGAAGAGCTGAAAGAAAAGCTAAAAGGCTATTTCGAGGAGATTGGTAAAATAGCTGCCCAAAAAATGGGTAAAGAAATATTAGATTATTTTCCTCCGAATGGCATACAAAGAATTGAAAGCACTCGTGCTTGGTATCACTTCATCAACCATGAATTGAACGAAAATGAATTCAAGCTATTTAAAGACTTATTTGTCACCCTTTTCGTTTTAAACTCGAATCGCGCTGAAGGCTCCAGAGTAACACGGGGGGACATTGAAAAAATAATAAACAAAAGAAAAAAACCTAGGACTAAAATAGACATAGAAATTGTAAACTCACTGGATGCAATAAACTTTGCTTTTTCAAAGGATATGAAATGGAATTCTGCCTCACTGAGAAAAATCCATATGCTGTTGTTTAAAGGGATTGATGATGAAATAGCTGGAAAGTACAAAGCGGCAAATAATGTAGTAGGCGCAGGCGGAATAGCATCAATAACAACACCCAAAGAGAAAGTAAAGGAAGAGATTAATATGCTTATATCTTGGCTTAAGGGCAGAATGAAAAAGGAATACACCCCCATTATATCGCTTAAGTTTCATTGGAAGTTCGAACAGATACATCCATTTCAGGATGGCAATGGTAGGGTAGGCAGGATTTTGCTCAACGCTTTGCTTATGAAGTCTTTTTTTATGCCAGTAATATTCTTTAGCGAAAATCACAGGTCTTACAGCAATGCTCTCGCAAAAGCTATTGAAAGAAGAGAGAGCAAGCTTGCAAAATACTTTGTTGAGCAGCTAAAGAAAACAGGAAAAATGATTGATGAATACAAGAAAGAAGGAATCATAAAGGGCGGCTCCTCTAGCATCGGCAGGTGGGAGATACAAAAAGGAAGGATTAGGATTTATTAGTTCGACCAAATAGAAAGTGATTAGTGAAGTATAGAAATGTATTTAAAGCACCTATTTCTCAATATTCATGGGTGGTAATATGTTAGAATCATTAAAAAAACAAGACAGTGTTGTTTATAATTTAGTCAAAAGCGAGATTAACAGGCAAAAAAACGGTTTGTGTATGATTCCCTCTGAAAATCATGCTTCTGTTGCTGTTTTAGAAGCAATGGGAACCCCATTATCTAATAAATATTCAGAAGGCTATCCTGGAAAAAGATATTATACAGGAAACCAGTTTATTGATCAAATAGAGAACTTAGCTATTGAAAGGGCAAAAAAACTCTTTAAAGCAGATCACGCCAATGTCCAGCCAAATGCAGGCTCTACAGCCAACCAAGCTGTTTACTTTGCAATGCTAAATGTAGGGGACAAAGCAATGGGCATGGACTTAAGCCATGGCGGGCATTTAACCCATGGGAGCCCTGTTAATTTCTCTGGCAAACTCTACAATATGATTCATTATGGTGTTGAGAAGGATACTGAAAGAATAAATTATGATAAGTTAGCTGAACTAGCTCATAAAGAAAAGCCAAAAATGATTATTTCAGGAGCAACAGCTTATCCAAGAGAAATAGACTTTGACAAGTTCACAAAGATTGCCCATGAAATAGGTGCAGTTCATCTGGCTGATGTAAGCCACATTGTAGGTTTAATTCTTGGAGGAGTGCATAAAGACTGCAGTTCTGCGGATATTGTAATGACAACAACGCATAAAACTCTTCGTGGACCTAGAAGTGCAATCATATTATGTAAAGAAAAATTTGCAAAACAGATAGACAAAGCAGTATTTCCTGGCTTGCAGGGTGGGCCAATGGAACATGTTATTGCAGCAAAAGCAGTCTGCTTTGAAGAAGCAATGAAACCTGATTTTAAGCCTTACCAGGAGCAAATAAAAAAGAATGCAGCAATATTGGCTAAAGTTCTTGGAGATAATGGGATCAGGATAATATCCAGAGGTACAGACAATCATTTAGTCCTGATAGATGCAACCTCAGTTGGAATAACCGGGAAAATAGGTTCTACAGCCTTGGAAGAAGCAGGGATCTATACAAACAGGAACACAATTCCTTTTGAAACCAGAAGTCCGTTTGACCCTTCAGGTATCAGGATGGGAACTCCTTCTCTAACTACAAGGGGAATGAAAGAAGGAGAAATGGAACAAGCCGGAGAATTTATCACAAGTGTGCTAAAAGACCCTGGCAATGCGGATCTAAAGAAGGGAATAAGAAAGAACGTAGAAAAACTAACTGTAGAATTCCCTATTTACAAAGAATTCGATTAAGAACTAACCACCCATAACAGTCGTCACAAGCAAAGCAGCACTCACGCCAATTATCAAAACACAACCTGTCCAGGCAACAATATTCATCCATCTGCTATTTCTGTAATCCCCCATAAGTTTCTTGTCATTTACCAGTTTAAGTATCACTATCAATATTACAGGCAGTAATATTCCATTCATAAACTGCGCCAAAAGCATAAGATAGATAAGGTTGATATTAGGTATTAATATTGCAGCTGCAGAGACAAATATCATCAAAGATAATAATATATAGAAACTTTTTGCCTGTTTAAATTTCTTATTAACTCCTGATTCCCACCCAAAAGCCTCACACACATAATAAGCAGTAGCTATAGGAAGTATAAAAGCTCCAAACAAAGCAGCTGCAAAAAAACCTATAGCAAAAAGCATAGTAGCATACTGTCCGGCAAACGGCTGCAGTGCCTGAGCAGCATCAACAGCGCTTTCTATGCGAATTCCCTTAGTGAATAAAACAGCTGAACAGGTAACTATTATAAAAAATGAAACTACATCTGTAGTTATAGACCCTATTATCACATCCCATCTTGAATATTTATACTCTTCTTTCCTTATCCCTTTCTCAACAATAGAGCTCTGAAGGTAAAACTGCATCCATGGAGTTATAGTTGTTCCGATAACAGCAATCAGCAAAAATAAGTATCCCTTACTGAAATGTATTGTAGGCATCACAAACTCCTTTAATGCAGTTCCCCATGGGGGTTTAGCCATGAATCCAGATATTATATAAGCTATATAAAGGAATATCACGACAAAAAAGAATTTTTCAAGAATCTTATAATCCAATTTCAATATCAAAAACCATACTAAAAATGCCGCTATAGGGACTAAAACAAACCTGCTTATCCCAAATAATTCACCAGCAGCTGCAATCCCTGCAAACTCAGCTAGTGTAACAAACAGATTAGCAAACACTAATCCTATCATGATAAAAAAAGTTATCTTTATCCCAAAATTCTCCCTAATCAGGTCAGCCAATCCTTTTCCAGTGACAGCGCCTATCCTCGCTACCATCTCCTGTACAATAACAAGCAATATAGTTATAGGTATCAGGCTCCACAACAAGCTATAGCCAAAATGCGCTCCAGCTACAGAATAAGTAGTTATTCCCCCAGCATCATTATCAACAGTGGCTGTAATGATACCCGGCCCAATTATCCCAAGAATAAATAAGATATGCTTCCAGTTAATCTTTTTTACTGATTCCATTGTGTATCTGCCTTAACCTTAACGGAAGAAATCTCTCTCTTTTTAATTTTTTTGGAAGATATTCATCTATCACGTCATCTGCTTTTACTATGCCCCTCAAAACTCCATCTTTATCTATAACTGGAAGAACCAACAGATCATATCTTGCCATCAGCCTGCTCGCATTCTCTTTTGGGCTGTTAGTCCTTAAATAAATGATTTTCCGACTCATTACCTCAGTTATCTTTGTTTTAGGATTGGCAATTATCAGGGCCCTTACAGAAAGAACACCTACAAGATGATTATCTTTATTTACAACATAAAGATGATACATCCTATCAGACTGAGGCTTTACCTGCCTAAGCCATGTAATTGTTTTCTGGACAGTAAAATCCTCTGAGATAGTTATAAACTCTGTTTTCATTATAGCCCCTATAGACTCAGGATAATAATTAAGGACCTTTCTTATCTTCATAGCAAGTTTAGAATCCATTGCAGTCAATATCTCCTCCCCTTTTTTAGTTGGCATCAAGCTTATTATGTCTGCAGCCTGGTCAGAAGGAATATTCTCAAGCAGGTCTTTTATCTTGCTCATCTTAAAGCTCTTTAAAAAAGAATCCTGAACATCTTCATCTGACTTAAGCAAAGTCTTGGCTGCTTTTCTCTCATCAAGTGTATTAAAGAGAAGAATCCTCTGCGAGTATGAAAGGTCTTCCATGATATCTGCTATATCCTCTGGATGAAGGTCTTTTAGTTTTTCTTTTTGTATCTTTAGGTGAAGGTCATGAAATTCAGAGTCTAATCTTTCAACAGACTTCCACGGAATTATACTTTCCCTCATTCTTGAAGAAGCAGCATCAGACAATCTCCACAATCCCAATCTTCTGACAAAACTTGTCGCCCCAACGCAGACAGCAACAATATAAAATTTATTTTCAACCTTTCCCAATATCACATCATTAACTCTTACTACTTTAACGCCGTTTATATCGATTACCTGCTTATCCAATATGTCCCCTACAAGAGTTTCATTATCTTTCATGAAAAAAGGAGTTATATCCTGAGATTTAGAATTCAGGCATATGCTGATCTGTTTCCCCTTGCCGTCTGCCTCATCCTTAAATTCCTTTACAAAAGACCAGGGTATCTTTTTCTTGTATTTGATTTCATCCTGGAATATCAGATGGGTTATCTCTGCATAATTCGTTCCGTCTACAAAAACTAAATCTATCAATTTACCTAAACAAAGATTACCAGAATCATACACGCAGTTATTTTTCAGCTCGCTAAGGTATACCATTTATGTTACAATTATCAATTTTATATAAATAAGTTTCGCTTCTGAAAGTTTAAGTATTCAAAAACAGAATCAATTCAAGAACAAAAACCCATAAAACAGTATGTGCATAGCGTCCTAATGTCAAAATTCCTTAAATCAAATATTATCGACGAGCGTCGCGAGGGGTTGCTCCTCTCGAAAATGCTATGCATTTTGGAGATCTCAGAAATCTCTGATTTCCGAGACTACGGGAACGCAGCTCCTTTGCCTCTTCCGTCAAGAATTTTGAAGATGCTATGCACATACATAAAACAACAAAATTTATATATAAACATAATTAAACTAAACATATGACAGCAAAGATAATCGATGGCAGGAAAGTAGCTGATGGCCTTCTTAATAATCTAAAGAAAAAAGTAAGCAGGCTAAAGTCTAAGCCAGGCCTTGCTGTTGTATTAGTTGGAAATAACCCTGCTTCTCAGGTCTATGTCAACATGAAAGAAAAAAAATGCGCAGATATAGGATTTTATTCAAAAAAGATCATCCTGCCAGAAAACACAACAGAAGAACAACTATTAAAAACAATAGATGATTTAAATCAAGATTCTAAAATACATGGCATGCTCGTCCAGCTGCCTCTGCCAAAGCATATTGATGAACAGCTGATTATAGATTCTATCTTGCCCCATAAGGATGCAGATGGATTCAACCCCATAAACATGGGAAACTTATTTATCGGAAAAAATATAATTGTTCCTGCAACACCTAAAGGTGTAATTAAGCTTATAGAATCAACTGGCATTAAATTAGAAGGAAAACATGCTGTTGTTGTAGGCAGGTCAAATATTGTAGGAAAGCCAATTGCAATGCTATTGCAGCAGAAAAACTGCACAGTCACGATGTGCCACTCTAGGACAAAACCATTGGAAGAATACACCAAACAAGCAGATATATTGGTAGTTGCAATAGGAAAAGCAAGGGCAATAACAAAAGACATGGTCAAGAAAGGCGCAATAGTAATAGATGTAGGCACAAACAAAGTCTTTGACAAATTAGTAGGAGATGTTGACTTTGATTCTGTAAAGGAAGTAGCTGGTTACATAACTCCAGTTCCAAAAGGCGTAGGTCCGATGACAATAGCCTGCCTGATGGAAAACACATTAGAATGTATGGAATTGCAGAAAAGAGTTCTAGAGTAATCTTTTTCTAACCCTTAAGTGCATCCTGAAGCATCTTCAAGCCGGAAATAACTTCCCCCTTTGCAGCATCAGAAGCTGGATTGTAAAGGGTATCTGGACTCCCTATTCCCGCAGAGTTAAGTGCAAATGTCAATCTTTGCACAATCTCAGAATTGCTAGGCCCATTAATTAGAGGCAAAGCCTCAAGAAGTGTATCACCCAATCGTCTGGATCTTTCTAAATTGCCTTGCGCATAAGCATTCCACAACTCGCCCATGAATTCTGCCGCAGCATTTCCAGTGCTTCCCACAACCCCTTTAAATTTTCCTTGATAATTAGAATCTGGAAATAACTGAGCTGCAAGAGCCTCTGAACCTAAGTATACATCAAACCATCCCTCGGACAATTGCAGAAGGCTGTCAAGAAAGCCTAAATCGCCTGAACTGTCTTTATAACCGCCAAGCTCAACAGCACTGGCTATATCCAAAGAAAGAGGCAATGTCAAAGGATTATGTGTTAATCCGGGATTATTATATACGATCTTTCTAATATCTCCGAATAAGTTATCTATACGAGAATAATATTGTAATATATCATTAGCTCCCAATGGAGTTTCAGTTATTGGCGGAGGAATCACCAAACTATCTACCCCTCTTGCTTTCAAAACTCCTGCATAATCTTCTCCCTTTCTAACTATAGGTTGCGAGCATGAGAGAGGTACTTCCCAAATAGCGGCTATAACTGGCTTCGGATTAAATACGCCTTTTGCAAGTTTAACAATGTCACCAAGATCTTGAGGATCCAGCATCCATCCCTGGCCAGTGCCGCCGCCAACAAAAGCTGCATCCACAAAAAGAGCAGTTGCCTGAAAAAGAGCATACATAGCTTTATAATCAACATTACCACTATGATTAAACAAAGTAACATAAGGCACAATATTCCCACTAATTGGTTTTGTTGATGGCATAAAAAAAGGATTGCACCTTCTTTTTTAAATATACCTATCATGGAGTAAATACAAAGATTTTCTAGTAACATTTATAAACTATATAGATTTTCTTTGTATACGGTGGTTTGAATTTTAAAGATTGCCGTACTAGGCTCGACAAAAGGAACTGATTTGCAGGCAGTAATTGATTCTATAGAATACGGCAATTTAAAAGATGTTGAGATTTCTTTTGTTCTTAGCAATAAGGAATCAGCTTATATCCTTGAAAGAGCTAGAGCCCATAACATAAAAGCAATCTTCCTTGACCCAAAAGGAAAAACAAGAGAAGAATACGACCAGGAAGTCGATAAGCTCTTACAAGAACACAAAATCAACTTAGTTCTGCTAATAGGTTATATGAAATTGATGTCTTCACAATTCGTCCAAAAATGGCTTAACAAAGTCATGAACATACATCCCAGCTTATTGCCAAAATACGCAGGTGGCATGGACAAAGGCGTTCACGAAACAGTATTAGAAAATGGAGACAAAATAACAGGAGCATCTCTGATATTCATAGATGAAGGCGCAGACACTGGCCCAATCATCCTACAGAAAGAAGTTCCTGTAGAAGAAGATGAAACAATAGATTCATTAAAAGAAAAGGTTCAGAAAGCAGAGCAGAACATCATAATAAAAGGTATTGAACTGTTCAGAGATGGAAAGATAAAAGTAGAAGGGAATAAAGTGGCCATATTAGCATAATAAAAAACAAAAAAAGGAAGGTAAAAAAATGACAATAAAAAGAGCATTGATATCAGTTTTTGACAAGACAGGAATTGTAGAATTCGCTAAAGAACTCGATAAGTTAGGAATCGAAATCCTATCAACAGGCGGAACAGCAAAAGCATTGAAAGATGCTGGCATTAAAGTAAAAGATGTTTCTGACTACACTGGCTTTCCTGAGATGATGGATGGCAGGGTAAAAACACTGCATCCAAAAGTACATGGCGGATTATTAGCTTTAAGAAACAACAAAGAACATATGAAGCAGGCAAAAGACAACAAGATAGAGATGATTGATATGGTTGTTGTCAACCTATATCCATTTGCAGAAACCGTAAAAAAGAACCTTAGCTTTGAAGAAACTATCGAGATGATAGACATAGGCGGCCCTTCAATGATAAGAAGCGCAGCTAAAAACTTCCACGATGTTATTGTGCTTACAGACCCAAAAGACTGCTCTAAAATTTTAGACAAGCTCAAAAAACAAGAAAGTATCTCAATAGAAGAAAGAAAGAATCTGGCTAAAAAAGTCTTTGAAAAAACAGCTGCATATGACAGCATGATTGCGAAATACCTTGAAACAGACGAATTCCCAAAAGATATGATCATTCCTTTTGAAAAGCTCCAGAACTTAAGATACGGAGAAAACCCTCACCAGAGAGGAGCTTTCTACAAAGAGCTTATGCTAAATGAAACATCTATCGTAAATGCAAAGCAGTTATGGGGCAAGGAACTAAGCTATAACAACATATTTGACGGTGATGGTGCTTTGGAATTAGTAAAAGAATTCAAAAATCCTGCTGTTGCAATCATAAAGCACGCTAATCCGTGCGGTGTAGCTGAAAGAGAAACAATCGAAAAAGCATTTGAAGATGCCTATAATGTTGATCCTATGTCTGCATTTGGCTGTGTAATAGCTATGAACCGAAAATGCACAATGAAAATAGCAGAGATGACAAAGGGAAAATTCATAGAGCTATTAATAGCTCCAGACTTTGACAAAGACGCTCTCCAATTCCTTAAAGACAACAAAAAAAACTGCAGGATCCTGGAAGTGGGTAGATTAACAAGATCAGACAAAGGCTATGACATGAAAAAAGTAGTAGGTGGAATATTATTGCAATCAAGAAGATGGCCAGATATAGAAAAGCTCGAGCTTAAATGCGTAACAAAAAGAAAGCCAACTAAAAAGGAATTAGAAGACTTAAGGTTTGCCTGGAAAGTAAACAAGCACACAAAATCAAACTCAGTTGTATTCGCTAAAAACAAGACTGGCTACGGTATGGGTGTTGGCCAGATGTCAAGAGTGGATGCTTCAATCATAGCAAAAAGAAAATCCACAGGAAGAGCCAACGGAGGGAGCATGTCCAGCGACGCTTTCTTCCCTTTCCCAGATGCAGTCGAAGCAGCTGCTGAAGCAGGAATTAAGTCTATCATTCAGCCAGGCGGCGCTAAAAAGGACGAAGAAGTTATTGCCAAGTGTAATGAGTTGGGGATAGCAATGGTTTTTAGCGGCGTCAGACTTTTTAAACATTGATTGCCAGGGCATTTGAATCCGAAGGATTCCTTACTTTTTCCCAGGTTTTTTTCGTAAGAAAAAAAGCTGATAGCTATGGTTTTCTCTGGTGTAAGGTTATTTAAGCACTAACTTTATTAATATCTTCTTTTTTATTAGCTCATTATGAACTACAAACAAACCCTAAACTTCATCTACAACTTAAAAGGCTCTGAGCATAAGGGCAGCTTTAACCTTAGCCTGGAAAATATGAAGATTCTTCTTAAAAAATTAAACAGCCCAGAAAAATCCCTAAAAATAATACACGTCGCAGGAACAAACGGAAAAGGCTCTGTCTGTGCAATGCTCTCATCAATACTAAAAGAAGCAGGATACAAAGTTGGAATGTATATATCCCCTCACCTAAAAGAATTCAGAGAGCGTTTCACAATAAACAAAAAGATGATATCAGAGCAGGAGTTAGTATATTATCTTGAAAAGCTCAAGCCATTCATCACAGATCAAACCTTCTTTGAGGTTGTAACAGCATTAGCATTCCTCTACTTCAAGGAAAAGAAAGTAGATTACTTAGTTTGTGAAGTCGGCTTAGGAGGAAAGCTAGATGCAACAAACATAATCACCCCATTAGTTTCAATCATCACTAACATAGGTTTAGAGCACCAGGATTATTTAGGAGATACTATTGAAAAAATAGCCTCTGAAAAAGCTGGAATAATAAAAACCAACATCCCCATAATAACAGCTGCAGAAGGCCCTGCATTAAACGTAATCAAAAAAGCAGCAAAAGAACGAAACTCTGAAGTATTCACTGTCAATAATCCATTAACTGAGTTTCCCTTAAGATTAAACGGAGACTTCCAGAAAACAAATGCTTCTATAGCATCAGAAACCATCAAAGTATTAAACAACCATTATAACTTAAAAATAAAACAAGAATCCATAAAAACCGGACTATTAAAGACAACATGGCCTGGAAGATTGGAATTCATATCTAAAAACACCCTTGTAGATTGCGCCCATAATCCTTCAGCAATAAAAGCACTTAAAAAAGAACTGTTAAAGATAAAAAAGAACTACAAAAAAGTCTTCTTAATTTTTGGAGTCCTAAAAGACAAAGACCATAAAAAGATGTTAGATGTTTTAACACCCCTAATAAACAAGATAATATTCGTAAAGCCAAAGATACCAAGAGCACTAGACCCAGATATCCTGGCAAAAGAGACAGAAAAAGAAAATATAGTAATCCCAGATATAAAAAAAGCATTGGCCTATGCAACGAAACAAGCAGGTAAAGACGACCTAATACTGATCACAGGCTCTATCTATTTAGTTGGTGAAGTTATTTAACATAAAATCCGTATAAGGTAAGCGCCATAAGGTCAAAATTCTATTAAGTGATTGTTATCGACGAGCGTTGCGAGGGGTTGCTCCTCTCGAAAATGCTATGCATTTTGGAGATCTCAGAAATCTCTAATTTCCGAGACTACGGAAACGCAGCTCCCTTCACAACTCCATCGAGAATTTTGAAGGCGCTTACCTTATACTAAAATCCAAAAAGTATATAAACTAAAATGATTGCTATTTCCTTAGGGGTGAAGTATAATGCCAGATGTATTGGTTGTTTTCGGTTCTAAATCAGATGCGCCTGTATACAAGGAGATAGTAAAAGGCCTGAAGAAACGCAATGTCAGTGTTGAGATGCGCATTAGTTCTGCTCATAGGACTCCAGAAGAGCTTTTCGAGATAATAAAAACAGACTGCAAAGTAATAATTGCAGGTGCTGGATTGTCAGCAGCTTTACCCGGAGTAGTAGCTTCTAAAACAATAAAACCGATTATAGGAGTTCCATGCCATGGCAGCTATGAAGGCCTAGATGCCTTATTATCAATCATGCAAATGCCGCCTGGAATCCCTGTATTAAGCGTAGGAGTTGGCCAAGTAGATATAGCTGTAAAAAACGCAGTAAAGCTGCTAAAACCTTATCTGTCAATAAACCTAGTAAGCAAATCGCCTAATGATGCTCTAAAAAAAGCAAAAGAAATACTAAGTGAATTTGAAATTGCCCCAAATGAATCAGAATCATGTGACAATGACAGCATCAATATACAATTTGTATCCTTAGATGAAAACATTCCTGAAAAAGACCAGCTAGTCATCTACTGCCCATTATCAATGAAAGATGATGACAAAGCAGAAGCTGCCTTAAACGTATTAAAGCACAGCAGGCATGGCTTGTGGGTAGGCCTAAACAATGGAAGAAACGCCGCTTTAGCTGCTATAGAAATAATGAACACAAACGACAAATACACTCTAAAACTAAACAGATACAGAGAAAGACAAAAAGAAAAAGTAAACCAAAGCGACATGGAAATCAGATCAGTGTAGAAAGCTTTAAATACAAGTACGTGTACACATACACTTATGGCAACAAAAACTATAACCATAATGGAAGACGCCTATAATATGCTGAATAGGCTGAAGAAAAAAGATGAAAGTTTCTCTGATGCAATTAGAAATCTTAGTAAAAACAGAAGAGGGGGTAAAGAGGCAGTACTGGAGTGTGCAGGACTGTGGGATAGCCTACTAACTGATAAAGAAGCAGAAGACATGAAAAAAGAGATAATAAAAAACAGAAAAAGCAGCACTAAAAAATTGTTAGAGAAGGTAAATGGATTATGATATGCTTAGATACTTCTTTTTTAGTGGATTTATTAAGAAATAAGAAAGAGGCAGTTAAAAAAATAGAAAACCTCAACTCAAACAATATTGCCACTACAAGGATAAACATATATGAGATATTATTAGGTGCTTTTTTAAGAGGGCAAAAAGATCAACAAAAATTCTCTGAAAAAGCTAAACTTATCCTAGATAGAATAGAAATATTGGATTTTAATGAAACAGCCTGTATTAATTCAGCAAGAATAAATGCAAATCTCATTCTTAATGGAAGAGAAATAGAAAGTACTGACTCTATGATTGCAGGAACCATGATTGCAAATGGCTGTGATACAATTATAACCCAAAATAAAGATCATTTTGAAAGGATAAAAGAAATTAAAGTGGAGGGATATTGATGTTATCTGACGATATAATAAAAGAACAGATAGAATTTACACTTAAAGAAACTGATCTTCCAAAACTAGGCAATAAATATAAGGGCAAAGTGAGAGATGTCTATGTCGGAGAGAAAAACCTTTTCTTGATCTCAACAGACAGGCAGTCTGCTTTTGATAGAAACTTAGCGAATATCCCATTCAAAGGACAAGTCTTGACACAGACATCTGGATTCTGGTTTGATCACACTAAAGATATAATTCAAAATCATGTCATAGAAATGCCGGACCCTAATGTAGTAGTCTGCAAAAAACTAAAAGTATTCCCAGTTGAGGTTGTAGTAAGGGGTTATATCACAGGCGTCACAAGCACAGCTGCATGGACAGCCTATGAAAAAGGAGAAAGAAACTTCTGCGGAAATACTCTGCCAGAAGGCCTTAAGAAAAACCAGAAGTTCGAAAAGCCAATCTTAACTCCAACTACAAAATCAGATGAGCACGATGAAAAAATCTCAGCAAAAGAGATTGTAAAAAGAAACCTGATGACCCAGGAACAATGGGACTTTGTCGCAGACAAAGCTTTAAAACTATTCCAAAGGGGAACAGAAATAGCTGAAAAGAACGGATTAATTTTAGTAGACACAAAATATGAATTTGGCCATGACGAAAAAGGAAACATCTACCTCATAGATGAGATCCACACCCCAGACTCAAGCAGATTCTGGATAAAATCAACTTACAATGAAAGATTAAACAAAGGAGAAGAACCAGAGAATATTGATAAAGAATTTCTACGCTTATGGTTTAAGAAACATTGCGACCCTTATAAGGATAAAGAATTGCCAGAGGCTCCTAAGGAATTAGTAGTTGAGTTAAGTAAAAGATATATTAAGTTGTATGAGATGATAACTGGAAAGGAGTTTAAGGCTAATGTTGGGGATGTTTCTGGAAGGATTGAAAAGAATCTAGAGGGAAATGGATATTTATAATGGCTGATGAGTTTTATTTTGACACTTCAATTTGGTTAGATTTTCATGAAAAAAGAGGGAGGAATGGAGAGCTAGCTTTGAGATTGATTATTAAGATTATTGAAGATGATTTTAAGATAGATTATTCTGATTTGAATGTTAAAGAATTCAAAAATCTTGGATATACTAATGACAACATCAATTCAATTCTAAGCATAGCTAAGCCAAAAAACATAAAACATGCCCATATTTATAGAGAACAAATTGAAGAAGCGAGGAAATTAGCTAGGCAAAGAAATATTCCTAAAAAAGATGCACTTCATGCGGTATTGGCTAGAGACAATAATCTGCAATTAATAGCAACAGATCCTCATTTTGAACAGCTAAAGGACATTACAACTGCTAAAAAACCAGAAGATTTTATTTAAGCTCTTTCTCTAATTCTTCGAAAGCTTTTTCCCCTGATTTATGAAGCTCTTCATCAGTTGTTTTTCTTTTTGATGCGCCATATAATTTTCTCACTCTAAGCAAGGCTTCCTCTTTTTCCAAATCCCTTATTTTATCCCTTATTGCCTCTCTAATAAACTCTGTTTTAGTTGTATATCTATTCCTTTTCATAGACTTTTCTATGTCTTTCAAAAATGTATCCTCTAACTTTAAGCTTACTGCTTCCATAGTATAACTAAGTAATACTAAGTAGTATTTAAATCTTATGTTTTTATTTTAAGCCACAAAAAGGGGTGAAGATAAATGCAAAAACTAAACATTTAAATAATTAGTTCTTTGTTCTTTGATTATGACTTTCAGACAAATAGCGCTAAAAGCAGCAAAAGCAGCAGCAAGGATACAATTAAGATATTTCTGTAAAGATATAAAGAAAAAAGAAAAAGCAGATAACAGCTATGTCACAAAAGCAGACATAGAAAGCACCAAAAAGATAAGAAGCATAATCCTAAAAGAATTCCCTAACCATGATATTATCTGTGAAGAGATGGGGAGCAGCAATAAACACTCTGATTACAGATGGATTATAGATCCATTAGACGGCACTCACAACTTCATAATGGACAACCCCCTGTTCGGAAGTTCTATAGCACTCCAATACCAAAAAGAGATTATCCTGGGCGTAGTCTATATGCCTGCATTAAAAAGACTTTATTATGCAGAAAAAGGCAAGGGTTTCTTCTGCAATGGAAAAAAACTAAGGGTAAATAATGAAACAGACCTAAAAAAATGCCTTCTTATATTCGACGCTAAGCTAAGAGAAGATACAGACATGAAGATAAACATCCTAAAAAAACTTGCAAAATCAACATGGAGAACAAGAAGTTATGGAGTTGCAGTATATAACAACATTCTGATAGCAGAAGGCAAAGCAGGCATCAATATTGATTTCAAAAGCAACATATGGGACCACTCTGCTGTTTTACTCATGGTCGAAGAAGCAGGCGGAAAGGTAACTGATTTAAACGGAAAGAGATGGACTCCAGAAATAAAGGACTATATTGCAACAAATGGAAAAATTCATAACAAGATTCTAAGTGTTCTTAAATAGTAAACATTACATACTAAAATATAGAAAAGTTTATAAATAATGAACGATTTATTCTTACTGAGGTGGCTAAATATGGAAATAACTAAAATCTTTACAAAAAAGAACATTGAAATTCTAAACCTATTGGAAAAAGAATCATTGCACATAAGAGAAATAGCTGAACGATTAAAGATAAGTCCAGCAAAAGTCCATCAAACAATCCAGATATTCAAAAAACATAATATAATAAATGAAATACAGGATAAAAACAGAAAAATAATAAAATTAAACAAAAACAACAACCTCCTAAAGAACATAGAAAACCTCATGGAAACCAAACAACCAGAAGAAAAAGAAGAAACGATCCCATTATTTGAAAACATCTCCCCATTAGACTACAGATATTATGGAAGAGATGAAAAGACAAAACAAAAGCTAAAGCCTTACCTGTCTGAAGAAGGCGCAGTAAGATACTTAGCAAGAGTAGAAGCAGCATTAACAAGAACACTAGCTAAAAAAGGCATCTGCTCAAAATCAGTTGCAAACGAAGTCCAAGCAGCCTCTACTCAAGTAACAGCTCAGGAAGTCTACAAAGAAGAAGACAGGATAAAACACAACATCAGAGCTTTAGCAAACTCAATAAGAAATAGAGTTTCTGACAAAGCAAAGCCATATGTTCATTTCACAACTACATCTCACGATATAATCTGCACAGCAGATGCTGCAAGATTCAAAGAATTCTCCAATGACACCCTAATCCCAGCAATAACTAACCTAGAAAGAACACTAATCCATTTAGCACTAAGAGAAAAAAACACATTGCAGATAGGAAGAACCCACGGTCAGCACGCTGAGCCTATCACATTTGGCTTTGCAATCGCCCAATATGTTTCAAGATTAGGGACAAGGATAAAAGCAATACAAAGAACAGCTAACAACTTAAGGGGAAAAATAGCAGGAGCAGTAGGTGCTTACAATGCATCATCATTATTCTTTGAAGACCCAGAAAGCTTTGAAGCAGATGTATTAAAGGAATTAAAGCTAAAACCCTCTCCAATCTCTACACAAGTAGTTGAAGCAGAATACATGGCTGACTTCATCCATTCAGTAACAAGCTGTTTTGGCGTCCTGGCAAATCTAGCAGATGATATGAGGCACTTACAAAGATCAGAGATAGGTGAAGTTGGTGAATTCTTTGAAGCAAAACAAGTAGGCTCTTCAACAATGCCTCACAAAAGAAATCCAATTAACTTTGAAAATGTAAAATCTATGTGGAAAGAATTCATGCCCAGGATGAACACCTTATACATGGACCAGATATGCGAGCACCAGAGAGACTTAACCAACTCTGCAACATCAAGGTTCATCCCAGAAATCTTAGCAGGGCTCTACACCTCAATAAATAGGCTAAACAGGACAATGTCTAAATTAGTTGTAGACAAAAACAACCTAAAAAAGAATTTCGACATGAACAAAGAGATGATAACAGCAGAGCCAGTATACATATTGTTAGCTGCCCACAACCACCCGGATGCTCACGAATACACCAGAGAACTAACCCTAAAAAGCCAGCAGACAGGAAAACCATTCAGAGAACTTTTGTTCAAAGACAAAAGCATAGAGCCATACTTAGCCAAATTCACAAAAAAACAGATTGAAATCCTGAAAAGCCCAGAGAACTATTTAGGCATTTCCAGCAAAAAAGTAGAGAAGCTCTGCAGCTTTTGGAAAAAGGAATTAAAGATAGATTGATTTTTAGCAACTTTTATAAACTCCCTTTATTTTTATTTTCCTATGGATAAAACAAACTATCAGCAGAGAGAATCAAAAGCAGTTTCTGCTATCAAGAAAGCCATACCTGCTAAGCTAAAACAGAATATGTTGCCGATTTCTGACGGAATGTTTGCTGAGCTTTTCCAGAATGATGAAGTGTTTCCTAATCACTATATGGCATGTTCTATTGACGGTGTAGGCACAAAATTGATACTTGCTGAAGTGATGGAAAAATACGACACAGTGGGCATTGATCTAGTTGCAATGTCTGCCAATGATTTAGCTACTTTGGGTAAGGTTGCTCCTTTCCTGTTTATCGATTATTTTGCAGTGCAGTCTGATTTTGCTGAAAAAGGATTGGCTGGAGATTTGATGAAAGGAGTTGTAAAAGGGCTGGAGATGTCTGAAGTTGGAGATATATTAAGAAATGATATCCATATCAACATAGGAAAAGGCGAGACAGCTTCTGTTGATGAATTGATATCAGGCACTAAGGCAGGGATGGGCTTTGATATTGCAGGGGGGATGATGGGTTTTGTAAGAAAAAAAGATGTTCATAGTGAAGTCAAAGTTGGAGATAAGATAATTGCCCTAAAAAGTTCTGGCCCACATTCAAATGGTTATACTGATTTAAGGTTAAAATTATTAAACGGAGATTTTGAAACAAGGCTCAAGCATAAAAAGAAGTATGCTGGAAAGTTTAGAGTCGATGATAAGTTTGACGGAGCTACAATCGGTGAAAGATTATTAGAGCCGACAAGGATCTATTGCAAAGCAGTCGCTGCAATTGCTTCCCAGATGAAAGCAGTCTGCGCCAATAATACAGGTTATGGGCTAAAGAATCTAAATAGGATTAAAGGAGTGCAGTTTGAAATTAATAATCCAATAAAGCCACTGCCTATTTTTGACTTGATGCAAAAAGAATCCGGATTTAGCAATGAGAAGATGTACACAACATTCAATATGGGTCAGGGTTTTTTTGTGATTGTGGATAGGCATTATGCTGACTCAGCTGTTTCTATTGCAGAAAAATTCAAAGAAAAAGCCCAGGTTATCGGTGAAGTTAAAAAAGGCTCTGGAACTGTCCTGATAAAAGATAAGAAAAAGATTGTTTTCGAAGGTTATTAACCCAGGATGATACGAACAAAGATAATATGCACAATAGGTCCTGCTTCTGACAGTGTAGATATGATTGAAAAACTTGCAAAAGCAGGAATGAATATTGCAAGGCTTAATTTCTCACATAGCAGCTATGATGAGCACCTGGATAGGATAAAAAAAATAAATGATATCAACTCAAAGCGGTTAGCTCCTGTAGGGATCATGCTCGACACAAGAGGTCCTGAGATAAGATTAGGCAATTTCAAACATCCGGTCATACTAATAAAAGGAGATGAAATCACTATAACTACAACTGAAACAATATGTGACGATAAGATTATCTCTGTAAGTTACAAAAACCTCCATAAACAACTAAAAGTCAATGATTTAATCTATATATCAGACGGAACAATAGAGCTAAAAGTAAAGAAAATAACAGGAAATGATATATTATGTGAGGTCATAGAAGGCGGAGAAGTAAACTCAAGAAAAAACGTAAGCGTTCCAGGAGTCATAGTTGATCTTCCAAGCATAGATGAAAAAGATATAAGAGACATCGAGTTTGGAGCAAAAAACCAGATAGATTTCGTAGCTCAATCATGGGTAAGGTCAGCAAAAGATGTAATAGACCTAAAAAACCTTCTAAAGAAAAACAACTCAGGTGCCCTTATAATTGCAAAGATAGAATGCCTGCAGGGAATTAAGAACATAGATCAGATCATCGCAGCAGCAGACGGCATAATGGTAGCAAGAGGTGACTTGGGAGTTCAAATTCCGATAGAACAAGTCCCAAATGCCCAGAAGATGATAATAAGAAAATGCAACAGGGCAGGAAAACCAGTAATTGTAGCAACACAGATGCTCGAATCAATGACTAAAAACCCAAGACCTACTAGAGCAGAAGTTACTGATGTTGCAAATGCAATAATTGACGGCACAGATGCAATCATGCTTAGCGGTGAAACAGCAATAGGAAAATTCCCATTAAAAGCAGTTGAGATGATGCAAAAAATTGCTAACCAGATAGAGCCAAGGATGGACTTCAAATCTGACCCATATTCACGCAGCAAACTTAGCATAGAAGATTCACTAAGCAAAAACGTCTGTCAGACAGCGCATGAAGTAAAAGCAAAAGCTATCATAACCTGCACCTTATCGGGTCATACTGCAAAAGTCATATCAAGGAAAAAGCCTACAACAACAATAATAGCAGTAACCCCAAAAAAGAAAGAGATTAAAAAACTAAACCTATGGTGGGGAGTTCATCCGCTATTGATTGAAAAGCCAAAGAGCGCAGACAGCCTTATGGAAAATGCAATAGACCTTGTTCTGAAAAGAGGCCTGATAAAAAGAGGAGATATAGTTGTTATAACTGCAGGCATTCCATTCACTACACCTGGAAACATGAATATGATGAAAGTCCAGATAGTTAAGTGATTAATCAGACCTTACTAGTTCTTGTGATATGTTTGATTTCTGAAACAAGTGAATTATATGGATAAAGTGATGGATAACTCAGAAAAGAAAAAGAAATGAATTTGTTTTTTTAAAAAAGAGGTGATTTTGATTTTTTTCAAACAAAACCTTTATATACTAGGGGTATATAATTATATACTATAGGTATATGAAGGTGATTTAATTGCAAAGCTTAACACAAAACGAAGCAAGGGTAATGGACTTTTTGATAAGGAATTTCCAAGAAAGGAACAGCGTAAATGAGATAGGAAAAAGGCTAGAGCTAAGCCCTATGGGAGCATACAAGATACTAAAAAAACTTGAAAAAATCAATGCAGTTGTGCCTGAGAAGATAGGCAATGCCCTATATTACAAGCCAAACTTGAATGAAGAGATTGGAGCAAAGCTTTCAGAGTTGGTGTTAATACAGAATAATTTGAGTCCTTACGCACAGATACAGGCAGAAGATCTTAACCCTTTGAAAGATAGTACCCTATGTTGCGTTTTATTTGGTTCGGTATTGACTAAAGGAAAGGAAGCTAACGATATAGATATATTGGTTATCTTAGAAAAAAAAGATTTCAGCAGGGTAAGCAAGGAATTAAGCAAAATAAAGTCCCTTAAGCCAAAGAAAATACATGAATTGATGCAGACTAAAGAAGATTTGCTGAAAAATATCCAAAAAGGCGATAAGGTAATCCTGGACATAATAAAAACCGGCAAGATTTTATGGGGGGCTGAAATAATAGTCGAGGCGATTAAAAATGGGTCAGATTGAAAACAAATTGAGATGGTGCTTGAACAAAGCAGAAAAAGAGGGAGAAAAGCATAGGGGGCTTAAGAAGGTGCAGCCCTCTGTTGAAAGTGCAAATGACTACATAAAAAAGGCTATTCACAATCTTACTGTTATGCAATACCTTATGAAAGGCGGCTTTGTGGACTGGGCCGTTAGTGCATGCTTCTACACAATGTATCATTGCCTGCTCGCTATTCTGGCAAAGAATGGATATGAATCTAGGAATCAGGAATGCACTTTTGCAGCTGTCGAGGTTTTGATAAAAGAGAAAAAATCAGGAATAAGCTTGGAGCAGCTCAAGAAAATAGCCTCATTTGATGAAAAATCAGCAAGCGATGAAATAATAAATCTGAGAGAAAAATTCCAGTACGGCACAGAAACAATACTGGATACATCCATAGTAAAGAAACTGGTTGATGAAGCAAAGGAGTTTATAGAGGCTGTAAGAGAAGATTTAAAGAGATAATGCAATTCAGTAAATTCGTGGCTTTAGCCTAAGAATTGTCAAAATGCTTTGCATTTTTTCCAGATTAGTTTTTCTTCTGGAAAAATAATCTTAGTAGAAAGTTTTGCGTGGTGCTGGAGCGGTGAGGTTTAGGAAGGTTTAAATATTCCGCTCATTAATAGCATGATATAAAAGAAGAAAGAATAAAGTTTAAATAAATTATTAATTTTTAATAGGTTGAGTTAGTGTGAGGGGAAGATGCCTAAAATTTACAAAAACCTACAAAAGATAAGAAGGATTGAAGCACAGATAGAATTGCTAGAAGAAAATGCCAAACGAACAGGCAAGAGCAAATGTATATCTGCAATAGAGAGAAGGAAAGAAGCTATCGAGTTCTTGAAGAATTACGGGGGGTTCATGACATGGGAAGATATACACGAGAGATTTGGTTTTAAGTATAATTCCTATAATTATAACCAACAAGGATCATCTTTAAGCCCAAGGGGCAGGAAAAAAACATTCTAAGACGTTATTATGCTAAAGCTATTCATAACAGTACTGCTTTATTTTATAGCAGCATGGAATATAAGGAAGATAAAGAGCCATAATCTAAAAGTAGTGGTAAGGATATGCATAGTTATTATTGGCGCTCTATTGCTGTATGCTGCTTATTTGAGCTTTAGGCATGATCTGTTATACTCTGCAGAGTATATAGAGCAAAGTATGAGGTATGGATTTATATGAAGTCTATGGTTTAATATTTATTAGATTTAGAATATGCCCTAACATAAATCATAATAAGTGCAGCTGATCCAAAAAGCAAATAATATATCCAAGGTGCTTTTCCTTCTATTTGTTGTCCTCCCATAAACCACGCAACTATTACTCCAGAAAAAATACTTATACCTAACATACCAGCAAACTCCTCAAATATATCTTTTGTCATTCTAAAATAAAAGGAGTTTAATCCTTTATTTAAACTTTTCTTTAATAACTAACCCTAACAATTATATAGTCAATCGTTATAAAGTGTTTATCGTTAATTATATATGGTGCATAATGTTTTTATACTTCCCCTATATTCCTATTGTAGAAAGTAATTATAGGATGTTATTAACTGGGCAAAAATAATTCTCAATTCATTTCTTCTTAGTCATCTTCATAACCAGATCCCATGTAATCTTAGTTATCTCTTTTGTCTTGTCTATGACTTCTTCTTTAACAAACTCACTCAATGTCCTGTTATTCTTTATTGCCTTATAGCTTACTGGTTTTGCTTTGTTCTTTCTCATGTTATATTCATAAGTTGAATCATTATAAATATCTTTCTCCACAAATCAAAGAATATTCCTAAGCCAGCATGGGCTAAGGAGCATGATGAGTTTCATAGTAAAACCAAGTATCCTTACTGCAAAGGTACTTTTCCTGATTGCCCTGCTGAAATTAAAGAAGGAGAAGTTAATAGTTTATGCAAGGTCTGTCCGATTTATAGGAAATAATTCTATTATACCTCCAAAGACATTATAAATATCTGCAGGGCATCACACTCTGCTTCATGCACCCTATCCTTAAAAGAATCAAAATCATCCTTATCTAATCTAGGAACTTCTTTCTGCAACTTCGAATATGACCTATACTAGTTATTTAACCTCCCCCGATTATAGTTCTTGCAATATATCTCACACAAGAAGCCATCTCTTTCATGTTCTCTATTATCTTCGCTGTTGCTCCGCAAGATCCCCTAAATCCGCATACACCTTTCCTGATATTGTCATCAAACTTTAATTCCTTATGGTCGTGCTTAACAAAAAATTTATCACACTCCCTGATTATCTCTTTATTATCTTCCTCTATTTTAAGGGCAATCTGCACATCATTTGTATAATATGATTTCATAACATCCAAATAGCTTTGTTTGATATTTTTTAATGCCCTCTTAAGCTCACTTCTCCATTTTTCATCCAGCTTAGTTTCATTAGAAAATCTGCACACCCTCTTAGTATTATCAGCTATCCGTTCTATCTTATTTGTAACAGTGTGATCTGAATGTAATTTAAGTGCATTTGTTCCCAATGAATTTGCAATCCTCACATCTTTTAATCCGCTTCTTATTATCCTATAAGTCAAAAAGTGCAGCCTATTAACCTCTTCATCAATATGGAATACGCTTTGTGCATGATCAACTCCATCAAAACACTCTATTGCATCCTGCATCATTGACCTAACAATAGTGTCCATCCTTCTTATCAATGTCACTATAGAAATCTCTTTTATATTAATAAGATCCTTTGCAACAATCCGGGTAGAGCTCTGGTTTATTATCTCCATCCCCGCCAGATCCTGCAATATCTTTTTTATCTCTGGAGAGTTTGTCTTCAGGTCTTTAGACATAACCTCAATTAGGTCATAATTATCAAGATACGCAGAAACAATCTCTGTCTTTAAGTGGACTAAACTTTTATCTTCTGAGTTTATCACAATAGATCTAGGTTCCTCCTTTTTAGGCTCTTCCTTGTTTGTCCTTATCAAAAGCCCTTCTTTATTCTCATCCATAGAAATCAGATCGCCCTTACCTACCTTATTCCTATCTACCCACTGCTTTGGCAGTGAAACAATCAAGGAATTCTTTCCAAAACTTATTACCTTTCTAAAATCGATTTAAACCACCCCACTTATAATCTTTAATTTTTATATAAAAAAACATATACCATAAACTTTACATATATACTATATATGGTATATAGCAAGGTTATATATAAAACTTTTGCCCATAGTGAATTGGTGGGATTAGGGTGAGGTGATAAACATGTTAGAAGGATTTGAGCAAATGCCTGGCTGCGAACCTATAATCCTGACAAAGGTTCCGGCGCTTCTTTACTGCAGAGGATGTATGAAAGAGATGAGGTGTGTTCATGGCAATCATTTTGCATGCCCCTTATGTGGGATGGGTTATGAAAAAGAAACGACAATATAGGTAAAAGATGGCAAAATGGATGGAAAACAGGCTAGTTTTCAGAGACAAGTGGGACTTTGTCTACTGCAATAGCTGCAAAACAGAGATGAGCTTTAACGGCAATAGTTATGAATGCCCTGTATGCGGCTCTGTATACCTGGAAAAAAGCGCTGTATGAGGTGAGAATATGAAAAAGACAAGATGTATTAGGTGCGGCCTTATGATAAAGAAAAGCGCAATAAATGACCCCTACCTATGCAGGGACTGTGAAAAAGATATGATGCCAGAAGAAAGGTTTGCATATTTCGACAGCTAAAGGGGAGTGGTAAAAATTATCAATTTTGAAAACCCATTTGAAGACCAACATTATGAATTTTTCAAAAAGCATTTTGATCTTAGATGCAGAATGTCTGAATTTGAAGAAAAATAGAGAAGAAAATGAACTTAGAAATGCATAGCATTTCCGGTTCATTTTATTGAAAAGGAGGATTTTCAATCAAAATGAAAACCAAAATTTGCAGGTACTGTAGAACAGAATTCAAAGAGATAGATTTCCCAGCGCAGTTTAAGCGTATGATTACTTGCGGAAATCCAGAATGTATGGAACTGAGAAGATGGGAAAGATTAGGAATAGATATTGAAGATAAAAAAGATAACATAGATTCGCAAGAATAGTTTATTCTCAAAAAATAGATTAAACATTTAGAAATTCATCAGGTTTATTAATAAGGGCTGATTATTTTAAATAATGTATTTCGAAAGCAACTGTAAAAACTGCAAAAAACACGAGCACTGCTGTATTTTTGATGATCAGTTAGGATTTGTCTTTGTAGGCATCAAAAACGCAGAAAATATCAAAAGAACAACAAAAAAAGATTATAGTTATTTCTTAGATTATTCTCCACTCCCTAAACCATTAGCCAGTTCATTGAAAGACGAAGACCCTGTTCTTGAAGGAAAGATGAGATATCACCAGCTGGACAAAAACAGGATCCTAAGGCTAAAGACAAAAAAGAATGGAAAGTGCATCTTTTTAGGCGACCATGGTAAATGCGAAATTTACAATATAAGGCCAAACATATGCAGGATATTCCCTTTCTGGGCTATTAGGCTCACAAACAATAAGCTCAAAGTTATTGAACATGATCCCTGCAGTGATTGCAGTGTTGTAAAATCAATAGCTAAAAACGGCAGTGTAAAAAAGAACGTTTCAAAAAAAGAAGCTGAAAATATAAAGAAGATATTCAGGAATATAGAGAAAGAAGATATTTATTATAAAAAGAATATTAAGAAGTTTGTTAAAAGGTTATAATAAAATGCTCAATCCAATTTTCTAATATATATTATCCAAAACAACAACATTTAAATATAGATATTACTTTCTAAGGTAATATGAATAAAAATATATTAAATATAGTATTAAAAAGAAAAGAGTTATTTGTTCCATTGGTATTTACTGACAAGCAATTCAATGTGCTTGGAAAATACAATAAAAAAGAAAAGCTCTCAAACGCAGAGAAAAAAGCACTTTACACATCTATAAAGAAAAAGATAAAAGCGCTTGACTCCTTTTTCATAGAACAAAAGGACAGGGAATATTTCATAAACGGCCCTGCTGAAATAATCCCAAGTAGATTAATAGAAGCCAAGAAGATTATAGATAAATACTCAAGAAAATATGATAGGCTCTTTGTTTCAGGTTCTTTCCTATTTTCAAAGGAATTTAATGACACAGATTTGTTTATAATAAGGGAAAAAGGATACAAAGAAGAGTGGGATGGAAATACCCATATGATTTTTCTGTCAGAGAAAAGATTGGCTGCTCCTGTGTTTCAGTCTGCTTCATTGATATCAGTAGCTAATTTTATGCTGCCAAATAAAATAAACAAAAAAAAGCCATCTTTATCAGAACTTATGGGATTATACCATGAAGCGATTATCGAGAATATGAAAGAAGAAAAAAAGCCGGAATCTATCAGAAATCTGATATTTGAGCATGCCCTCTTTTGCAGCAATAAGCTGCTTAATGGAAAAGAATTAAAGGAAATGTCTGAAAAGATTAAGCTGGACGAGTTAGATAGATTGATAAAAGAATTATGCGAAAAGCTCTTTTCAGAAACATATTTATATGTTGAAGTACATGATTATATCAAAACCCTTAATGAGTCCATTAAAAACATAAAGCCAAATGAGCACCTGATAAGGTTTAGAAATACATACGAGGAAATGATTTATGGAAGGCAAAGAAGCAAAGCAAAAGCTGTTTGAAATATTTGGAACATCAATAAAGTTCAATAAGGACTTTGAGAATTATGCATCAAAGCTAAAAGAAGGGATAGCCAATGGCTTTATTGAATGGTGCAGACGATGCAGTGAAAACAAAGAGCTTGGATCTGTTCCGCAGAAGAAAGAATTCAAGCATTTATATGTATTTTTCAGGAAAATAGATTCTGATATCAGAGCCACATTGATCAAAGAGCAAAACAGGGATTTTATCGAAATCAGGCTGGAAGGCCACAAAGGATATGATGACACACGACTTAATCTAGGATACAAGAAGAGCTCTTATTACGGAAGCTGATTAGGACTAGAAATGCCCCCAACGGGATTTGAACCCGTGTCCCAGCCTGTTTTCGATGGAATCGCAAAAATTTTGGAAATCCGCGATTTCCAACACGAAAAGGCTGAATGATTGGCCGGACTACACCATGGGGGCGTAGAAAACTAAAGTTCTTTGTCTGTTTTTAAACCTTTTCAATAAAAAAGTGGGCCCACAGAGATTTGAACCCCGGACCTCCGGCTGGCTTAGAGCATTTTTGGATTAAAAGATTGACTCCAAAAACGTCATATAAGACTTGCGCTCATAGGAAAATGATTTCCTAAAATCGGCGCTCTAACCAGGCTGAGCTATGGGCCCATTAATAAGGCAGAGAATTTAGCTCGTTTATAAAGATTTTGGAATAAAATAATTGTTAAGCTAAATTATATTCTTTAGTATCTACTTTTGGGCTGTTATGTATTCTAGAGTATAGAAAAACATAAATATAAGTTAGCTACATTGTAGCTAATATGCCAAAAGAGACAAAGATTCA
>Ga0180007_10001135_pt1 | contig 38220 bp, 39 predicted proteins | sample MM_PC_MetaG_FD_121122 | JGI IMG/M metagenome (GOLD analysis project Ga0180007, IMG submission 121122) | Groundwater microbial communities from the Aspo Hard Rock Laboratory (HRL) deep subsurface site, Sweden - MM_PC_MetaG | ecosystem: Environmental > Aquatic > Deep subsurface > Groundwater... | reverse complement strand
GGCCCATCGATTTGCCATTTCATATCATCGCAGACTGAGATCCCAGCGGAGTCTTTCGTCCGTGCTGGACGACATTCCTGGCATTGGACCCAAGCGAAAGTCCTCGCTCATGAAGGCATTCGGATCTGTGGATCGATTGACTCACGCAACGGCCGAGGAGATCTCGCTCGGTGCAGGTGTTTCAGAGGCATTGGCAGCAAAAATTGTGTCTCATTTGCAGGAGGAATCGCAAGATACCTCATAGGCACACGACCCTCGGGAGCACATTCCTTCACGCGGTCTTTTTCCGTCACGGGCTCGACCCATGGACAGACGTATTGGCCTCTCGGTTGTCATCTGGTAGCCGTTTTGTCCGTGGCCTATACTCCGCCGTGGACAAGGAGGTCCTCTCACTCATGCAAACGATCGATCTGTTGAGGAAACTCTCAAATGCCTTCGGCGTTTCCGGGTTTGAAGAACAGGTGCGAGAGATGATTCATTCCCTCGTGGCCCCTGCGGTTGATGAGGTCAAGACGGATGCGCTGGGCAATGTGTTTGCCATTCGTAAATCTGCAAATCCAGATGCCAAGACACTGATGTTGGATGCCCACACAGACGAAATTGGCTTCATTGTGAAATGGATCGAAAGCGACGGCTTCCTTCGCTTTACGCCGCTCGGAGGATGGGATCCCCGCATCATTCCCGGCCATCGCGTGGTGATCCAAACCCGTTCCGGCAGGATGCAAACCGGCGTCATTGGAACGGCACCTCCACACATTCTGTCCGCCGAGGAACGCAAGTCCCCGATTCCGATTGAGAAGATGTTCATCGATATCGGCGCCTCTTCTTTGCAGGATGCGCTAGATATGGGCGTTCAGATTGGAGACCCGCTGACCGTTCATTACCCATTCGAGGAAATGAAGGACGGCGTTGTCACTGGCAAGGCATTCGATGATCGCGCAGGGTGCGCTGTCTTAATTGAAACTGCCGAGCGAACCGCTGGCCAGGATCTGGGTGTCCACGTTGTGTTCGCTTTTGTCATTGGAGAAGAGGTTGGGTTGCGTGGGGCGCGCACGGCAGCCTTCCAGATCAAGCCTGATTTGGCGATCGCTGTCGAGGGAACCATTGGTGCGGACATGCCTGGCGTCCCTGAGAACTCACAGCCTGTTCGATTAGGCCGCGGACCGGCCTTGTCCGTAGCCGACAACTCGATCATCGTGAGTCGTAAAGTCCTCCACGCCATGGAGGCGATCGCCGATGCCGCGGGCATCCCGTATCAATACAAGCTTCCAACCTACGGCGGGACAGATGCAGGAGCCATTCACATTACGCGCGGCGGATGTTTGGCAGGTGTTGTGTCCGTTCCCTGCCGCTACATTCACTCCCCCATCTCGACCCTACGCCTGGCTGATTTTGAGCTGACGAGTCGATATGTCACCGAATTGGTGAAACGGCTTCCAGCCGCCGTTCTATAGAGAGTGAAGAGAAGGTCCACAAAAACCGCGGCATCGACGAACCGACTCGTCGATGCCGCGGCACCATTTTCTCATCGGGCTGGCATCAGGCGAGAATCTGGATCTTCTTCGAGGCGATTTCCGCTCTGACCACATCGGCCAATCGGCGAATGCCCTTGTCAATATCCTCGGGCGAACTTGAGGAGAATGCCAATCTCATCGTGTTATGCCCGGATCCGTCTACAAAGGCCGAGGATCCAGGGACATAGGCCACTTTCCGCTCGATCGCGTGCGTCAGCATCTCTTGTGCATCGATGTTTTCGGGTAACCAGACCCATACAAACAGACCGCCATCGGGCTCTGTCCAACGAATGCCCTCGTCTGCGGGCATGTACGTCTCCAGCGCGCGGATCATCGCGTTTCGTTTCTCGCGATAAATGGGGCGAATCTCTTCCAGGTGCTTGTCCAAGCCATACTCCAGCATGTAACGTGCGGCCAAGTGCTGGGTCAACTTGGACGTACACAGATCCGTCGCCTGTTTGGTCCGAACCAGCGCATCCATCAAGTCTGGATCCGGTGTGATCATGACTGCCAAGCGGAGTCCGGCACTCAGAACCTTGGAGAACGTCACCATCATGATGACCCGATCCTCGGTGTCCAAGCTATACAGCGAGGGAATTGCCTTTCCAGCAAATCTCAGATGCCCGTAGGGGTTGTCCTCGAAAACCAACAAATCCTCGCGGTTGGCAATCTCCAGAATCTGCCTTCTCTTCTCCAGTGAAAGTGTAATGCCGCTTGGATTCTGAAAATCAGGAATCACATAGATTCCCTTCATGCGCTTGCCCGCGTTCTTGCATGCAGCAATCTGCTTCTCGAGATGCTCGACGCTCATCCCGTCGTCGTCGAGATGCACTCCGACCGTATCGATTTGGAAGAGCTTGAACGCTTGGACAGCACCTAAATAGGTGGGCAGCCCACAGAAGAGCACGTCGCCAGGATCGAAGAAAGCCTTGCACAGCAAATCCAATCCCTGTTGAGAGGCTGTCGTAACCAACAGCTGCTCCCGTGTGGCATGAATCCCCTGAGGCTCAAGCCACTGAGCGAAGGCGTCGCGGAGCGTTCGACTTCCTTCAGTGGTTCCGTATTGAAGAACATTGGCGTAGTTGTTCATCAATTCATCGTAGGCGATGGCTGCCAATTCCTTGTGCGGAAACGATTCAGGGGCTGGCAACCCTCCTCCAAACGAGATGATGTCAGGCTGTTCTGTCAGCTTGAGAAGCTCGCGAATGGCAGACCTTTTGGCACCGGCGACCCGTTGGGAAAAGTGCTGTTTCATCAGACGCTCCTTGCGTGCGTGGTGATGTTCATATGTGTTGAATTGTAAGCAAGACTTCAGCGCGCTTCAAAAGAGAAGTCGGGTGAAAACAGGGAAAAGCGAGGCAGCAACGGCAGATCCGAGAATAGCTCCGCCAAGAACATCCAGCGGATAGTGCTCTCGCACAACAACGCGAGAAAACGCTATCGTGGCAGCAATCACATAAACCGAGGTCTGAACCGCGACGTGCGGATAACAATGAAAAACGACCCATGCCAATCCAAACGAGGTCGTCGCGTGTCCTGAGGGAAACGAATACCCGTCAATCCGCGTTCTCAAGCGTTCTTCCTTCTCGTCGTTGTTTTCAGGCCGGACACGGCCTGTGAGCGTCTTGATTACGCGAAAGATCACGATATTGGAGACAGTCACGAAGAAGCCAATCCCAACGTAGCGACGATCTACCGCACCTCCAAACAACAGCAACCCAAGGGCCAACGTTGCCCAGATGTAGCCATCCCCAAGGAAGGTTGCAGTGACAAACATGCGATCGAACTTGTTCAGTCGCCGATTCTCTCCAATCGCAAGGACCATCCGTCGGTCCCAATGAAGAAGGGAGTCGAACCAGATGGTTATTTTCGCTCTGAGGGAAGAACGGAGGTTTCTCACTCCTCCTTTCTCCTCAGGGTGGGGAACAGAATGACATCGCGAATCGACGGGGATCCTGTCAGCAACATCACCAATCGATCGACGCCCATCCCCATGCCTCCCGCAGGAGGCATTCCGTGCTCGATCGCGAACAGGAAGTCCTCATCCATTCTCTGCGCTTCTTCATCGCCGCCCTCACGGAGCTTCTCTTGCGCCTCAAATCGGGCACGTTGATCAATTGGATCGTTTAGTTCTGTGAAAGCATTGGCCAACTCCATGCCAGCAGCAAATAGCTCAAACCGTTCGACCATGTTGTCGTCACTAGGGCACCGTTTGGCGAGCGGTGAGATCTCAATCGGGTAATCGGTAATAAACGTTGGCTGGATGAGTGTCTCTTCAACAAATCGCTCAAAAAGCACATTCAATGCTTGGCCGGGCGTTGTCGGAACGGGTTCAATGCCGTTTTGCCTCGCCACGCGAATGGCTTCTTCGGTACGTAGGAGTGCCGGTTCGATGTTCAGGGCAGCTGCCACGGCGTCTGTCATGGTGATTCTTGGCCACGGTGCCGTGAAGTCAATCCGTTTTCCGTCAAACTCGACCTGGAACGATCCGGTCGATGCTTCAATGCTCTGAGTCACCAGGCGTTCAGCCAATGACATCATCCCGTGAACATCCGTGTAGGCCTGATAAATCTCCAGCATGGTGAACTCGGGATTATGCTCAGTGGATGTTCCCTCGTTTCGGAAGCATTTTCCCATTTCATAGACTCGATCAATGCCGCCAATCATCACACGTTTCAGATAAAGCTCCAAAGCAATCCGCAGATAGAGCTCGCTATCCAGCGCATTGTGGTGCGTTTCAAAAGGCTTCGCGTGCCCGCCGCTGGCAATGGGTAGCAACACGGGCGTTTCCACTTCAAGAAATCCATCTGCATCAAGCGCTCTTCGAATCGCAGAAAGGATTCGCGACCGCAGGATGAATGTCTGCCTGACCTCATCATTGGAGATCAAATCAAGTGCCCGGTGGCGATGGCGGATCTCGACGTCTTTCAGGCCATGCCACTTCTCAGGCAACGGGCGGATCGATTTGGAGAGCAACACCAATTCTGTCGCTGCAACAGACAGCTGACCGCGTTTGGTTCGGAACACCTCTCCCGTCGCTGCGACGAAATCGCCAACATCGAGCTGAGAAAGTAGCGCGTAGGCTTCTCCGAGCTTATCGAGCGTCGCGTACGCCTGGATCTTGCCCGTTCCGTCGAGCAGATCAAGGAATGAGGCTTTGCCCATTCCCCGGTGCGCCATGAGTCGCCCGGCCACTGTCGCCAAATGACCGGAATGCTCTTCGTTCTGTAGCCCGGCAAACCGCTCTGAAATTGGGCCAATGGGCTCACTGTCAGGAATGCGCGCAGGATAGGCATCGATGCCCATCTCACGCAATGCTGAGAGCTTGTCTAGGCGTGCTTGCCTCAATACATCAGACATAGGAAATCGCCGCCTATTTGTTAATGGCAATCACACGGAACTTGCTTTTTCCCCAAGGAAGATCAACCGTCACCTGGGCACCTTCTCGCTTACCGATCAGCTGTTTACCCGCAGGAGAAGCGACTGAAATCTTCCCGTTTTCAAGGTCGACTTCGACAGCACTGACCATAGTGAAGGTTCCCGATTCCTTTCGGGTGAGGTCCTGAAGAATGAAACTGGATCCAATGCCGATTTCGTCCTTGGAGATCTGATCCTCGGGCAGAATTTCGGCCACTTCAAGGACTGAGGCAAGTCGGCGGACTTCGCGCTCGTAGTACTGCTGTTGAGATTGGAGATACATGTACTCCTTGTTCTCACGAAGATCGCCACCATTCATCTTGGAGGCCTTGAGTTTCTCAGGAATCTCTTCGTACAGAATCTTCTGCGCATGTTCCATTTCCAGACGCATCAATTCGTGCCCCTGTTTCGTCAGGAAGATCGTTTCTTTGTTCATGTTCTCTCCTTCACGCTTTCAAGCGCCACTTTCACGGCTTTCCCGAGACTCCGCGTGATGAGGGCCTCTGAAGCCTCTAGGCATGTAGCATTGGGCCGGATCACCAGATCTACGTCAGGAAGACTGCTTGCCATCCTCCGAAATACCTCTCGGATTTTTCTCTTGATCCGATTCCTCTGCACTGCAGAGCCGACTCTACGGGGAACGACCATTCCCAGTCGCGGTCCGTCGTTCGGTAGAGGCACATCTTCTGTTCTCAGATGTACGTGTAGAGAAAATAAACTTCCCTTCCACGTCACGCCCTTTCGGAACACGTAGGCGAACTCAGACTTCTTCTTGAGCCGCATCGTGGGAGGGAAACGAGAGTCGCCGTCTCCTACCATGATCGAACTATAGCCGGAAGGCCCGTGCGATTCAATCTTTGCTCCATTTCTTAACCTCTGAAACACGTTGGGGTACACTGTGATTCTAACCATGGAACATCGACACGTCTTCACTGTTTCTGAATTGAACTCGACTGCACGAATTGCTCTTGAGCAAGAAGTGGGAAAGGTGTGGGTTCAGGGAGAGGTTGCAGACCTTTCTCAAGCGCCGTCCGGCCACCTCTACTTCACGCTCAAAGACGAAAACTCTCAAATCAGTGCTGTGCGCTTCAAATCACGAACCTCCCTACTCGCGCCAATCTCTATTGAGTCCGGAACTGTTGTCTTGGCACAGGGAACGTTGACTGTGTACGAACCGCGAGGCCGATACCAGTTCATCGTCTCCATCCTTCAGCCCATCGGGGCAGGCGCCATTCAGCTCGCCTTCGAGCGACTCAAGCGCAAGCTCCATGACGAGGGATTGTTTTCCCCTGAAACCAAGGTCCCATTGCCTGAGATGCCAAGCGCCATCGGCATCATTACGTCGTCCAAGGGAGCCGCGCTTCGAGATGTCTATTCCGTGCTCGAGCGGCGTTGGCCTCATGTTCGTCTATTCTTATTTCCATCAGCCGTGCAGGGAGAGGCCGCTCCGACAGAACTGCGGGAGGCCCTGGATCGAGCCATTCGGTTCTCTCAAACGACACACCCACTCGACGTGCTCATTCTCACTCGTGGCGGTGGATCGGCCGATGATCTGATCGCATTCAACGATGAATCCCTGGCGAGAGATTTGTTTGCCTGTCCAATCCCAACTATTTCTGCAGTGGGGCATGAAATCGACTTCTCGATTTGCGATCTCGTCGCCGATCAACGAGCGCCAACGCCATCTGCGGCGGCCGAACTCGCTGTCCCTGATCGGGTCGAGACCCTTGGTATCGTCGCTTCAATCTGCCATCGCTTCGTTCGTCAGACGCGCGTCATCTGGAAAGGCCGATTTGATGAATTCCGGTTGCGTGCCAATGCCTGCATGCTACGTAGCCCGCAACGACGCTTTGAAACCTATGAACAGCGCCTTGACCTCAGCCTCACTGCCGCCCTGCGAAACATGTCAGCTTTGTGGAGGGACAGACAGAGCGCAGCCGACCATTGGAGCGAGATCCTTCGGCTGTCTGATCCATCGCTGCCGTTGCATCGCGGATACTCGCTCACCGTACGTCAGGGCGACACACGCCCGATCCAAAGCGTTTCAGATTTGAAGGCCGGAGACCCCATCGAGACGCACCTATCTGATGGCCTCTTGCTGTCTCACATCGAGGAGGTTGTCCCCCATGAATCTTGAACAAGAACTGAAGCAGCTAGAAGACATCGCAAAGAAGCTGGAATCTGACGATCTCCCGTTGGATGCAGCCATTGAGCTGTTCGAGAACGGCATCGCATTGGCAACGTCCATCCGTGCCGCGTTGAGCGAAGCGAAGATCCGCATCGAAACCGTTGTCGAATCGACGCGAGATACGTTCACCATAGAGCCCTTTGACCTTGAGTAGGCCCCGCTGCGGTCGATCATCGCTTGTCATGATCGGCGACGTCTGTTGTCCGAATGGCCGCTGCACGACCAGCCAGCGCTTCAACTTCGCATTTTGACCAACTCAAGCGCTGGCCTTGCATTTTGACCAACTTGGGCGCTGGTCTATAATCGGATTCATGGGCACTCAAAGCGAGCCGGTTGACGTCCTCATTGTCGGTGCCGGCCCGGCGGGACTAACAGCAGCAATCTATGCAGGGCGCGCCTTGTTGTCGACGGTTGTTCTTGAAAAGGGACTTCCGGGAGGACAACTCAATGAGACCGATCTCATCGAAAACTGGCCTGGCTTTGCTGAGGCCATCTCCGCGCCCGAGTTGATGAGGCAAATCCGAGCGCAAGCCGAACGATTTGGTGCATCGATTGTCCTTGATGACGTCGTTCGTATTGAACCTGGTTCATCCTCCCATCGGATCGTCACAACGCAAGGATCCTACGCCGCACGAACCGTCATCCTTGCTCCCGGCTCAAAACCCAGGGAGCTCCCGGCAGAAAACGCGAAGAAGCTGAAAGGCAAGGGCGTGTCCTACTGCGCCACGTGCGACGGATTCTTCTTTCAAGGCAAGCACATTATCCAAATTGGCGCTGGCGATTCAGGCCTGACTGAGGCCCTATTCCTCACTCGCTTTGCTGAGTCCGTCACCATCATTGTCCGCCATCCTGAAGGAGATCCGAAAGCGTTTCGGGCATCCCGAATCCTTCAGAAGCAAGCTCTTGAGCATCCGAAGATTCGTTTCCTTTGGAATCGTGTCGTCGAATCAGTGGAAGGAGACGATCGACTCACAAGCGTTCGTCTTCGCCATCTGAAGACAAACCAAGTTGAGTCGCTGCCCGTCGATGGCGTGTTCGTCAATATCGGACATCTGCCCCAAACCGAACCGTTCCGGGGGACCATCGATCTGGATCAAAACGGCTATATCGCAACCGACATGTTCCTCCATACGAACATTCCTGGCATTCTTGCTGCTGGAGATGCTCGAATCAATGCAAGTCAATACGCGCAAGCCATCGTTGCGGCTGGCGAAGGGGCAATAGCTGCTATTGAGGCATTAAAATACCTGGCCAACTAGATTGGCCACCTGAGTTGGTGAGGATCGGGGGCCTTATCGATTCGGGAGCTTCTGAACAAAGAGGCCCGCAGAACCCTTGAATGTATGAACAAGCAAATCAAAAGACCCAAGGACCAGGAGGAGTGTGTCATGTATCCGACAATTTCCAAGCTTTTTGAGGACTCCGTCGCCGCAAATGGGCAACGGGTGATGTTGAGAATGCCCATTCCAAAAGAAAGGAAGAAAGGGCGTGGCGTTCAACTTGTCCTCAACGAGATCACATACGAACGCTTGGGCGAAATGGTGGGGCGTTTCTCGGCTGCTCTCACGGAATTGGGTATTCAGCCAGGGGATCGCGTCGCTCTGATTTCAAAACCTCGCGCTGCGTGGGCAACCACCTTCTTCTCGATCCTTCGCTGTGGTGGCGTGGTGGTCCCGCTAGATCCTGAGCTTCAGAAGGGCGAGATTGAACGTATCCTCAGAGAAGCGGAAGTTAAGGGCGTCGTCTTTTCCGGCGGGAAGACCGATGATATTCTCGCGATTCGCGACCTGCTGCCAGAGAAGCCGTTCATCGTATCCATGGATCGTGTCAAAGATGAACGGGTTCATTTTCTCGACGCTCTCATCCTGGGGAAGACGCCGCTTCCTCGCGTCGAAGTTGATCCATCCTCACTTGCCATTCTGATGTACACGTCTGGAACGACAGGTAACGCCAAGGGCGCAATGCTGACCCACGCCAACATCAGTTCGAACGCTCTGACTTCCGTCAAAGTCGTTTCCATGAGTGCCGAGGATAATTTCCTTTCCATCGTTCCCTGGAACCATATTTATGGTCTGACCATCACCCTTGTCACGCCCATGGTCGTGGGCGCAACAAGCACCTACACGCCTGTGGATCGCAATCTAGCTGAAGTGATGAGCAAGGCTAAGCCAACAATCATCCTGGGGGTACCGAAACTCTACAGTGTGTTGTATGGACGGATTCGAGGATCCATCGAAAAATCACCTCTGAAGCGGTTGATCGACCGTTCCTCGCCTACGCTAATGGGCAAGTTGGTGAAGAAAAAGCTGTTCGGAAAACAGTTCCGATTCTTCACGTCCGGAGGAGCTCCCCTCAGCCCAGAAATGTCTTCCGGGCTTCGGAGAATGGGGATCGGCATCATGGAGGGATATGGCCTGACTGAGACATCGCCGTTGCTTAGTATGGCCGAAGCATTCGCTGAAGAGCCGGGCATGACCGCAGTCGAGGGCGTGAGTCTTCGAATCAATCATCCAGACGAGAACGGCGTCGGCGAAATCATGGCCTATGGTCCCAATGTGATGGCCGGGTATTACAAGAATCCTGAGGCTACAGCCGAAGTGATCGATGCAGATGGTTGGTTCCACACCGGCGATCTGGGTACCTACAAGAACGGGCGTCTTCTCATTTCCGGCCGAGCCAAGAACGTCATCGTGCTTGAAACAGGCAAGAACGTATACCCCGAGGAAATCGAGTGGGAACTGATTACGCTGCCGGCGATTGAGGAAGTCATGGTTCACGAAGGGCAGCGCCAGGGCGTCCCTGCGGTCTGTGCTCAAATCTACCCCAACTGGACTTATTTAAAGGAACAGGGCATCGACGATGCCTCGGCGGCTCTTGAGGCGATCTGGGAAGCGATCAAGGAGCGAAACGAGAACCTTGCCGCCTTCAAACGAATTCGCTACAAGGAGTCGATCACGCTTGTCGATCAGCCGTTTGAAAAATCAGGCAAACTCGACATCAAGAGACATCTGCATCAGGTCGACAACTGATCAGAATCCTGGCGGTCCTTCGCTGATGCTGGCGAGGGACCGTTTCTATTGAGTGGGCGTGTGCGCTACTGCCGCAACGACTTCCATCTCTTCAGCCGCTCAGCGATCTTTGCCTCAACACCAGCATCCTTGGGATGGTAGTAGGTTCGTCCCCTTAAGGCTTCTGGCAAACAGTCCATTCGCGCCACTTGATCGGGTAAGTCATGAGCATATTGATAGCCCTGTCCGTACCCAAGCTCCTTCATCATCCGCGTGGGTGCGTTTCTTAGGTGCAAGGGGACCTCTGCCGTCGGCATTTCGTCAACATCCCGTTTGGCAGCCGACATCCCGAGATACAACGCATTGCTTTTCTCAGCGCACGCCATGTAGACCGTTGCCTGTGCCAATGCGAGATCGCATTCGGGAGCACCGACCTTGGCAGCCGCTTCCCAGGCTGCCGTCGCTTGCAGGATGGCCCAAGGGTCAGCCAATCCAATGTCTTCAGAGGCAATCCGAATGAGCCGCCTGGCAATGAATCGCGGGTCCTCCCCCCCTTCGATCATCCGGGCAAGCCAATAGAGCGCAGCGTCTGGATCAGAGTTGCGGATAGATTTGTGCAACGCGGAAATGACATTGTAGTGTTCATCGCCTGCACGGTCATAACGTAGCCCCTTGCGTTGGACCGCATGTTCGATCAGGGCCCCATCGAGAATTCCGTTCCCAGCAAGGGATGCAGCCATTTCCAGGATAGACAGCACTCGCCTTCCGTCCCCATCTGCCAGCGCCACCAACATATTCTTGGCTTCATCTGTGATCGTCACTGCACCCGACAACCCGCAAGCATCCGAGAGCGCGGAATCGATCATGACTCGCATCGCCCCCTCGCCAAGAGGCGCGAAGCAAAACAGCTGGCATCTCGACAACAGGGCGGCGTTCAGCACAAAGGACGGATTCTCTGTCGTTGCGCCGATGAAGATGATGCTGCCTTCCTCAAGAAATGAGAGCAAAACATCTTGCTGAGATTTGGAGAATCGGTGAATCTCGTCAAGAAACAGCAGATCGCGCTTTCCTTCCGTCTTGTAGCGAAACTGCGATGCTTCAAGAATCGATCGCACTTCCTTCACGCCCGTCAAGGCAGCGGAACAATGAACGAATTTCGCTTCTGCGCGGTCCGAAATAATACGCCCAACTGTGGTTTTCCCCGTTCCTGGAGGCCCCCAAAACAGCAAGGCACGATAGGCTTCTCGTTCGATGAGAGAGCGCAGAGGCCCTGAGCTTCCAATCAAATCGTCTTGCCCAATCACGCGATCAAGGGTCGCCGGACGCATGCGTTCGGCCAGAGGAGCCAATGGAGGATCAGAGAACTGTAGCGGCTGCATACTCGATCGTAGATGATGGGGGCCAAACATCACAAGTCTTGACAGTGCAAATCCGCTTCCGTACCATTCCTCAAGCTCGGGTCGTTAGCTCAATGGTAGAGCAGCGGACTCTTAATCCGTTGGTTGAAGGTTCAAGTCCTTTACGACCCACAGCTGTTTTTCTTTTTGTTGGGGTCGTTAGCTCAGTCGGCAGAGCACCTGACTTTTAATCAGGGAGTCACTGGTTCAAGTCCAGTACGACCCACAAGATTGAAGGATGGGTGGAGTTGCGCTTATACTTCGCAACTGCGAATGACGATTCATTTCGCGAAGACAACGTTTGAATCGGACTGGCGAGGCAACTATTCTCGACAGTTCGCTAGGTCCCCATCATCTAGCGGCCTAGGATACCGGGTTTTCATCCCGGCGGCAGGGGTTCAAATCCCCTTGGGGACGCCAGAAGTGAGCCGCTTGCGGTTGAGAAGGCGGTGGCTATAATGGGCGAGTAGCTCAGCTGGGAGAGCATCCGGCTTACATCCGGAAGGTCACAGGTTCGAGTCCTGTTTCGCCCACTGAGATGTACGAGCACTACGGGGGCGTGGTCTAGCCAGGTTTAGGACGCTGGATTGTCACTCCAGAGATCGCCGGTTCAAATCCGGTCGTCCCCGCAAGTCGTGCCGAGGTAGCTCAGCCGGTAGAGCACCGCCCTGAAAAGGCGGGTGTCCCCAGTTCAAGTCTGGGCCTCGGCACCATTTCTTTGATTCTTCATTCAGGGACATCTGTCCAGCCGTGATTCACTCCGTTTCCCATATATAACCCGACACCGTGGATAGAAGCTCGTATTATTGCACGTTCCAGAGATCCCATTCCCATACAGCCTGTGGACAACGTTGTGGACAACCCTCTCAAAACCGCTCAAATTACGGACTTCCTGTGGATAAGTCATTCGAGGGCTTCGTTCAGCAGAAGTTACGTGTTCAATGCGTCTGCTGGGGAAGCCATTTGCTGCTGCTTCCTCAGGTTTTCCACAGATCTTTCCACAGGCTTCTGCCCCATCTGGAAACAAGACCGCACTTTCTCCACAGGCGTAGGAGGGAACGCCTCCTTCGCTTGGTGTTATTCGACTCCGTCCTGTGCTGCAAAAGTCGGGTCGGACGAGTACCTCTCCGGCAAGAAGGACCATTGTCCTCGAGGAATTATTGTGGCTTGCCTACGGCATTTGGGTTCATCATGTCGCTCGTGCAGGTCGATGCCGACCGCTTGACGGTGCGGTTCACAACTCGATAATGTTGATCATCGGCAACAGGGGGGCTCATGTCAGCAGCGATCACAGCAATTTGGGGATCTGTGATCTCCAGCTTGAAATCTGAACTCTCCTACACCAGTTTTGAAACCTGGTTTCAAGGAATTGTTCCTCTGTCTTTAGCGGACCATGCTCTGACGATTGCCGTGCCTGATGCCTTCACCAAAGGAGGCCTTGAGCGACGGTTTCGCAAACGAATCGAGGATTTGGCCTCGGAATCCTGTAGTCAGGCTATTTCGCTGATCATTCAAGTCACAGAGAAACAGGATTCGCGATCTGAATCCCCGGCAATGCCAAAGAACGTTCTCGTTTCATCTGAGCAGAACCCGCTCATGCTCAACTCTGAGTACACGTTTGACGCATTCGTTCGTGGTAAGAACTGCGATTTGGCCTACTACGCTTCAGAAGCTGTCTCAGAGAAGCCTGGCACCGCGTACAACCCTCTCTTCCTTTATGGAAATGTTGGGCTGGGAAAGACACACCTTCTTCAGGCCATCGGAAATCAGGTCCTTGCGACTTCTCCTAAAAGCTCGGTCCTCTATACAACCTCCGAGCGATTCGCTATCGAACTGATCAACTCCATTCGCAACAATTCGACTGCGGCATTTAGAAACAAGTATCGACAGATTGATATGTTGCTCATCGATGATATTCATTTCCTCGAGGGCAAAGAAGCAACGCAAGAAGAGCTATTTCATACATTCAACGAATTGTACGGCAGCGAAAAGCAGATCGTCCTAACGAGTGATCGTTCTCCTGACAATCTTTCCGGTTTGCAGGATCGTTTGGTCTCACGCTTTCGTTGGGGTCTGGTCGCCGACATTCAAGTACCCGATCTGGAAACTCGAATTGCCATCTTGAGAGAGAAGGCAGCTTCCAGAGGTCTCGACATCGATGTCGCTGTTCTGGAAGTTATCGCCTCGCGCATCTCCTCCAGTGTTCGAGCCTTGGAGGGAGCCCTCAATAAGGTGTTGGCATTCGCAGACCTCCGTGGCGAGAAGCTGACTCCAAATACCCTGGAATCAATGCTTCCTGAAGAAGGGCAACGTCCCCGCTTGACGATCACTCACATCAAGGAAGAGGTTGCCGCCCGCTTCAATCTCAAGCGTCAAGCCCTGGAGGGATCCAGTCGCAAGAAGGAGATCTCTCAAGCACGACACGTCGCTATTTATCTCGCCCGCGAGATGACCGATCATTCGTTCCCCGCCATTGGACGTGAGTTTGGCAACAGAGATCACACGACTGTTATGCATTCCTATGTCCGGGTGCAGGCTATGCTCGAAGAGATGCCTCTGTTGTCTTCAGATATTCATGGCATTCGAGAAGCCCTTTCAACGCAGTATTCCCTACATCGATAGTCTATTCACTCCGCATTCATGCCTGTGCAATCCTTGTGTGCTTCCTGGGGAAATCTTGTGCTTACTTGGGGAAAAGGTGGGGGAAAGAATCCATCCACGTTGTCCACAGGCATTGTCCACAGACACACCGCGCTTGTTCACAGAATCTCAATGCTCCGAATGGGACGAAAGTGACAAGAGAAGGCTTATTCAGCAATAACGACCGCTTATCCACAGTACTACTACTACTACTAGAATAGCGCTCTTCATCAACAAAACTTCATAAAAAAACACGTTCCCTCAAGCTGTTGATGAAGAGCTGCTCTCTTTGACGTGGTTGTCCAATTGAAGCTAACGGGCAAGAAGACTAGAATAGATCCCTTATGTCAACCTTGAAAAGCACAACCATCCTCGCCCTTTATTCAGAGTCCACGCGTTCCGCAGTTGTTGCCAGCGATGGACAAGCAACCCTGGACACGATGATTATCAAGAAGCATACGAAGAAGGTCTACCGCCTTCACGACGACAGCGTACTCGTTGGTTTTGCCGGAGCCACGGCAGATTGCCTATCTCTTCTCGACAAATTCGAGGGCAAGCTTAAAAAATACGATGGTCAGCTCCGTCGCTCTGCCGTAGAACTCACCAAGGAGTGGAGAACAGATCGAATTCTTCGGCATCTGGAAGCAGTTATTGTGGCTGTCTCCAAAGAAGGGCTTCTCATGATTTCTGGTGCAGGCGATGTTCTTGAGCCGGATGATGGGGTCATTGGGATTGGATCTGGCGGCCCCTACGCATTGGCCGCGGCCAAAGGATTGCTGTCTGTAGCGACGACGTTGACTTCAGAGCAGATTGCCAGACGGGCATTGGAAATTGCCGGAGAAATCGATATTTACACAAACGATCAAATCACACTAGAACAAATCCACTGGTAAAGGACAACGATGTCTCAGCTTGTTGAAGTCACAAATCCCCAGTTGGACGGATTGACTCCACGTCAAATCGTTGAAGAACTGGACAAATACATTGTTGGGCAAGCCGCCGCCAAGAAATCAGTGGCCATCGCCCTCAGAAACCGCATGCGTAGGCAATTTGTTGACGAGGAGATCCGCGCGGAGATCAAGCCCAAGAACATTCTCATGATTGGGGCCACCGGTGTAGGCAAGACAGAGATATCGCGACGATTGGCGAGACTGACCACATGTCCTTTCGTGAAGGTCGAGGCAACCAAATTCACAGAAGTAGGCTATGTTGGCCGCGACGTTGAGTCGATGATGCGGGATTTGGTTGACGTGGCCATTGACATGGTTCGCGAAGAAGAAATCCTTAGCGTGGAAGAAGAAGCGGATCGGCAGGTGACCGAAGAGCTCCTGGATGCCCTACTGCCATCCACGCATGGTGGGAACGAGAGCACTCAAGACTCGGACGAAGCTCACGAAGGTAGCTCTCGCTCCACTCGTGAGAAGTTGGCGACCAAGCTGGAAGCCGGCGAGTTGGAGGAGCGCTACATTGAGATCCTGGTTGAAGAATCTGTGAACCCGCAGATGGAAATCTTCTCACAGGATGGCATTGATCAGATGGGGATTGACATGGGCAGCGTGCTGTCTGAGCTTCTGCCCAGCTCGAAGAAGAAACGCCGCATTCGCATTCGCGAAGCCAGGGGTATTCTTTTTGAGCAGGCGCTGGATTCTCTGATCAATATGGATGATGTTCGGCAAACGGGACTTCAGCTGGCTGAGGAAATGGGCATTATTTTTCTCGACGAGTTGGACAAAATTGCAGCCGGTGGACGCGAAGAGACCGGTGGTCCAGGCGTGTCTCGCCAAGGTGTCCAACGGGACTTGCTCCCGCTGCTTGAAGGAACGGCCGTTCGTACACGCTATGGCACAGTGAGCTCGGAGAATGTCCTGTTTATTGCTGCGGGGGCATTCAACATGTCCAAGCCTTCGGATCTGATCCCCGAATTGCAGGGGCGCTTGCCCATTCGAGTCGAACTGGACAATCTAGCGGCGTCGGACTTTCGCCGCATCCTGTGTGAGCCAAAGGACGCGCTCGTCACTCAGTACAGGGCGCTCATGGCCACTGAAGATGTCGAGTTGGTCATATCTGAAGACGCAGTGGCGGCTATTGCGGATATTGCCTATGAACTGAATCAGACAACTGAGAATATCGGGGCTCGACGACTGACAACCGTGATGGAAAGGCTTGTTGAAGACATCTCATTTGAAGCCGACCAGATGAGAGGCCAGACCGTGGTTATTGACAAGGCCTACGTTGAGGATCACCTCGGCAACATCGTGAAGGATCCCGATCTGTCCCGCTACATCTTGTAGTGGCTGACAAAGGCTGTAGAACGCAGTAGGCTTCGTGTATAGATCAACAAGGAAGACCAAGGACGCCAATGGAGGCATTATGATGATCCGTATCTCTTTACCGGATGGGTCGGTCAAGGAGGTCGTTGCAGGGACCCCGATTCTTGAGGTGATCACCAGCATCGGACCTCGTTTGGCCAAAGCTGCGATTTGCGCAGTCGTGGATGGAGTACTCACAGACGTACGCGAGCCCCTGACGCAAGATAGCACGCTCACAGTGCTCACGAAAGAGGACACGCGCGTTCTGGAGACGATTCGCCACACGACATCGCACATTATGGCCCAGGCAGTGAAGAGGCTGTTCCCTGATGTGAAGCTTGGCATTGGCCCGGCGATTGACGAGGGGTTCTACTACGACTTTGATCTGACTGCTGCATTGGCAGACGAGGATTTGGAAAGAATCCTTGCTGAAATGAAGACCATCGTGTCCCAGAATCTCCCCATTATTCGCAAGGAATTGACCGTCGCTGAGGCTCGAACCTTGCTTCAATCCCTTGGTGAAACCTACAAACTTGAGTTGCTCGATGAGCTCAGCAATCTTGAGGGTGAAACCATTACGTTCTTCGAGCAGGGCGAATTCATCGACCTGTGTCGTGGTCCACACCTGCAATCGACGGGCGCATTGAACCCAGATGCCGTCAAACTGCTATCTGTCGCCGGTGCCTATTGGCGAGGCGACGAGAAACGCCCCATGCTGCAACGCATTTACGGAACCGCTTGGGAGAAGGCGACGGACTTGGAGGCCTATGAATGGCGTCAAGAAGAGGCCGCCAAGCGTGACCATCGCAAGCTGGGCAAGGATCTCGACCTATTCAGTATTCATGAGGAAGGTGGCGCAGGGCTGGTGTGTTGGCATCCCAAGGGCGCACGACTGAAGCGAACTATCGAGGAATTCTGGTATCAGCAGCATGATCTGGGCGGTTATGAGATCGTCGCGACTCCACACATTGGAAAAGCCACGCTGTGGTCGATCTCTGGACATCTCGATTTCTATCGAGACGGCATGTATTCACCGATGGACATCGACGGTGTCGATTACTACATCAAACCGATGAACTGCCCCTATCAGATCCTTATCTACAAAACAAAAGTGCACTCGTATCGCGAACTTCCTCTGCGTTTGGCAGAGATGGGAACGGTCTATCGATATGAGCGTTCGGGCGTTCTTCACGGTCTGATGCGTGTTCGCGGGTTCACAATTGACGATGCGCATATCATCTGCCGCCCGGATCAAGTCGATGAGGAGATTCGGCGTGTCTATGCGTTCAGCATGAACATGCTGATGGCCTTCGGATTCACGGAATTCGACATTTACCTCTCGACTCGCCCACATGGCGACAAGGCGGTCGGGGAGATTGAACGTTGGGAGCAAGCGACAGACGCTCTGCGAGCAGCGCTTGACGAACGAGGATTGCCCTACCAAGTGGATGAAGGTGGCGGTGCTTTCTACGGCCCGAAGATTGACATCAAAGTCAAGGATTCGTTGGGCCGATCTTGGCAGTGCTCGACCATTCAATTCGATTTCAATCTGCCTGATCGGTTTGACATGACCTACATCGCGGAAGACGGCAAGGAGCACCGGCCGTTCATGGTTCACCGTGCCCTGTTGGGAAGCTTGGAGCGATTCATTGGATGTCTCATTGAGAACTACAGTGGCGCCTTCCCTGTCTGGCTGTCACCGATCCAAGCCAACGTCATTCCGATCGCGGATCGTCACGTGGAATACGCACACAGGGTTGCCGATCAGATGCGAACCGCAGGCATCCGTGTGACTGTGAACGAAACTTCGGAGCGGATGAATGCCAAGATCCGCAACGCGCAACTCCAGAAGATCCCCTACATGCTGGTGATTGGGGATCGCGAACAAGACGCTGGCTCTGTTGCTGTGCGATTGCGAACTGAGGAAGATCTGGGCGATATGAAGGTCCACGACGCAGTGAATCTCATCCGATCAAGGATTGAGGACAAGTCGCAACAATTGACCTAGCGGGTCTCCGCGACCGACGGTAGCCAGAGGGAATGTCATCACCCCCCAGCTGAGCGTGAAAGCTCCGCTGGGGGTTCAGGCCTATCCGGAGTGCTAGGCCGCTGCACGTTTCAATTCCTCAACTTGATCAAGGGCTTCCCATGGCAAATCAACATCCTCTCGCCCGAAATGGCCATACGCTGAGAGCTGGGCATAGATCGGACGTTTCAATTGAAATTGGTCGATAATGGCTCCGGGACGGAAATCGAAGACCCTCGATACGGCCTGGCGCAGCCGGTCATCAGATACGATTCCCGTTCCCCTTGAATCGACATTGAGTGCTAGAGGGGCGGCTCGCCCGATAGCATAGGCCACTTGGACTATAACCTTTGAAGCCAATCCAGCTGCAACCAAATGCTTGGCGACGTAGCGAGCCATGTAGGAACCTGATCGGTCGACCTTTGTCGGGTCCTTACCCGAAAACGCTCCGCCTCCGTGCGACCCGAACCCGCCATACGTGTCCACGATAATCTTGCGACCCGTCAACCCTGCGTCCGATGCGGGGCCGCCGATCACGAAGCGCCCCGACGAATTGACGAGCAAGGTGGTGTCTGCATCCAACCAGTTCCCGAGCACCGGTTCGACGACATGTTTGAGAATCTCGATTTGGATGCGATCATGGTCCACGTCCTCAGCATGCTGTGCAGCGATGAGCACAGTATCTGCGCGCACAGGACGATCCCCCTCATATTCGATGGTAACTTGTGACTTCCCGTCGGGGCGAAGAAATGGGATCGTCCCATCCTTCCGGACCTCGGCCAAGCGCTGGGTGAGTCGATGCGCCAATACGATCGGCAGGGGCATTAACACATCGGTGTCGGATCGAGCGTAGCCAAACATGACGCCTTGATCCCCAGCGCCGATGATGTCATAGGGGTCTGTCGAATGAGAGACTCGAACCTCAGACGCGTGATCTACGGCAGATGCGATGTCCGAAGATTGTTCCTTGATTGCTGATAGCACGGAGCAATCCTCATAGTGGAAACCCAATCCAGGTTTGTCATAGCCGATCGAACAAAGCACTCGGCGGACGATCGTGGGAACGTCTACGTACGTCGATGTCGTGATCTCACCACCAACGAGAACCAGCCCGGTGGTTAGGAACGTCTCACAGGCTACATGGGCTTCACGGTCATCGGCGAGAATAGAATCGAGCACGGAATCGGAGATCCGATCAGCGATCTTGTCAGGATGGCCTTCGGTTACGGATTCCGAGGTGCGTAGGGTTCGCTTCATGGGTTCCTCCTTCTGCTCTGAGCCATCGCACTAATGACTTGGCACGCGCACTGTGGCTCTCGCTCACGCGTGCTCAAGACTACCGAGGCAGAGGGATGGGTTCAAGACGATGCGGAACCTCATCGGCTAGAATGACGATACGCAATCAACAGATAAGGCAAACGAGGCATCTATGAATGGGATCCTTCATCACATCCAAAACACGACATCGACGCAGAACGAAGCACGGCGCCTCCTCGAAAAAGGAGTCGCCAAACTCGGGGATGCTGTGATTGCCGATGTGCAAACTCGCGGACGCGGACGATTTGGCCGCACATGGATCTCTCCGAACGGAGGCCTGTATGCGACCTTCATCATGCGGCCTGAATCACTGTTGTCTCTCAAGGCAGGACTTGCCCTCGTTCGTGTGCTCGGGCGTGCGGGTGTCTCTGCCTGCCTCAAATGGCCTAACGATGTGATGATCGGGGATCGCAAGATTGCCGGCGTGTTGATCGAAACCACAGGTACGCTCTCTCTTGTTGGCATAGGACTCAATCTTATGTCTGCCCCATTGGATGCGGCTACGTGTGTGTCTGCGCACATCCAACGTGTGGACAGGTATGAATGGGTACACGAGATTGGCAGTGAACTCATGGCGATGTCAGAAGAAGGATTCGATTTGGATGCGTATCGAGCTGCGTGCCTGACCTTGGGACACCTCGTTCGACTCGAGGGTGTGGGAGACAACGCGGTGATTGAAGGCATGGCTACAGACGTGGATAACCTGGGAAGATTGAGTGTGATGACGGCAGATGGAACGAGAATGATTTCTTCTGGCGAATGCTTCCACTTGCGGACAAACAAGTCCGCAGTTGATCTACAGACGAAAAAGGACTACTTTCAAACCAGGGATCACGGAACAAGGGAGATCGCAATGACGTCCATTCTCGAACAGGCAATTCATCTGGAAACGTCGGCAGAAAAGACCTATCGTGATGCGGCACAAGCAACCAGTGATTCAGGCGCTGCCAAAATTCTTGGATTGTTGGCGGATGAAGAAAGCGATCACGCAAAACGACTGCGCGGAATGGGCGATGTGTCCAGATTTCAGGCTCCTGACTTAATCCAGTCAGCTAAGATGTGGATTCGCGGCGCTGTCGAGGGCGGCGCTTCAGCAATCTCACTGGATGCCAACCTTCTGGACGTATTGCAGCGCGCGATGACAGTCGAACAAATGACAGAATCCTTTTACCGGGAACATGCCCAATCGACAAAGGATGACGCCGTGCGCGATTTGTTCCTCCGATTAGCTGACGCGGAGCGCAATCACTTCCTGTTGGTGGGATCTCTGATTGAATATTTCAATCGCCCGAATGAATGGGTTGAAAGCGCTGAATTCGGGCACCGCGACGAGTATTAGGGACCTTGAAGTCTCCTAGGATGAGTTCCGTTGGGAACGCCCTGTGCTCTCCAAGGCAGGCGCCATGATTGGGCGAAGCTGCCCAGGAAATCCCGTTCTCTCTTGCTTGATGGGGTTGCGTTTCCGCGAGTGTGATTTCAACAGCCTTTCCAAAGAACAGGGTGCTAGCCTTCCTATCGAAGACGGACGCCACTCGGGTTTCATCTTAGCAGAGTCTCCAAGCTTTCCAATCGCATGAATGATTGAGGCCAGACAAAAGAACCAGGAACCGCATTCAACGAACGCAGTTCCTGAGAGAGTTTTTGTGTATTATCCTGGTCAGAGTTGATGTGCGCTGTAGCGAATCAAACCCACACAGAAGAGGGAATGCCATTCATCCACTTATGGACTACTCGTCGTAAAGGTCTAGTTCTGTGAGCACAAGCGGGTCGACCTTGTCTACGGCAAGGATCGAACCACACTCCTGGCACAGAATTTCCAACCCCACACAGAGGTCACTATGGATCGTCGTCATCTGGCCGCAGGCTGGGCATTTAGCTGCAATCATGGTCGTATTTGTCGCCCGGGACTACTCGTCCTCGTCTTCGTCCTCATCAAAATCATCTTCATCGAGTTCATCGGGATCAACGTCGATGACCGTGACTTCAATCGGATCTTCTGAAGTGATCTCTAGAATTGAGTAGCAGTTTTCGCAGACTAGACGCGAAGACAGCTCTGCTTCGTCGGCGGCAACCGTGATGATCTCGCCGCACTCTGGACATACAATTGTTTTCATAATTTCCTCCATTGGAACTCCTACTCGTCTGACTCTGAACGGTCCGATTTGTTGGATGAAACAGGCGCGCGCACGATGTTCCCTCTAGGATTAGTGCTCACAGCCAACCCCAGTGGACGGTCAGTCTTCACCTCGATAACCGTCCAACATTTGGGACACTTGAACTGGACGCCGATAACGGCCACGTGAACAGGGACGTCAACCATTTTTCGACACGCAGGACAAATAACCTCATACATTGCGCCTCCATCCACAGTCAAGGTGCGTCACGCTAGCGCCCAGTCAATCTAGCTTTGGAAGTTGTTCCGAGGCAGCAGGTTAGCATCTGGAGAGCCACATAGTCAATAGGCATAAATGGTACATTAGGGACAGCTGGCGATGAGACAAGTGTACGACGACTTGAAAGGGATGACGCGGCGCAACGAGATGTCCTACATGATTGCCTATTCACGCGGCCATTTAGCCGGGCTTTCGGCTAGCCACAGGTTCCCTCATCCAAGACTGACCCACACGCGGTCTCACCAATAGATCGAAATCCCCATCAGAAGATGAAGTGTAGCGAGAACTATAGCGAGCGCTGCCATGGCGCGATGAACCTTCACGGGGACACGGCGAAGCCGTTTGCTCCACTTCCTGCCTGAAGCCAGAAGGGCTGTTATGAGGAAGATCACATAAGTGGTCAACCCGACGAGCGCGATCATCGGGAACGGGCCAAGAGTTGTCCCATAGGCGAGATCCTCAATAAAATCCATGTTACCTCCTTGAAGTCACCCTGCACGCGGGAGCCTCCGCCAGGTCGTCGAACCGACGATCTCCATTCTATGATAGGATGAACAGCGTGGCGAGTGAAGACATCGACGCTGCTGCCAAGATCGATGGAGGCATTGGATCGAGGAGAACACATGGACCTAGGTATCCGCGGAAAGACGGCGCTTGTCGGTGGTGCAAGCCGTGGCTTGGGATTTGCCATCAGTCAGCGACTTGCTGCTGAGGGAGCCAACCTCGTGCTCGTTGCCAGGGATCCAGACTCGCTGGATCAATCCAGACAACGGATTCTCGACGCGTCGGACACGAACATTTTGACGATTGCTGCAGACTTGAGCGACGGAAGCGATATTCAACGCAGCGTTTCCCTTGCGCAAGAGCGCTTCGGATCGATCGATATCCTCGTTCACAATACGGGTGGGCCACCGCCCGGCGAATTCATGGAACACACCGATGAAGCCTGGAATCGCGCCTACGAAGGACTGCTGCTCTCTGTGGTGAGGATGTGCCGCGCTGTACTCCCAGGCATGCAGCAGCGTGGATGGGGACGCATCGTGGTTGATACCTCATTCACTGTGAAGGAGCCGGCTCCTCGACTCATCTTGTCCAATGTTTTTCGGACGGGGGTTGTGGCATTGGCGAAGACGCTATCTCAGGAGGTTGCTGTGGATGGTGTCACTGTCAATTGTGTTTGCCCTGGCGCATTCGATACGTCTCGCCTTCACGCAATCTTCAGCGAGCAGGCGCAGCGTTCCGGCCAATCAGAGCAGGCCATCGAGCAGGAGTGGGTTGCTCGAATTCCCATCGGTCGCATTCTGCAGCCGCACGAGCTGGGGGACCTTGTGGCATTCCTCGTCTCAGATCTGGCTGGCGGTATTACTGGGGCGAGCATCCCGATCGAAGGCGGGATGCTGCACGGGTTGTTCTAGTTTCCTCGCTCTTGATTTGTCGATTCTGCGCATCAAGATCTGCACTCACTGCCGTCTGGATTCGTGCAAGCAGCACCTCCAGCGTTCTCACTTCTTGTGAAGCAAGTTCGACGAGTGGATCGAAGGATCCCTACGCACGAACCATCCATTCTGATAAGGATTTAAACGGGCGCCAACTCAAAACAAAGAGGAACCGCCGATCCGTAATCCAGATCGACGGTTGCCACGGATTGATGCTGGCTGAGACGATGCAAGGTTCGCCTCATTCAAAACGCTCAGCTAGGTTCCTTTGACGTGCATTGGTACATCGCAGCACACCAGCGTCCCCGCGCCTGATTTCGTGACAGTCACTTCTTGTCCGCATAGATCGCATATGTATGTCTTGCCCACTTGTGCCATTTCTACCTCCTATTACTGATAGCTCTTCATCTGATTCGGTCGCCAACGAGAAGAATGGATGAAGATTCATTCTTCAACAAACGCGCTCAAAGCCGAGTTCATTACCTCACCAAGACTAGAGAACGAGTGAATATCACTCGCGCTCTCCCGTACTCGCTCCTAGAGCGAGTACGCAGATTCCCACAGCCCGTGAAGATTGCAGTACTCGAGGGCAATGAGTTCACTCAGACCCTCCATATTCACGTGAGCAACGACTGTCGGAACGCCGAACGTGGGGCCTAGATCGAACGTCCCGATGTGCACGGCCAAGCCGTTCTTCACGCCATACAGCGCGATCCATTTGATGTGATGCTCAACTGTATTTGGATGTGCCGTCTCCTTGCCGACAGTGACCTTCACGGCATTCTGGCCGCACTCATTGCAGTTGATGAGTTCAATGACGGGAACGTGCTTCTCTTTGCCTTCTTGGCCTGTGCCTTTGATCAATTCTCCAAGTTTCATGGTGCCTCCTTGTGGGGCGAGTTCTTCGTTACGAGTTGAGATCCTTCAGAACCTGAATGACTTCCTTTAAATCGGGCAATTCACTTATGGGATAAACCTTGATCCACCGAACGAATCCCTCGCTATCAAGGATGAGGTTGGCGCGTTCGGAGATGCCGGTGTCGTCGCGAAAGATGCCCAGTGCTGATGCCAAACCACCATGGGGCCAAAAGTCAGCCAGCAGCGGTGTCCTCTTGACGTTCATGGATTCGGCCCACGCTTTCTTGCATGGCACTGAATCGACACTGACACCGAATGCCACAGTATGGAGCTCCTCAAACACCGATGCATTCATCTCCAGGGACTCCATTTGCCGTTGACACACGCCAGTCCAGGCCAGTGGGTGAAATGACAGAAGGACGTGCTTTCCTCGTAGGGCAATCGGCGTAAATGGGGTGCCGTTCTGATCCTTGAGCTCGAATTGAGGGACCTGTGTTCCGAGTGTGATCATGGTAGGAGACTCCTTTGCTAGGCACCGACTCGCGGTGCAGGATGAATCTGCATTGCCTTGAGACGGGATTGAATGATGCTTGGTGCGAGGGGCGGCAGCTTGAAGATCGGGCCGTCCCCCACTTTCTGTCGATAGGTTTCGCCGAAGACCTCCCGTGCAGGCTTCTCATAAAGCACGCCGATGGGGAATGAATCGGGCGCTTCCAGGGCCAGAGCGATGGCTCGATCACGATGCGTGGGATCATGGTCTGTGGGGATTGGTGTCGCGCGTTCCTTGTACCATGCCACGGGATGGTTACCCCACGTGATGCATGGCTGGATGACATCGATCAGTGAGAAGCCGCGATGCTCGATGGCTCTTTTTAGAAGTTCTGTCAACCCCTCCAAATCCCCGGCATATCCACGGGCGACGAACGTACAGTCGTGGACGATGGCCGTGGCCAGCATTTGAGATGGATCGATGGCCACGCCATCGAATTGCATGCGTGTCTTCTCTCCACGGCGAGTGGTCGGAGAGCCCTGTCCCTTGGTCAGGGCGTAGATCTGGTTGTCGTGAACGATGACAGTGATATCGGGATTGCGGCGAAACGCGTGAAGCAAGTGATTGCCGCCTTCTCCAAAGATACAGCCGTCGCCCGACGTGACAATGGTTTTGAGATCGGGATTAGCGATCTGAATGCCTATCGCCGCAGGAATGGCTCGACCATGCAAGCCATTGAACACATGGGCGGCAATGTAATGCGGCGTCTTGGCTGCTTGACCGATTCCAGAAACCAGACAAACCTGGTGTGGCGCTAGATTCAGGGAGCCTAGTGCGCGCTTGAGCGCTGTTTGAATGCCAAAGTTGGGGCATCCAGGACACCATTGATTCTCAGCAGTTGTTCGATACTGCTCGATGGGAATCATGCGTCCACCTCCGAATGATCGCCAGCAAGTTCAGCGAGGATGGACGCTGCATCTATGGGCATCCCATCATAGCGCTCAATCTTGCCTACGAGTTGAATATCGCCTTCTGCTTGAAGCAATCGGGCAAACTGGCCAGTCGCGTTGCCTTCGATAGTCCAGTACTTCACCTCGGCCGGTAGAGAGAGCTGGGGTAGCGGCCAAACGGTCGTGAAGTGCAAGGAGCCAACACGTTGGCCCATGCCACGAAGTCGATCCACCGCTTCGACAACCGCGCCCCGAGACGACCCCCAGCTGATGAGAACGGTTTCTGCATCGTCCGTGCGGTAGTCATCGGGGGGTGGAATTTCTCGCTTGAGTCTGCGCATTTTCTCTAGTCGCTTCTCGACCATAGCCGGACGAACGAACTCCAGATCTTCGGTGATGTGGCCTTCTTCCGTATGTTCGTCGGAGTCAATTCGCACGAGATGCTCGGATTGGCCCAATGCCAAGCGAGGGGAAATCCCGTCTTCAGTCAACGCGTAGCGCTGATAGGCGCCACTTTCCGAGGGGTCGGCCAGGCCTGATGGCACAGGCGTCTGCGGAATTGAGATGTCCATCACGCTGAAATGGCTGTCCGCAAGAAATTGGTCGGATAGCACGAGAACGGGAGTCTGAAATCGCTCAGCCCAATCAAACGCTCGATAGATTGCATCGATTGCGTCTTTGGGATCCGATGGCGCAAGAACCGCGCGTGGGAATTCCCCGTGGCCTCCATGAATCGCGAAGTTGAGGTCCTCCTGTGCCGTGCGCGTGGGCAATCCGGTCGCAGGTCCGGGGCGCTGGGCAACCACGACAACCAGCGGAGTTTCGGTCATGCCAGCAAGGCTGATGCCTTCAGTCATCAGAGCAAAGCCGCCTCCCGATGTGGCCGTCATGGCTCGTGCACCAGCAGCTGATGCCGCCAGCGACATATTGATGGCAGCAATCTCATCCTCAGCCTGTTCCACAAACACGCCCAATTCAGGATCCTTGGCGAAGGTGGTCATGATTCCGGTGGCGGGGGACATGGGATAAGCAGCCATGAATCGACAGCCCGCGGCGACCGCAGCTAGCGCGATGGCATCATGCACAGAGATGAACGAATGTGCGCTCGACGAAGAGTCCAAAACAATGGTAGAAGACGCATCGAGAGAGGGTAAAACGTGCTTGTATCCCAACGCGAGTGCATCGACATTCAGGCGTAGCACTTCTTCGGTGAGCCGGGAAAACCGCTCACATAGTGTATCTGCGAGCAACTCTTGGGAGATCCCGAGCACGGCCCCCAAACAGCCAGCGGCAATTGAATTGGCGTACAACAGCGAGCTGAACTGCTCTTTAGCAAGTGCCTGGAAGGGAACCCTGATCCCCTCGCCACCCGGAGACAATTCGCCTAATACTAAGCAGTTCGAGCTCGCTGTGTCTTGGTAGTGTGCTGCAGCTGTCGAATTCAATGCAAGAATGACATCAGCATCATGCCGCGGCGCGTTCGGTCCTGATGCCCGGATGCGATAGGAGCTGTTGCCACCCCGAATTCGGGATTCGTATTCCTTCGATGTGAAGACGCTGACTCCAGATCGCAGCAAGGCACGCGCAACGACATCGCCAACGGTTTGTATGCCTTCTCCAGCGGATCCGACAATGAAGATACTTCGATCTTTCACGTTACTCCCCTGATTCGAGTCCTTTATGTCGGGAGGCAACCTCGTCGGCAAGCCGATTGAGTTGCGCGTAGGTCTCTTGAGTTGGCGCGCCCTTGGCGAACACCGGATCCAACCAGGTTACTTTGAGCTGCTCGCAAAGCTGTTGGGTCTTCTCTGCTGCCTTTCCCGCCCAGCCATACGACCCGATGACGGCAGCATTTTGGAGCTTGGGACGCAGTGCCGCAGTGAGATAGGCGGCAAGCACGATACTGGGATGAGGACCGACCAACACGGTGGGCGTGCCGAAGATGACCGTCGCTGCGTCGACTAAGTGGATCGCGTATTCACCGAGATCCGTCTTTGACATATGGAACGAATGGACGTGAACCCCGCGATCATTGAGAGCCTCGATCAGATAATCCACCATCAAAGCCGTCGACTCGTGCATCGAAGTGAATGGAATCAGCGCTAGATTCTTTGGCGCATCGTGTACCCAGTGTGAGTAGGCGTCGAGAATCCATCCGGGGTTGTTGTGTACGGGGCCATGGCTGGGAGCGATCATCTCGATATCGAACGAAGACAGCTTCTCTAGATGCCCTTTGATCAAATGAGCAAAAGGCATCATGATTTCTGCGTAGTAGCGCTTAGCTGCCTCACAGACGTGTGAGCCATCGCCTGAAAACAGCTCATCAGTTGCCAGATGGGAGCCGAACAAGTCGCATGTGAACAGGAGTTTCTCTTCCTTCAGATAGGTGAGCATCGTCTCCGGCCAATGAACCCACGGGGCATGAATAAACTCAAACGTGCGGTCGCCCAGCGAGAGGGACTCCCTGTCTTCGACAGCGTGAATGCGGGCTTCAGGGATCCCGAGATGGTCGGCGATCATAGTTTTAGCCTTGGGGCTGGAGATGATCTGGATGTCGGGGTACTTGTCGAGGACAAGCGGTGCCGATCCAGAATGGTCCTGCTCGACGTGTTGGATGATAAGGTAGTCAAGGGTTTCGACGGCTTCGAGCTGGGCCAGCAGGGTCTCCGACTTGGCAGGGTCAGCTGTATCGATCAACGCTGTTTTTTCGCTACCACGAACGAGATACGAATTGTAGCTTGTGCCATTGGGAAGGGGAATGAGTTCATCAAACAGCCTTCGATCCCAATCGATGGCGCCTACCCAAGAAACTCCTGGTCTGATTTCTCTAGCTTTCAAGACATCCTCCTTCGATCCAACTCAAAACCTTCCATCGTCCGCCAGCTAGACAGCGCACAGAGAATCGGCTGCTCCAGAAGGAACGCACAGTGTTCACGGATCCATCAATCACTCGCGAATCCAACTCTCTGCGACCAGGAAAAAGCACACCCATTGGCGCTTTCTCCCATGAGCTCTTGGGGCTCACACCTTCTCGAAGAATTCCTTCGCGACGCCACATTCGGGGCAAACCCAATCTGCTGGCAGGCTCTCAAAGGCCGTTCCCGCAGCGATTCCGTTGGCTGTATCTCCAACTGCCGGATCATAGACATATCCGCATACGGTGCATACCCATTTATCCATTGATTAGCTCCTTTCCTTGCGCAATGTATTGCGATACTCATTGTAGGTCAGTGGTTCACCTTGCCCTCTCGATCCGGCGCGATCGACATCGGCGACAAACAGTGAATGCGTTCCCAAGTCGACGGTCATCTCCCGGATGACGGTGCAGTCATAGACTGCCACTGCGTCGAGCAAGAACGGAATTCCCTGTTCAGTTAAACCATGCTTGAATCCCTCGAATTTATCTACATCTCGCCCTGATTGGAATCCAAATCGCCGCACGATGTCGCCGCAAGCCGCATTGCCTCGATCCAGCACGCTGATGCAGAACTGGCCCGACTCGAGGATCATCTCGTGCGTCAACGATTTTTTCCCAACGCCAAGTGACACGCGGGGCGGGGCATTGGTGACCTGCATCAACGCATCGAGACACTGTCCATTGATCTTCTCTCCTGCCTTGGTCGTTAGGATGTACAGCCCGTGCGTAACTTGAAACAGAGCGACATTGATCGGTCCAGGCTCAGTGACGTAGGTGAATGGCATAGGTTCCTTTCTATACTTCTTGCGGTGGAAGAATGGGGCCGGCAACGCGCGTGCCGAGCTCGCGATCCGCCATGAGAAGGCCATGTCCTGAGTCGCCGATAAGTTCAAGCATGTCGATCACTGTGGACACGTTAGCCTCTTCCTCAACCTGCTCTGTCACGAACCACTGCAACATGATGGCCGCGGCGCGATCATTCTCTTCATCCGCCATCTTAGCAAGATCGTTGATCTTGCTGGTGATGAACTCTTCGTGTTGGAGAGCTGCCTTGAATGCAGCAAGAGGTGATTCCCAGACAGTTTGAGGTTTCTCCAATGCCTGCAATTCGATGCGTCCACCTCGATCATTGATGTGATTGAAGAATCGGAGCGCGTGCGCGAACTCCTCTTGCGCCTGTGCCTTCATCCACTGTGCCATGCCGTCCAAGCTCTTGGAGTGGAAAAAGGCGGCCATGGAGAAATACAGGTAGGCAGAAAACGTCTCGTGCTTAATCTGTTCGTTCATGACGTCCTGAATTCGTTGACCAATCATTTGTCTCCTTTAAGCCTCTTCATCAGAAGCTTGTGATCTGACTCTGTAGTCGTCCACGCAGGGCCCCAACCCATGAGAAGAGGTCCCAGCCTTTAGGGGCGTGATCCCATTAACGTCTTTTCTTGCCATCGAGCCAAACAGCGGGCGCTTCCATTGAAAAAAGCGCGGGGTGTCTACCAGTTCTCTCCGAGCAACTCGAAATGGGCCTGTTCGTGGGCACATGCTGGGCACAGACCTGGGGCAGCTGTTCCTTCGTGCAGGTATCCGCAGTTGCGGCAGCGCCAGACCACTTTCTCTGACTTGGCGAACACGGTCTTGCTTTCGATGTTCTTGGCTAATCCGAGATAGCGCGCTTCATGCTGCTTCTCTGCGACGGCAATGGCTGTGAAGACAGCGGCAATCTCCGGGAAGCCCTCGGTTTTTGCGACTTGAGCAAAACCGGGATACATCGTTGTCCACTCGTAGTGCTCGCCGCCTGCGCTTGCCTTCAGGTTCTCCAGTGTTGATCCGATAATGCCTGCGGGAAAAGCGGCGGTAATCGAGACTTCGCCACCCTGCAGGAATTTGAACAGCCGTTTGGCATGTTCCCTTTCCTGATCAGCCGTCTCCTCAAAGATGGCCTGCATCTGAACATACCCGTCCTTCTTGGCCTGTGATGCGAAGTAGGTGTAGCGGTTGCGGGCTTGGGACTCTCCAGCGAAGGCAGTCAATAGGTTCTTCTCGGTTTGCGTTCCCTTAAGATTCATGGTGTGTTGTTCCTCCTTGGGTGTCTTCTACGTTTGACATTCCCGGCAATAGTAGGTTGAGCGACCGCCCTGTTTAATGCGGACGATCTGGTTTCCACAACGTTCGCAAGACTCAGTTTCACGCCCATAGACGGACAAGCGATTTTGAAACTCACCTTGCTCTCCGACAGACGGATGATAGTCGGACACGCTGTGGCCAAGCGTGGTCCCTTGTCCCTGGATAGCATCATTGAGAACCGATCCGATGCTCCTGTGAAGTCGAGCAATTTCGTCCCGTTCTAGCGTTGATGAGGCTCTTTCCGGAGAGATTCCAGAACGCCACAGGGCCTCTGAGGCATAGATGTTGCCAATGCCGGCGATCCTTCGCTGATCCAGAAGAAAGGGCTTGATGGGCGAGCGCGATCTTGCTGTCATCTGGGCCAGTGCCTCGCTCGTGAACGCGGTACTCAAGGGCTCGACGCCCAATTGAGGGTTAAAGCCCTTTGGATAGAGGATGACCGTGCCCAATCGTCGCGGGTTGATGAAATAAACGCGTTCGCCTGAATCTAAATGAAGGATCATCCGCGTGTATCGTGTCTCCTCGGTACTACGCTGCAGGCGCAGCCGCCCCGACATGCGAAGGTGGATGACAAGATCTCCGGCGGTACCAAGCCCGATGACGATGTGCTTGCCGCGGCGGTCGACAGACGAGATTCTCGCTTCGGAAAGCTTGGATTCATCCAAATTGAGTCGCTGGTCGAGCACTTCGGCGCGGCGGATCAAGGTACCCACAATCGGCTGCAAGCAGCGGACGAAGACTTCGACTTCAGGAAGCTCAGGCATCGGGTGATTCACCCCCTTCTTCAGATGATGAGTCACTTAGAGAAAGCGTCTTTGACACGTTCTCCTTGTCGCTCTTCGTCGGGGACGTAGAAGCATTCGGCGGCAGCGAACGCGCTTGCTTTCTTTTGGTGGACGCTTTCGACGAGTCTTTCAACATTCTCTTCTCGGCGTCCGCCTGCAGGCATGCTCTGCAAACGCCGTAGGCGTAGGTGCGAACGGACTCCACGCGATGGCCGTGCACGTTGTCATTTAAAGTGAGATCCTTGTCCATCACAACGTCATAGACCGTGCAGCACAACCTACAGCGGAAGTGGGCGTGAGGTCCAAGGTCAGCGTCGTAGCGCGCGACTGCAGGATCAACAGTGATGCGAAGGATGAGACCCACACGAGCCAACGCCTCCAGCGTATTGTAGACCGTGGCCCGGGAAACTGACGGGAACGTCTCACGCACCGCCAGAAGGACTTGATCTGCTGTGGGATGCACCGTCGTCTTTTCCAAGCAGTCGAGGATCGCCAACCGCTGAATGGTCGGGGTCAGCCCCGATTCTCGAAGTCTGTTTGAACGGTCCAAGGGTAGCATATCAGACGAAGTATAACTTTAGATAATGTCTAAATCAAGAGGCCACTGAAAGTCTTAGGAAGCGAGGCCCCCCAGCCAATCGCTGTCGGCTTTCGAGAACTTCCGATTCATGATATGGTTACGACATGAGACCGAATTTGTCGCTATCCAGGATCACCCCATTCGTAGGATTGTGTTTTGCCGTGCTGTGGTTGGGCGGATGCATGTGGATGTTCAATACGGATCCCATTGCCCGATTTACGGCCACGCCAGGAGGCGGAGCCGCCCCGTTGGATGTTTGGTTTGATGCAACATCGTCTTCAGACGCTGATGTCGGGGATGAGCTGTCCTTTTCCTGGAATTTCGGAGATGGCGCCCAAGACGTCGGCATGACGTGCTCCCACCGATTTGCGGTACCCGGCATCTATCGAGTGCAACTCACAGTAGATGACGGTTGGGGAGGTACGGCAGGTGCTTATCTGGATGTCACCGTGAGCGAAAGCGCTCGAACCTACTACGCCATTGTGGTGGGGATCGCCAACTACTATGAAAACCCGCTGCAATACACGGATGATGATGCGTGGGCGTTTGCGAATCGTCTGCTGCAATCTCCTAGTATGTGGGATGCGAACAACATCGTGTTGCTGCTGAATCGAGACGCGACGACCACGAATTTCGTGGCAGCAGTGAATGCGATTTCTGCTCAAGCCACGCCGAATGACGCGTTGGTCATCTTCTACTCGGGCCACGGAAGCCAATGGGGCGACAGGGCGCCGTTTGATGAAGCCGATGGCATGGATGAAGCCCTTTGCTTCATCGATGCAGACATGACCGACGATGGACTGGCGTCGGTGTTGCGCAACGTCTCTGTGGGGCAGTTGCTCGTACTCGTGGATGCCTGCTACTCAGGTGGCCTCATCCGGGGGCAATCTGAAGATGCCAGCGCATCGGTGTCGATCGGTGTGGGGCTTGGCGAGGATCTAGTTCGCGATCCCGAAATAACGAAGGATCTCGGAGAGCTAGGTCGCAGTGTGGTTGTGATCTCTGCATCTGCTGACTATGAATACTCCATTGAATGGACCAACTTCGGGCATGGCGTGTTTACGTACTACTTGCTCGATGCCATGACTGGGCTGGCGGATGTTTATGGCAATCATGACGGCTTGATCTCAGCAGAGGAATGCTACGCGGTTCTGGCACCCAATGTGGTCAGTTTTACGTCATCGATCGGGCAAGTTCATCATCCGCAGATCCTTGATTCCTCCATTGGAGAGCTGATCTTCGCTAAGTAGTGTTTGTTGTTGAGGGGTTGGGTCTGCTCGCATCTCAGAAATCCGTCTCTTGACTGACTCTTCCCTATCAGGATCAAACTAGGCTAGGAAGTGGCTTGCCGTATAATAGATTTCGTTCAGGCAGACCCTGTTGAGAGGAGGAGTGATGCGCGCGTTTTTGATCTCTTGTGCTGTATGTTTTCCCATCCTCGCGATCAATTACCTCATCACGCGAGTTCTGGGACTCCCAATACTCACGGTAATCTTCAACGTTACAGTCGGAATAATCGCTGGAAGCATGTATGGCTTGTTTGCCAACCAGACGGAGAATCGACCATCGCTAGTTTGGCTGTTGATAGGCAGTGCAATCACAGGTATCGTCGTCACCTCTGTACAATACTGGGTCATTCTCGGCGTGAGCATCTCTTCATACTGGGGAGCCTTGCTCGGAGGGGTTGGAGCAGTTGTCTATCTGGCTTTCAAGCACCCGCGCAGAGGCAAAGAGGATCCTGATCGAGAAGATCGATTTCAGCAGGCCATCAAATATCAAGGTTGTCGGAACGAGGACACGTCTGAAGAAAATCAGGACGGCGGCCAGTCTCTCAGTGAGGCTGGATCTCTGGGCACTAGTCTTAACGAGATACGCGAATGAACTAGGGCGATCGCAGAGCTGGTGTGCGAAAGGCAATCGCTCAAAGGGCCGTCCCAGAACTAGGGTTGAAGAGGCGATGAATAATGACCTGTGCCCCTGCTCCTCAACAGGCTCACGAAGGGGCTTGATGACACCAAGGAGTAGACTACTCGGTTGTATTCAGCCAAACCTGATTCGGCCCGCCCTGTCCGTAGATGGCAACGAATAGGTCGAGATCACCGTCACCATCCAAATCTCCGATACCACTAACTCCCTCCATCTCTGCAAGACCAAGGCGTAGGCCTGAATCGATGTAGCCGCCGTTTCCGTCATTGACGCCAATGACGTTCACATTCTCATGACAGCCGAGGAAGACATCAAGAGTGCCGTCGCCGTTGAAATCCCCAAGAGTGACTCGAGCCATGCCGACACGGAAACGAGGTTCTGAGGCAGACGTGAAGTGACCCGTTCCGTCGTTGATCAGAAGGGCAAGAGGCGATTCCAATGAGAATCCGCCATTGGCGGAAACCAAGTCGAGGTCCCCATCATTGTCAATATCTCCCAGTTCCATGCCCCCCGGGATGAAGGAATGAGGTGCATTGACAGACGCTGCTTCCTCGAACAGGTTGTTGCCGACACTCAGCAAGACGAGGTAGCCACCGCTGAATTGCTGAGCCACTGCATCCACATCCCCATCGCCATCGAGGTCGCCCCATGCGGGCAAACCTGGAATTTGCGTGCCGAGGGGATTGAATTGTCCGGATCCGTCATTGATGTATACGCGACTCGATCGGTCCGAATAGTAGATGCCAGCATCGAGGTCTCCGTCGCCTTCCAGGTCAAACAGTGAGACGAAATTGCCAGAGCGAGATGTGTCTCCAAGATCCTCATTGGCTGCAGTGAAGAGCCCCAAGCCATTGTTGAAATACACACGAGTTGGAACTGAGCTTGAGGCTCGCGTGATGAGCAGATCCAAATCACCATCTCCATCCAAATCTCCGATACCGACACCATGGGCGGAGTCACCGAGGCGCTGATAGGAATTGAAGAAATGGCCCGAGCCATCATTCATCCAAATTTCGCTTTGAGTGGGCATATTGGCGAAGACAGCGTCCAGATCTCCGTCTTGATCCAAGTCGCCCAGAGAGACTTGGAACGTGGCCGTGCTGCCGTAACTACCATCCAGAAGGAAGGATACGTCTTGGAGAGCGTCTTGTGATGCGTCTTGGCAGACAGCGCCAAGAGCGAATAGGACAAGGCCTAGAACGATGTTCGGGAAAAGGCTATGTCGCTTCATTGGGCTCCTTGTCTTCTCAAAATCAGGTTTACCCTGTGCGGTAGTCCCATAACACATTCATGATCGACCAGGTCTCGCCGCATTTGGAGAGGTGAAGATAATCGACAAATTCCTCGGACACAATCTTCACGGTGGCCATCGTCTCGGTCTGGTCGAGGATGGTGACTTCTTTGAGCCCCTGCGAGGGGTTTTCGCTGCGCCCCCGACCTGCAGCGGTGGCCTGCAACCATCCACGCTTTGTCTACGTGCCATAGGTCCTCTTGAGATACGATTCGGCGTTTGGCTAGGCATTGAGACAACGCGCGATCCATCCTGGAGGCATCCGTTTCGTACCATCCTTCGATGTAATCCAGAGCAACGCTGTTGATCATCTGTTCTTGGTTAACGGTTCTCCTCTGCAGCAAGAGCCATTTCCCGATCCACAAGGGCAATCGGCAGATGGTGGGTGGAGCTGCCCAGATATGTGGCCAAACCGTTGCTGGACGGCTTCGTCGGTGAAGGCTTGAATTTCGATGGCATATCCGCCGGGATCCTTGAGAAAGAAACTCCTCACGGGGACGTCGGCGATCCTGGCGGGCGGCCCCAAAACTTCAATCGAAGGCTCATTCTGCAGGTGGGCGTACCAGGCGTCGACATCCTCGACAACAATGGAGATGAGGGTCCCCGAACCCACGGGCGTCTCAACAGGACCACGGCGCGCCGTGACGATCCCCACGTGGGCTGAACCATGAATGCGATAAACACGCGCCCAGCCTTGGTCCTCAATCAAGGGAAGGCCGAGGACCTCTCGATAAAAGAGGTCCCCGGCTTCCATGTCTTCATAGGTCAGAAATGTGATGCCCGCGTAAGGCGCCCTCATGCTAGATATGCAGACGGGATTCAATGATGGACATGAGATCCGATGCCTGCACTCGTTCCTGATTCGTGGTATCGCGATCGCGCAAGGTGACCGTTCCATCCTCGATGGTCTGGTGGTCGACGGTCACACAGAAGGGTGTTCCCGATTCGTCCTGGCGTCGGTAGCGTTTGCCGATGGACCCCTTTTCATCATAGAACACGTTCCAACGTTGCTTGAGTCTGCGGTACAAATCAGCGGCGAACTCCGGCTGTCCATCCTTCTTCACCAGCGGGAAAACAGCCACCTTGATTGGAGCCAACCGCGGATGCAGGCGAAGAACGATTCTCTCTTGCTCAACACCCTTTTCATCCGGGATGATGTCTTCATCATAGGCCTCGCATAGGAATGCCAGCGTGGTGCGGTCGGCGCCCGCAGACGGTTCGATGACATGAGGGATGTACTTGGCTTGCGTGCTGTCATCGAAATAGGACAGGTCCTTGCCACTTCCTGGATGAACGGGCTGGCCATGCTCGTTGCGTTCGACGACGAGTTCATCCCCGTCGCGGATGAGTTTGCCCTCCATGTGGCTACGGAGATCAAAATCACCGCGATGAGAGACGCCTTCGAGTTCTCCGTATTGGCCATCCTCGAGGAAGGGGAACGCGTACTCAATGTCTGCGGTTCCGCAGCTGTAATGCGCTCGCTCTGCTGCTTCGTGCTCGCGCAACTGAAGCTTCTCCGACTTCAATCCGAGCGAAACGTACCAAGCGACGCGCTTGTCGCGCCAATAGCTGTACCAGTCCTGTGAACTCTCAGGCGCACAGAAGAACTCGATCTCCATTTGTTCGAATTCGCGAGAGCGGAATGTGAAATTACGGGGCGTGATCTCATTGCGGAACGACTTACCGATCTGTGCGACACCGAAAGGGACCTTCACGCGGGAGGTCGACAGGACATTCTTGAAGTTCACGAAAATGCCCTGAGCTGTCTCTGGGCGCAAGTAGGCCTCTGATTTGGGATCGATCAGCGCGCCGACGTAGGTCTTGAACATCAGATTGAACTCGCGCGGCTCCGTCAAGTCGCAGGCATCATGTTCGCCCGGCTTCTTGCTCGGCTTGTTGGGGCATTGGCTGTCATGCAGCTGATCGGAGCGGAAGCGAGACTTGCACGTCTTGCAGTCGACAAATTCATCTGAGAAGAGGTCATAATGGCCGCTGGCTTTCCACACCTGCGGATGCATGATGATGCTCGTGTCCAAGCCCACCATCGAGTAGGCATCGGGCGCACCAGCAGGCGCTATGGTGTCATCGTGGCCGGATACCATATCACGCCACCACGCATCCTTGACGTTCCTCTTCAACTCGACGCCGAGGGGGCCGTAATCCCAAAAACCGCCGATACCGCCGTAGATCTCGCTCGATTGAAAGATGAATCCACGTCGCTTGCACAAAGCGACGACCTTCTCCATGGTGGTCTGATTGCTACTCATGGCAGCCTCCTAAGTGTGAGATCTACAGGCGCAAGTGACGTAGTCACGAGACAGCAGAGTTGGATTATACCGAAGAACTAGGCTGATGAAGGATTACTTGTCTTCTAGCGCCACAAAGCCAAGAGATGCGTACAAATGCTGCGCAGGCTGATTGCCTTCTGTCACGATGAGCGTCAGCTGCGTTTCTCCCCGCTCGATGAGGGCATTGATCGACCTTTGGAGAAGGAATCGAGCCATCCCCTGACCTTTGAATTCAGGTCGCGTCATGGTAAACACGACAAAGGGCCCGTCAACGGGCTCGTACCAACTGATCAGGCAAGCCGAAGAGATGAATTCGCCGCTTTCGATGACAAACGAGCACTCGGGGATCAAGCAACCGTAGTCTCCAGCCAT
>Ga0180007_10001134_pt1 | contig 38241 bp, 41 predicted proteins | sample MM_PC_MetaG_FD_121122 | JGI IMG/M metagenome (GOLD analysis project Ga0180007, IMG submission 121122) | Groundwater microbial communities from the Aspo Hard Rock Laboratory (HRL) deep subsurface site, Sweden - MM_PC_MetaG | ecosystem: Environmental > Aquatic > Deep subsurface > Groundwater... | reverse complement strand
GCAGTTCCCTTGCCGGTCCTCGGTCAGATGCACGGCCCATTGTAGGCGCCCATCCTTGTGTCGCCTGGGGCGTTCGGCGTGTTCGGTCATGGTTAGCTCTCTTGGTTGGTTGGTGTTATCGGTACGGCATCCATTCACAGGTGACGACCAGGCCCCGCTCGGTGAGCCTGGAGTACGTGTCGGTGCCCAGCGCGCTCTCGACCTCTGCGCCGTCGGCCTTCACCACGAGGATAGTGCGAAGGTGCTCGGCGTAGCGGCGGGACATCACCAGCTCGAGCTCCTGGAGCTCCCAGCCCTTCGCCGGCGCGATGTCGTCGATGATGAGAAGCTCTGCCTTCTCCAGTGGGCGGATGAAGGAGCCCTCGATCCTCGTGCGGAACCGACTCTTCTCCTGGTTCAGCGCGCGCGGCCACTCAATGTAGCGGTGCTCCGGCATCGTGTCCCAGCACTCGCCCCGCCACTCCCAGCTCTCGGCGGCCATCCGCAGGGCGTGCTGGCAGAGCTCGCGCAAGCCGAGCAGGTAGGCCAGCGCCGTCTTGCCCGTGCCGGCCTCGGCGCCGGCCAGGACCACCCAGCCGCCGGCGTCGGCGAGGGCCCGGAAGGCGGCCTCGACCTTGACGTGCGGAACCCGGGGAACCAGGCGAGCGAAGCTCTCGGCCTCGAGCACGTCCCAGGTGCTATTCCCTTGGAAGAGTCTGGTTGTGGCGCGCGGCCAGCGGGTCTCCCTCCAGGTGCTATCGAGCAGGGCGTTCAGCCACATATTCGCGGCCTCCCGCTCGTTGCTCGGTGCTGGCCGAGGGGCGTGGTGGTGGTCGGGGACGATCCGGTCCCACTCTCCCGGCCCGGCCCGGCGGCCGGCGTGCCGGCGGAGGAGGGCTTCGAGGCTAGACTTCTCGGGCTCGGCGGCCGGAGGACTTGAAGGGCTGGGGCTGAGGGTTTCCATCGAGTCGGCTCTCACGGTTCAGGTGCTCGAAAGCGTAGACGGGATCGGTCCATGCCATGTCGGCGCACAGGCGCACGGCGGCCAGGGCTTGGGTCGGGTGCTTCTCCAGGCGGTCTAGGTGGCGCTCCAGGGCCGCGGCCGAGCGCCAGACCTTCTTCGACGGCAGGCAGCCCCTCCAGCGGCCGACCTCGGCGCGCAGGTCTGGGATGGCCAGCAGGGCCGGCCGGCGATCCACGGCGGCCAGGGCCTCCTTGAGGGTGGGCTTCCGGGACTTCCTCTGCTTGCCCTCCTCTCCCAGGTCGGAGCCAGCACCATCCCCCGGAGGGGGTGGTCTCTCTTCTTCTGGCTCTGGTTCTGGTTCTGGTTCTGGTTCTGGTTGGTTCAACGCCCCAGGGTTGCACCCCCGTTGAACGGGCGTTGAACGGGCGTCCAACGCGCGTTGAGCGCGGGCTCGGGCAGAGGCCCTCCCGGCCCTCTCGGCGGCCTCTTGCCGCTGGGAGGCAAGCTCGCGCTCGATCTCCAGGCGGCGCTGGACCCAGCCCTCGGGCGTCTCGCACCAGCACGGGCGAATGAACCGCCAGAGGGCGGGGTCGAGCCCCAGGCCCTCGATCGCCAGCTCGGGGTTGAGCAGCGGGCCCTCCTGCCAGGAAATGTCGAGGAGCTCCCGGTAGGCCATGCGCGCCAGCGGGGGCATTCGGGCGACCCGGGAATCTCCCAGGAAGTCGGTAGGAAACCAGCGGTAGTAGGGGAGGCTCACCGGAGCTTGGCGAGCTTCGCCCCCTCGCGGATCATCCAGGCGGGGCTCTTGCCCAGGGCGAAGGCCACGGAGAACAGCGCGGCGGCCTGCATCGAGGACCGCTCCCCGGCGAGGAAGCGGTGAAGGCCGGGCTGGCCCACCTCGGCCTGGCCGGCGAGGCCCTTGGTGGAGCGGCCCCTCTTCTGCATCTCGGCCCGCAGGGCCAGACGGATGCCCCTCATCAAGGCGGAGGTCTCGGTCAGCATGTTGGCTCTCTGCGGCGTGGTCGGGCGCCTGCCCTGGTGAGGGGCGGCCTCGCTCCCGGTGCCGCGTCTGACGGGAGCTCGTGCAAATCTGGGGGCGACGCGCACGGCCGTCAAGTAGGAATATATGCCAACCGCCCTAACCTGTTGCAGGTGCGGCTCTTGCATGGAAGCATTGTTTTCTACTCGCCGAGCGCCCCTTTCCACGTTGACGAAATCGCCCCGTTCGGGCTATGCCTATCACAACGCTGGTGGGGTCCCAAACGAAGCCCGGGGTGGTACCCCGGGAAAAGGTTGGCTCTCAGCCCCGCCAGGGGAGGCTGGTAACAGCCAGGGGCGCGGGGTGGTTCCCGTGCCCTGCCTTGAGGGGCCTTCGGGCCCCACCTTCGCTTCAGCGAACCTCGTACCTCGCGACCTGAGAGAAGTCTATCCAGGTGGTGGCGTACCCACGACGACACCGGGCGCGACTGCCCTCCACGGCCTCAATTGCGTAGAGGCCCCGAAGGTCGTCCGGGCTGAAAACCTGCACGCGGGCCCCGACCACTACTCCCGGAGCGGCCTCCGGCTCACCACAGCAGCACAGGCCGAGAAGCACCAGCGCGATAGGAATCGCTCGCATTACCCGCACCTGCGCGGCTTCAGTCCACGGAGCAGCAACCGCCGGATGTACGTGGCGACCGGGCGCTCCTCCTTGGCGGCCAGGCGCTCGATGTACGCCTTCTCCTCCTCGTTCACCGGCACGCTGATTGAGAGCGACCGCTTGACCTTCGCCGGCAACGGGTCGGGTCCCGGTTTCTTCTTAGTCCTTCGCACGCTTTGACTTGTACCCATTTCACACTCCGGGGCTAGGATGTCTCGATAAAATTAGGTGGAACTCGATTGCATGGGGTTTTCCGTGGCCGTAGGTTGGCCACTATGACCACGGGTAACCGAAGCGAGAGCCGGCCAGCCTTCAGGGGAGAGTTCCTATGGCCGTTCTCGATGGCGACGAATACCAGCTCGCGCAGGTGTTTTCCGCGTACCTTCGGGACCTCGCAACGCGCGCCGGAGAGGCGCACTGCAAGCGGGTCCGCGCCGTCTTCGATCGGATCACCGGATCCAACGATCCGCCGGTATCGGGCCTGCGCCCGGTCTGGTTCGCCGACTGGCGAGCGCGCCGACTGGCCGAGGGAATCAGCCGATCGACGGCGAACAAGGAGGCCGGCTACGTGCGGGGCGCGCTCGAATGGGCGCGGGAGATGCACATGGTTGTGCTGAATCCTGCCGCCTGCCTGCGCCCGTTGCCGGTGCGAGAGTGTGATCGGCGCCGCCTGCGGCGGGCCCTGACCGACGAGGAGTTGACGAGGCTCCTGCGCGCAGCGAAGGCGCGCGACCAGCAAAGGCCGGGGGTTCCCCAACATCCAACCTGGCTGCTGCTCGCACAGACAGGAGCGCGCCGAGGGGAGGCTTGTGCGGTGCGCTGGTGCGATGTGGACCTTGTGTCGCTGCACCTGACCTTCAGAGCAGAGTGCGCCAAGTCCGGCCGATCCCGGGTGGTCCCGATCGACGAGAGCCTGGCCGGCGAGCTCATCCGCCTGCGCCGACTCCAGGAGTACACGACGGGCCGGGCCCCGGGGGGCGACGACCAGGTGCTCCTGTCCCCCGCCGGCCGGCCCTGGATGGCGAACCCCGACAACCTGGGGCGCCTGTTCGGGCGCCTCTTGGGCCTGGCCAAGATCGAGCGGGTCGACCACCGGGGCCGGGGGGTGAGCGTCCACGCGCTCCGGCACACCTTCATCACCCGCCTCATCCGGGCCGGCGTCCAGCCGGTGGTGGTCCAGCAACTCGCCGGGCACGCCGATGTCCAGACCACCCTGGGTTTCTACACCCATACGGTAGAGAAGGACTTGCGGGACGGAATCCGGGCGCTTCATCTGGAGGTGGCCGGGTGACGTTTCCGGGGTCAAGAACGGCGATTTATGGGCCTGGGTGGCGCGCCCGACAGGATTCGAACCTGTGGCCTTTGGCTTCGGAGGCTAACGGCCATTTGCGCCCCAGTTCGTACACAGGAAGCCGGGGGCCAGCGCGTCCCCGTCAACCCGGGTCTCACCAGCCCGGGCTCCCCTTGAGAGCCAACCGCGAGGCGGGGGGGATCTGCCCGTGTGGCGGGGGGGACGACGGGGCCCCGCCGCTCCCCTGGCTTCCTGCTTTCCAACCGACACCAACCAAGAGAGCCGACCATGCACAACCAAAGTCCCTTCGGGGGTCCTCCGAAGCCCGGGGTAGTCCCCCAGCCCCAGCCAGCCCCCGGGCCTGAGCCCGAGGCCGAGCCGAAGAAGAAGCGCAAGCGCCGGAGCCCCTCGGGCGAGGAGTTCGCCCGGCTCTACGAGCGAGCGGCGCGCGTCCTGAACGTCGACTCGATCGGCGTCTCGCCCGTGCTCGGGACAGGCCGGCACCGGATCTTCGTCTCCCGCTCGGGCAAGAGCCTGCTACTGGAGACCCCGCCGCTGACCACCCGGGAAGCCTACGCCTTCCTCCTGGGCCTGTCCTATCCCCGGGCGGGGGAGGTACGGCCGACATGAGCGAGATTCAGGCCACCATTGAAACCGCGATCGCACGATACTCGCTGCCTGACGCCGCGATCGCCGAAATGGGCGAACGCTACGCCGGCCTATCCATCAGCGGCCCCGACGACAAGGAGGGGGCCGGGCAGGTTCACGAGGCGCGGATGACGGTCAAGCGGCACCGGGTCGCCGTGGAGCGCACGCGCAAGGAGCTGAAGCGCGACGCCTTGGAGTACGGGCGGGCGGTCGACGCCGAGGCCAAGCGGCTCACAGCTGCTCTACGCGAGATCGAGGAGCCGCTGGAGCAGGAGGAGGCGAAGGTTCAGGCCGAGCTGGACCGGATCGCAGCCGAGGAGAAGGCCGTGCGCGACGCGAGGGTTCAGGCCCGCCTGGATGCCTTGCAGGCCGTGGGCCACGTCATCCCCTGGGCGCAGGCCGAGGGCTTCACCGACGAGGATTTCGATGCGCTACTCGCCGAGCACGCCGAGCTGCACCAGGAGCGGGTGCGGGCCGAGAAACGGGCCGCCGCCGAGCGCCAGGCCGAGGATGAACGGATCGCCAAGGAGCGGGCCGAGCTCGAGCGCCAGCGCCAGGAGCAGGAGGCCAAGGCCGCCGCCGAGCGCGAAAGTCTGGAGACCGAGCGAGCCAAGGTCGAGGCCGAGAAGAAGCGCCTGGCCGACGAGGCCACCGCGAAGGAGCGGGCCGAGGCGGCCGAGCGCGCCAGGCAAGAGGCGGAAGAAGCAGAGGCGCAGCGCAAGGCCGAGATCGAGGCTGCCCGCCAAGCGGCGGCTGCCCGCGCCGAAGCCCTGCGCCCTGAGGCGGAGAAGGTGAAGGCTATCGCCCTCGCCCTGCGCGACTGGGATGTGCCGAAGCTCTCCTGCCGCGACCAGGTGATCGACATCTTGGACAGGGCCGCCGGCGAGGTGTTCGAGCTCGCCGAGGCCCTGCTCCGGGGGGAGGTGGCGGCATGAGCAAGCGCACCATGTACTCCGTGCTCATCGAGCACGTCGAGGAGGAGCTCGCCGGGGTGACCATCCACGGCCTCGACGTCACGATCTCGACGCGCGGTGGTTCGCAGCGGGCCAACGGGTTGACCTGGGACGAGATGTTGGGCCAGGTGCTCAGCGTCTTCACCTGCCCACGGAGCCCGCTCTATTGCCCCGACGTAGAAGGGGACGTCCGGCGCGAGCAAAGGACCGTCCGCAGGTGCCGCGAGGAGGCTCCGGCGAAGCTGGCCGCGGCCGTAGACGCCGCGGTGCGCGGCGAGGAGCTGCCGGCATGAAGCTCCTCGGAATCTCGCCGCTCACCCACGAGTGGCACGCGCGCCGCAAGGGCGCGATCACGGCGACCGACGTGCCCAAGATCCTGGGCATGAGCGAGTGGGGGACCGCCCTCGAAGTGTGGGGGCGGATCACCGGGCATCTCGACCTCCAGAAGGAGGACGAGGAGAAGAAGCCCTGGCTGGAGTGGGGGCGGAGGACCGAGGACATGCACCGTCGCTGGGTGGCCGACGAGGCGGGGGTCTTCATCTCCGACTCGCCCGGCCTGGTCCAGCACCCCGAGATCCCCTACCTCTTGGCCACGCCCGACGGGCTCTATGGCGAGAGGGACGAGGCCCCGACCGACCTCGCCGGCCCGCTCGAGTTGCCCTGGCTCGGCGTGTTCGAGACCAAGGCGCCCAGCCCGTGGACCAGCTTCGACCCCAAGGAGGGCGCGCCGCTGGCCTACCAGATCCAGGTGCAGACGCAACTCGCCGTGTGCGACCTCGACGAGGCGATCCTCTCCTCGCTGCACTGGCCGGGCCCGAAGTGGGCGAGGGTCGAGAAGCATGATGCCTTCCAGGAGAGGGCCCTCGGCTTCGTAACTGCCTTCTGGGAGAACTACGTCCTCAAGGACACCCCGCCGCCGCCAACAGACCGCGACATCAAGGTGCTGGAGCGACTCTTCCCCGAGGCGGACGGCACGGTGATCCGCCTGGGCGAGGTTGTGGCCCACGACTGCCGAAGGTGGCAGGAAATCTCCGAGCAGCTCTCCGCTTTGAACAAGCGGACCAAGGTGCTCGAGACCGAGCGCGGAAACCACCGCGCCCGCATCACCGCCGAGATCGGCACTGGAACCTACGGCGTCCTGGGAGACGTGATCTTCAAGGCCGCCTACGTCGAGCGCGACGGCTACACCGTCGAGCCGAACAAGTACCGGACCTTCCGCACCGTCAAGAAGATTACAGAGGAGTAAGTATGGCCTCGTCCGTTGTTGCCGCCCAGAAGGCGGCCGTCCCCGCACAACAGGAAAACCCGCTGGTTGCCTCCGTGGCCAAGAGCCTGGGCATGAACGTCACGGCCTTCTACCTGGCGCTACGCTCCACCGTGCTGCCCAAGGTGAAGGACCCGGAGACGAAGCAGCTTCGGAACCCCACCGAGGGGGAGGTCTACGGGTTCCTCTCTGTGGTCAACGCGCACAAGCTCAACCCGTTTATCCAGGAAATCTACGCCTTCCCCAAGAAGGGGGGCGGAATGCAGGCGGTCGTTGGAATCGACGGCTGGCTGCGCATCATCAACTCGAATCCCGACTTCGACGGGATGGAGATGGACTGGACCTTCCGCGCCGCAGAGAAGGCAGAGGTGCCCAGGCTCGAAAGCTGCACGATTACCATCCACAGCAAGAGCCGCCGGCACCCGACGGTTTGCACCGAGTTCTTCGACGAGTGCTACCGGCAGACGGAGCCCTGGAACAACATGCCCCGGAGGATGCTCCGCAACCGCACGATCGCCCAGGGGGCCCGGATCGCCTTCGGAATCTCGGGGCTCATGCTCGACGACGAGGCGGAGACTATCCGGGATACCGACTACGAGGTGGTGGCCAGCTCCCCGACGGCGCCGGCCTCCAACCTGGATGATCTCGCTGAGGAGCTGGGCCAGGCCATGGACGCCCAGAAGCCGCGCACGGCGGCCGAGAAGGCCCCCGAGCCACCCGAGTCCGCGGATTACCGCGAGCCCAAGGAAGGGAAAGGGGGCGCCCCCAGGGACGCTCTGTTCGACAACGAGCCTTCCCCCGAGGACCCCGGCTGATCTACCCTGAACCCCGCTGACTCACCACCAGCGCCAAACCTGAGAGCCAACCATGCGCAAGGCCCTGAGAGCCACCGGCACCTTCGCTGTGTGCCTGATCTTCCCCGCGATCCCCTGGATTGCCTGGATCTTCGAGCCGTCCCCGGAGCCCCCGCCGGTCCAGGCTCCTACCGATCTCACTCTCTTGGAGTGAGTGTTGTCGAGGGGTGGCGGTCCTTGTCCCTTTGGGCCGTCACCCCGTTTCCCCGACCTAGCGATGAAACCAAGTCGACTGCGCCGCCTCGCGGACCATGCCGCGATCATCGCAACTCTTCTTGCGCTGGCGATCCTCTTTCTGGCGCTGGCGCGCTGACCCCCAACCACTACTCACTAGATAGGAGCTACAACCATGGCGGATGTCCTGGACCCGCAAATCAAAGACACCGCGACTGCGGTAAACGCGAAGAGTGCGATGGAGGAGCCGACGCTGCTCAACCACCGCATTACCGAGCTGGTCGCCAACGAGGCCGCCGCGCACTGGTCGGCGATGAACCAGATCCGCGCCGCCGCCACCACGAAGGCCGTCGAGCTCTTGCTGACGGCAGACGCCTCGGAGGCCGCCGCGCTGAGCAAGATCCTGACCGGCAACGACGTGGCCTCGCAGATGCAGGCCCTCCTCGCTGCGCTCAACAGCGGCCAGCAGGGGGTGAAGTCGGCCCAGACCACCCCGCCCACGACGCCGTAGGCGCTTCGGGCAACAACAACGGAGCCCCGGGGGCGCGTCCCCCGGGGTGCCAGCATGACCAGATGGAAAGCACAAGGCAGGATGCCGATTCCCGGCGGAACGTCCGCGCAGCTATTCCGGGACGGGCCCCTGACTGTTCTCGTGGCGCAGGAAGAGGGTCGCTGGCACCTCTCGATCTCGCATGTTCGGCGCTACCCGCGCTGGGACGAGATCGCCGACGCCAGGTATGACCTGCTGCCCGATGCCCTGGAGATGGCGATGGTGCTGCCGCCCCGGGCAAACTACGTGAACCTGAACCCAAACGTCTTTCATCTCTGGGAGATGCGAGACCCCGAGATGCCCATCGAGCGCCAATGCACCGGCATGAGGCGAAGCCGATGCCCCGAACACCCAGCAGGGAAGCGATGAAGCTCCCCCGCCTGTTCTTCGAGGTCGAGGAAGGCTACCGGCTGCCCTGGTGGGCGGGCATCGTGAACTACCGGATCGAATGCCGGGCGTGGCGCTGCTCCCCCCTCGTCTTGAACTTGGCTCTCCGCTTCGGCTGGCTGTTCTACTTCTGGCTCAAGCGTCCGCTGCGCCTGTTCGACTCAGCCTACCAGGTCGAATACTGGAGGTGGCGCGCGATCGACGCGGAGAGATCGGCCAGGGACGCCAAGGACCTCCGGCGCCAGATCCACGCCCTCCAGGATGAGGTGGCGGAGTGGCACGCACACGGCGGCGCCGGCGCCCTGAACGACTGCATGTGCGGCTCGTGCATGAGCCACCGCGCTCGGCGCCGAGATGAGGGCTGAGGAGTTCCGCCGCCTGATGGCCCGCCAGCGGGGCGGCCGCAAGAGCGGGGGCGGTCGCCGGCGCAAGAGGGACGAGCTGCCGCCGGCCGAGCTGATGTGGCTTCAGATCCGGGCGGCCGGCCTGCCGCTCCCGAAGCTCGAGCACAGCTTCCACCCCGAGCGCAAGTGGCGCCTGGACTTCGCCTGGCCCGACCACGGCCTGGTCGCCCTGGAGGTTCACGGAGGGATCTGGAAGGAGGGCCGGCACATCCAGGGCCAGGGGTTCACCGATGACCGCGAGAAGATGAACGAGGCCGCCCTGGCCGGCTGGCTGGTCATCGAGGCGACTACCGACCAGGTGCGAAGCGGCCAGGCCCTTACCTGGCTGGAGCGGGCCCTATCCGATCCTCGGCTTCGGCTTCCGCCTGGGCATCCCCCCGCCCCGTAGGAATCCCCGGGCCCGGTTCTGGTTCAAGCAGTTCGGCTCGGTCCTGCCGGGCTTCTGGCCCACCGAGCGGCAGAACCGCGCCCACTCCTGGTCCTCGGCGTCCTTGCGCCGGCGCTCCAGGAAACGCTCTGTGTTGGCCTCCACGCGCGTCGCGAAGTAATCGACTCCTATGGCCAGGCTGTCCACGCGGTCGTCGTGAGGGAGGCACTGGGGCTGGTCGGCGAGCCTGGTGAGCTGGTAGGCCAGCGAGTAGTAGATCCAGGTGTCCCCGCCGCGCTTCTGGGCCAGCTCGTAGTCCTTGCGCAGCGCGTCCGCCGAGACGACCAGCTTGTGGGCCATCATAATCGGCTCCAGGGTGCGCAGAATCCGTCGCTCTTTGCGAGTCGTGTGGGTGATCTCCTCGACCTTGCACGGATGCACGTCGCGGAGCGCGTCTTGCAGGAGCTTCGTGAAGGCCCCCCCGCCGAAGTTCGACTCGGTGAGCAGGGTATTTACCTGATGGCGGGCCGCGGCCTCGGCCACCCGGGGCAGCCCCTCGAACCCGTCGAGCTCGGCCCCCCAGTCGGGGACGAACAACTGGCCGTTGAGGATCTTCACCACCGTCCAGGAGAGCTCGTCGCGCCCTCGGCCGGCGGGGTCCACGGCGATCACCGACCCGGTGTAAGGCAGCCACTCGCCCACGGTCTTGATCGGCCGGCAGAACACGTCGCCGTCGCGCCCCAGGCACGGGATGTCGGCGATCATCTGCTCCGGCCCGCTCCCCCAGACCACCTGCTCGGGGGCGAGCTCGGTGTTGACATCCATCACGATCAGGTCGCGCAGGCGCAGCGGGAACCGCTCCGAGTCCGTAAGGGTCGTGTCCAGGAGGTACTGGAGCGTGTAGCCGGCGAGCAAGAACTGGCGGCGCGCGTGGTCGAGCACCGCGCGGCCGTGGCGGACGGGCTCGGTGGGCTCGCCCTCCAGGTCGGGGTCGGCCTCGAGCTCGGCGCGGATCGACGGGGCCAGCTCGGCGCCGTAGCTCTGGAGCCGTGCCCGGTCGGGGTACTCCGACGGCCACTTGCGGATGGTGTACCCGCGCTCAGGGAAGGCTCGGTAGAGGGTGTCTTCACACTGGGGGGTGCCCAGCACCCAAATTCGCCCGCCGGGGTTGAGGATGGGCCCGAACTCCGTGGTCTGGGCCCGGAGCTTCATCCGCGCCGAGGGGCTCTCCGAGGTCTTGGGAACCTCGATGTCGTCGGGGACCAACAGGTCGCCGTGAAACCCGGTGATCTGGCCGGTGATCCCCAGGGCGCGGACGCTGGTATCGGTCGCCGGCGAGGCGCCGTTCACGTCGAAGGCGTGCGCGCTATCGCGGTGGAGCTTCTCGGGCGGCGGCGCCAGGTGGCGGACCACCGACACCTCCTCGTAGGCGCGCCGGATGAGCTGCGCGTTGGCCAGGGCCCTCGGGTCGGCGGCCGACAGCACGATGGCCCGCTTGTCGCGCCACCACAGATGAACCCAGGGAATCGCGATGCAGCAGACCAGGCTTTTTCCCATACCCCGGAAGCCCTGGACCATGAGTAGCGGGGGCCCGTGCTGGAGCCAGTGGGCGGCCTCGTACTGCCGGGCGGTGGGTAGGCCGAAGCCGAGCTCCCGGAAGGCCAGGTGCAGGTAGTTGCGCAGGTCGCGGAGCCGGTTGACGTGGGGCGGGCAATCCGCGCTCGGCGGGAACAGCCACCCCAGCTCGTCGCCGATCATGCGATGTCGCTGAACGGCAGGCCGTCGTCCTCGGCGTCGAGGCGCTCCTCGTCGTCGGCGTCAGCCAGCGTGCCGCGCGGCCCCACCCGGTCGAGCTCGCGCCCCGTGAAGGCCACGTCGACGCGATTCGACCGCAGGAACTCGCGCACCTCCCGGACTTTTGCAGCGGAGAGCGTGGGCTGGCCCTCTTCCGGTTTTTCCCCCCGCTGGACGCGCTGCAATTCTTCGTGTAGCACGTCGACAAGAAGGTCGTGCAGCTCAACGAGCTTGCGCTCTTTTTCGTTGAAGGCCGGCCCACGCATTATTCAACTCCGAAGTGCCTCTCTCAGCTGCCGGACCTCCTTCGAGAGATCCTTCACGGCAACTGTGTTTGTTGCCATCTCCACTCCCAGCCGATCAAGCCGAGCGGACGCCTTCTCGGTGAAGGCAATCTGCCGCTGGAACACCTCCTCGACGCGCGGCGCGAACCACTTGGCCACCCGCCAGAACGCCAGTCCCACGACGAGCAGCAGGACCAGGGGAAGGCCGAAGACGTTTACCAGCTGCGCCCACCCGCTCATCGTCTCAACCGCTGCTTCGCTTGCGAGCAAGGCAGGCATCAGTAGACCACCCAGACATCGAGAAGGTCCGCGTCCATGCCGGTCTGGGAAATCAGGCGGACCCGCATGTGGGGGAGCGCGGCGGCGGGCAGGCGCAGCGTCGAGGTTCCCGCCACCGTGCCGCTGGCCACCTGGAAGTTCGTCTGCGTCCCCGAGGCGAGGTTGTGCCAGCGATCGTCGGCGCCTTCAACCTTGGCCTGGATCTCGAATGAGATGGTTCGCCCGCTGGTGACGTCTCCAGAACAGGCCATGAACACCGTACAGGTCCCCGGAGTGCGGGTTTGAACGGGCTCGGGAAAGTTCAGGTTGATGGGCCAGCCGGTGCAGGCTTGGCCCGAGGCGATCTTGTAGATGGGGCGAGGCGGAATCATCGTGGCTCCTGGTTCTGAAGGGCTTGCGGGGTGACGAGGGCGGGGATGCGGCCAGCGCCGGCCCCGGCGAGGCCGGGGGTCGTGGTCCGGCGCCGGCGCTTGATGATCCCGAGGCGCTGGTACTCGCGGCGCAGCCCCGGGTACTCGCGGAGCACCTGCGAGAACGCGCGGTCGCGGTATCGGCGGATCAGGTTTTCCACCAAGGGAATCCTCGGGCTGTCCAGATCGGGCGTGCTCTGAAGCGGCAGCCGGCGGTACTGCGGGGTGCGGAAGAGTTGGCGGAGCGCCTGGCGGAGCGTGCGGCCCCCCACGGTCGCGCTGCCGTGGAGCTCCTGCCAGCGGTCGAACGCGGTCTGACCGGCCTCCGAGCGGTGCTCGAGCAAGTCGATACCCCCGCGCCTGGTGGCCGGCGCCCCGAACCCGTGGCGCAGGCCGGCGAGCTCGCGGTCCACCAGGTCGTCGCTGACCTCCGAGTAGGCGACCGGCATCCAAACGTTCATAATCTCCCCGAGCTCGTCGGCGCCCAGGCGGCGGGTGCGCTCGATCGGCTCGCCCAAGAGGTTCCGGCGGGGCTCCAGGGTCCCCGAGATGCCGGGGATCCGGTTGCGGGCGGCGTCGAGCAGGCCCCGGACCTCGCGCATGTGCTGGTCGCCCGCCATCTCGACGCCCGAGGCGAACAGGGAGGGGGCCAGGGCGTTGCCGGCGAACTGCTCGAAGTAGAGCTCGGCGCGGCGTTCGGGCTGGAACAGCACGCCGATCACGTTCCGCAGGCCGGTCAGGTAGGACTTCTGGGTGAGTTGGTTCGCCAGCGCGGTCACCGTGGAGGCCAGCGCGGTCTCCACCATGTCCTGGTCGCCAGCGTCCGACCACTGCGCGTATTCGTACAGGTCGGCGGCGGCACCGATAATCGAGGCGTAGGGGTCCAGGCGCTCGTAGCTGATCCAGCGGTCGCCCAGGCGGATCGAGTAGGGAAGCCACCCGGCTTGGCGCAGCGCCGCGGCGCGGCGCGGGTCGTCGGGCCCCTTGCCCGTGACTCGGTTCGAGGACGCCATGTAGAAGAACGTACCGAGCATCGAGTAACCCAGGGCGATCCGGCCAACCGCGTCCGCCTTGCGCTTGGGGTCCCCCGAGAGCATGTCCCGGAGAAAAGCGTTCTTGGTGTTCTCGATGGCCGGCAGCGTAGCCGGGAACACCTTGCCCACCACGAACCGCGCGGGGCCGAAGGGGTCCGCGCGCCGCGCGGCATAGGCCAAGAGGTTCGCCGGCGTTCTGATGAACGGGACAGCGGCCAGGCGAAGCCAGGGGTGCTGGACCACCACATCCTGGATCGACTTCGACAGCGTGCCCTTCTCCAGCTTCGCCGTGCCGGTAAGCGTGTTCGCGTATTTCGCGCCCTTCTGGCTGATTTCCCCCAGGCGCTCGTCGTAGTTCTGAACCACGTAGTCGTTGACAAACTCGCGGCGCTTCTTGCCCGTGTAGCCGAGGCCGTCCGCCTGCTGGGCGGCATCCCGATAGACCTGGCCGACGTTGTAAGCCTGGTCCTGGCGGACGATCCGATCCATACCCGACTCGACGAAGTTCGCCAGCTCGTCGCCCGATAGGTTGGCCCGGAGGCCGTCCTCGAACAGCTCGTCGTAGGCGGCGCCCCGGAAGCCCACCCCCTTCACCAGCTCATCCGAGGCTCCGAGCACGGCGCTCGGCAGGGGCAGTAGATAGTCGATGACCTTGAGGAGCTTGCCCCCGAAGCTCTCGGGGTCGACGCCCAGCACCTCGGGGTGGAACACGCTGGGGGTGCGCGTGCCCTCCATCTCGGCCTTGAGCATGGCCCGCGCCTCGAGCTCGCGGCCCTGGCGCGGCAGGTCAACGATGGTGTGTTCGGGCAGCACGAGGTTGCGGCGCAGGGCCAGGGACTTCTTCGAGGCAGCCAGGGCGTCCTTCGTGCCGATCACCGAGCCGACCACCAGACGGACGGCGCTGCGGATCGCGTTGGAGTCGCGCATCAGCGCGCCGCCCATGATCCGCTCCAGGGGGCGCATCAGCGAGACAGTGATCGGGCCCAGGAGTCCGATAGAGAGCGTTCGCGGGCCGCTGAGGATCATGTTCAGCCAGGCCGTGTTCGCCAGGTTCCAGAACTGCCCGCCGGTGGTGCGAGTGAGCTTGCCCAGCCCCTCGGCGCCATGCTCCTCCATCACCACCAGGATCTTCTCCAGCGCCTTGCGCGCCCGCTTGGGGCCACCGAGCGAACTGAGAAGGCCCTCGGCCTCCTCGTCGATCGCGCTCCGGAAGATCGGATTGTCCTTGGGCAACTCGGAGGCCATCGAGGTCACCTTCAGTCCCCAGGCCCGCAGGCCCCGACCGGCCTCGGCTTGGAAGCCCATCACGGCGGCCTGAATGTCGGCGAAGAACTGAATCGACTCGAAGGCCCGGGCCATCCGAACGGCCTCGGTGCCCGCCGGCGCCTCCAGGGCCGCGCGGGTGAGCTTGTATCCCTGATCCTGGGCCAGCCGCAGGGCCAGCACCCACGCCTGTTGGCGGGTGTTCACCTCGGCTAGGGTGTCCAGGTCACGGCGCACCGAGGCGACCATGGCCTCCTTGCTGTCGTGGGCGTGAACGAGGTCAAGGAGAGCCCCCTCACTCCTTGCCGCCAGTTCGTCCAGGCCCTTGGGATTCAACTCGGCAAGCTCGCGGGCCCCGTAGGAGCGGACCAGGTGCTCCAGGGCGCGGCCGAATCGTAGGGGCCCGGTGGGTCCCGAGAACCGCCCGAGGTTCAGGTCGTTGGGGGCGAGCTGCTGTTCCAGCCGATCGGCGGTCGAGAGCTGGCGGGGGTTCAGCCGGGGGTTTAGCCCCAGCTCCTCGCTCTGGCGCATCGCCTCGTCGATCCGGCCCACGAGCTCCTCGTCGACCACCAGGTCTTCGAGGATCCGCTTCGGCTCCTCCGGTACGGGCGCCTCCTTCGGCGCCGGCGGCTCGCCCGGCGCGGGCTTGGGCTCCGGCCGCTCGAACAGGCTGCGCTGGATCTCCTCCGGCGGCACCTTCTCCCGGATGAACCTGGCGGTGGCCTTGGCCGAGAGCCCCTTGCGGGCCGCCTCTCGCTGGGCCTTGAGGGCCCGCAGACCCATGGCAAAGGTCTCGACGAAGCCGCCGAGCAGCGCACCCTCCAGAACACTCTTGAGCCGGCCGAACGCCTCGGGGTCATCGTCGCTGGCGGCCAGGTACTCGCTCACCGGGTTCTGAAGGTGGGGAAACTCCTGGACGAGGTTGGAGAGCCGCGCCTCGTTGCCGTCGAACACCGTGAAGTCGGCCACCGCGCCGGCGAGGGCGCCCCGCCCCGCGGCGATCATCCGCGCCTTGCCCAGAAGCCCCGCCTCTTTCGCTGCCACCTGGGCGGCCCTGGTCACGTTGAGAACCTTCCCGAACTTGCCGGCCTTGCCCAGCCATCCGGCAACGGGGACGAAGCCGGCCGCGAAGTTTGCCACCCCCTCGACCAGGCCGCCGGCGAAGGTGCGGGATTCCCCGAGGAGCCGTTCGTCCCAGTCGGGCAGCATGTCCCCGGTGAGCGTGTCGAACAGCCCGTAGACATCCTGGGCCGCGCCCTCGACGCCGCGCAGGGGTGCCAGGCCGACATCGAGCACCGACTCCCCGAAGCCCAGCCCCCGAGTTGCGTTCGCTCGAGCGGCGCCCCGCGCGAAGAGACGCCCGCTCACCTGGGGGTTCAGTACCTCACGAAATCCGAAGTCCGGCATAGCTTACTTCCCGTTGCGCAACATCGCCCTTTCCAGGCGCTCGATGAGCTTTATCTGGGTATCCCTCCACACCTGCTGAACCTCGGGCTTGGTGATTCCCCAGGAGCGCAGCAGCTTGTCGAGCTCGTCCTTACGGCCCGTCCACGCCTTCTCGAACTCCTTGACCGACATGAACAGCGGAGTGGAGAACGGCGGAATCTTGTCCACCGGCACCTTGATCGTGCGCTTGTCGAGCCCGAACTCGGTGAGGTCCACCTCTGCCTTGCCGGCCGCCACTACGTCGAAGGGAATCCCCACCGGACTCATGCCGGCAACGTAGAGCCCCCCAAGCTCTTTCCCGCCCGCCTTGGCTTGCTGGGCCATCCAGGAGCCGGTGACGTACTCGACGGAGCTTCGGGGGCCGCGACGAGAGAAGCCGCTCGCGTACAGATCCTCCTGGCTGCTGGAGATGGACGGTGCGGCCTCCGGGCTAGCGGCCTCGGCCAGCTCGGCGAGGAATGGGTGGTTCGCCGCCGTGATGGGGTCGCCCCCGCCGACCAGCGCGGCGGCCCTGTCTGCGTCCTGCATGAGGCGCGGGGCGCGAAGAGACGCCCGGACGCGCTCCTCTCCCTCCAGCCTCTCGTCGACGTAGAAGGCGAGGCCCCGTCCCACGGCTTCTCCTGTGACGACCGTGGCCTGGTCCGTCTCTGCCTGCTGCTTGCGGAAGACATCGGAGTGCTCGCGAACGAACCGGCGGGCGAGGGCCTGGGCTACGGGCCGGCCCTCTACGATGTCGGTGCCAGGAACCGTCACCTCTTCGCGAAGCAGGTTCTCGAACTCGGCCTGGAGGGCCCCCTGCACCCGGGCCTGCTCGAAGGGATCGAACCCGTCGGGGTCCACCGTGTCGGCGGCCAACCCCAAGAGGCCAACGAGCTCGGCGCGTACCACCGGATCGTGGGCCAGGTTGGAGAGATAGACCCGCCGGCTCTGCGCCTCGGCGGCCTTGTCCTGGAGCACCGCTCGCGAGACCTTGCCGCCGAAGCGAGCGCGAATCTCGGCGGCGCTCGCGTTGCCGTTGACCGCCTCCTCCACCCTGTCGAGCGTCTTGGCCAGCTCGAGCTGCGCTCGGTCGCGAATCTCGATCTTCTGGTCCTGGTACTTGCGGGTGATTGCCGAGAGCTCGGAGGGGTTGACCTGGCCGCTCGCCGAAGCGCCGACCAGCGCGGCCACCTCGTCCGCCCAGTCCCGGTCGATCTGGGTCATCTGCCGACCCAGCCCCACCTCGATCTCCTCGGGAAGGCCGCTTGGCGGCCCGACCTCGCGCAGCTCGCTGTAGCCCCGGGAGTAGGTAGGATCGGAAGCGTAGCCGGTGAGCATCGCGGTGCGCTTGCGGGCCACCCGGTCCATGAGCCCCTCCAGGTCCCGGCCGAACAGGTCGAGCCCCGCCTGGGCGCGGACGGCACCCTCGATCTGGGCCAGGTCGTCGGCGCTGGTCGCCAGGGAAATCTCCCCGGTAATCTCGTCGACGAGCTGGGGGTCCGAGGAGTCCTCGGACATGATCGCGTCCACCAGCTTCAGGCCCTCGCGCCGGAGGATCTCGGAGTTCTCCGCGAACTCGGGATCCCCGAGCTTGCCAGTGACCCAGACCTCCAGGTGAGAGCGGGCCTTGCGGCGGATCTCGGTTCCCGACAGGTCGGTTGCCTTCAGCTCCCGGACGTACCGGGCCACCTCGCTCTCGGTGGAGCGCAATTGCTCGCGCTCGGCGCGGGCCCGGTCGAACTCCCCGAGGCGCTTGTCCTCTTCGGCCGCCTTGCGAACCCGCTCTCGCGCCGTGGCCAGCATCGAGGCCGTTCGGGGGTTGTCTTCGAGCGATTGCCCGCCGACCCGAAGGTCTCCGACAACCGTGTTCAGGTGCAGGAGCGCGCGGTCTGGATCGCGGTCGGCGAGTAGGGTCACGCCGCGCAGGATCGCGCCGGCAGCCACCTCCCGAAAGTTCGAGATTCCCGCCTCGCGCAGGCTGTTCGCCCGCTCCTCGACCTTGGCGGCCAGGGCCTCCACCTCCTGGTCCTGCGCAAACTGCGTACTGCGCACCAGCGTCGAGAGCTCGTCGCCCACGGTCTGGACTAGATTCTCCACGTTCCGCGCGTCGAGGGACGAGCGGGCCTGTTCCTGAAGGACTGGCCGGCCGGCGCTCAGGATCCGCTGGAACGAGGCGGCGCCGAGCCTGGAGGTCAGGGTGGGGTCCTTTCGGTACTTGGCGAGCTCCTGGTCGAGGATCTCGTCCGCCGAGAGCCCCGGCTGCTCGACGCCGTTCTCGTCCTCGCGCGGCAGGTGCTCGCCGGCGGTGAGTCTCGAACGGGCGTCCAGGAGTGCCTTGTTCGCGGCGCCGCGCGCCTTCGCCTCCAGCAGGTGGTCCTGGAAGTAGGGGCTGTCGGAGTGTCGGAGCAGGCCGGAGGCCACGGCCTGGTTCACGATCCGTTGCTGGGCCTCGGGGTCGTCGGGGGCGGCCTCCAGAAGCTCGTTGATGAGCTCGGGGTTGGCTTCGAGCTCCGCCCGGGTGGCGTCCTCCTCCTCGGTCGCGCGCCGGTCCTGGTATTCGCGCAGGGCCTTTCCGGCCGCGCCGATCAGCCGGGCCGCCCCCATGTAGGCGCCCAGCCGCACGTTCGGCGCGATCGGCGGGGCAGCGCCGGGCGTGGGGCTTGCCGCCGGCACCAGCCGGGGAAAGCGCGGGATTTCGTTCACTGGTTGGCGAGCCATGGTCTACCTCATCGGCCGCTCGAGCCCGCCGACGAGCCCGCTCCAGACCCCAGCACCCCGGTCCAGAACTCTCCGTAGATGCTGGGCTTGGGCTCCAGGTCGGCGGACGCCCGCGCGAGATCCTGGGCCTGGCGCACGCGGATCCCCTTGGCCAGCTGGTTCATCTGCCGGTTGATCGCGGCCAGGTTGATCTCCAGGCCGAAAGTGTTGTTCAGCGCGGCCCCGGTGAAGTCCCGGTCGAGGTCTTCCACCAGGCCGCCGGCAACGCCGGCCTCGGCGGCGGACACCGACAGGGTTCCCTTGCGCCTCATGGCCTCGACCAAGACCGCCTCGACCTCCTGGGCCGTCGACCGCTGCTCCTCGTGCTGGCGCTCGCGCACCGCGTCGAGTTGCAGCTCGGCAGACTCCTCCGAACGCGCCACGGTCTCCTGATACCAACGGCGCTGCCACTGCCACGCCTGGCGCTTGCCCCCGTAGGAGGCAAGTCCTTGGCCGGCGCCTATGGCCATCGCGATCAGTGCCGGGTTACACACGCGGAGCCCTCGATCTCGAAGGGGATGAACATCACTTGTGGGTCGAACAGGGTTGTGGCCTCGCGATCGTAGAGCCGCGCGCCGAGGTGTCGCAAGAACCGTAGATGCACTTCGTTGCGTGAGTCCACGTAATTCCAACCCACGGCCTCTCCGACGAGCTTTGGAATCTCGCGACGTGCCAGCACGAGTATCTCGCGGGGACGCCTGGCAATCTCGTTCGATCCAACCATCCAGATCCTCGCGCACGCGCGCGCGGGGTAGTGGCGGGTTTCCGAGCGCCCGAACAGGGCAACCGGCTCTTTCCCGGCGTGGAGCAGGAGCGTCTCTTCTCCGGTTTTGATCGACCCCTCCAGCATCTCCGCGAACTCACAGCAACCCGTGCCGGCCTGGATTTCCCGGGTGTCCGCAGAGCGCAGGAGCGGCGCGAGGGCGATTCCGTCCCCAGGACGAGCAGCCCGAACGCTCAGCCTCAGCCGGGTAGCCGTCGCGCTCGCCCCTGCTTTCCCATGTACCATTCCAGGGCCTCCACTTTCGTCGAAAGGTGCGAGTCGGATTCCAGCGTGACCGTGACCTCATCAGGCTGGGCGAGCACCGAGAACTCGTGGCGGCGCGACCATGCCTGCACGGCGCCGATGGTGGGCCCGCTGCCCAGGTGGGGGCCCCGAAACCTGTCGATGTTGTCGAGGCCGTGTTCGCGGGCGACCACCAGGTCCAGGTGGATCGGCCCCGAGAGCCAGATCGCCCCACCGGTGAGCAGCTCTCCGCCGGCCAGGTTGGGCACCAGGCCGCCCGTGACGCTCTGGGAGCGCACCACCGGACGGCCGGGGTTCACGACCATGGAGTACGCTTCTCCGATCCAGACTGGCTCGTCGGCGTGGTCTCCGTGGACCTTGACCACGTTCGACCCCGGCGTGGTGACCACCTCCGCTATCTGGAGGTCGATGCCTCCCTCTGCGGCGTCGGTGGCCCGCGTGACCACCCGCACGGCCGCCGCGCTGGTCACGTCGTAGGGCATCGAGTAGTTGGTGGTCCCCGTGGCCGCGACGTAGGTGGGCGAGGTGTCCTCGTCGGTGACCCGGCGATCTAGGCAGACCTGGAGCTCGCTGTCCGCGTCGACCAGGCCGGAGCCCACGCGCATCGACTCCAGGTAGAGGGCGTCTCCTCGCTCGATGGCCAGGAACAGCCGGTCGTCGATCCAGCCCATTCCGATCACGCGCGCCCCCGCGCCCATCGGATACCGCCAGAGCGCCGACTGCACGCGCTGCCCTCCGTCGGTGAAGGCTTTGAAAATGTAGAGGACCGAGGGGTCTCCGTCGGCGCGGATCGCCACCACCATCTCGCCCTCGAGATTCGTGGCTGCGAGGTCGAGGATTGTCCCCGGGATGTACCGGGGGCACGGGGCCGTGAGATCCTGGGAGCGGAACGACGTGCGCTCGGTGAGCGGAAACGCCTCGTGCAGGATCGACCAGTCGCCCTTTCGCGCGGCGAACAGCACCGAGGATCCCACGGCAACCGGCAGGGCCTCGGGAGAGCTTTGCTCCTCCAAGACGGGGGGGGCCTCCGCCGTCTGGGCGGTGAGGATGGGCGACCCAGCCAGGGCGAACACGGTATTGCGACTGAACAGCAGGAGCCGCTGGTCAATCGGGATGGCCGCGTGAAGCTGGGATACCGAGCGGTGCGCCGCCGCCACGTCGATGCGGTCGCTATCGAGCAGGGCCCGCACGGTGCTACGCCAGAAATTGAACAGATCATCCGTCGCCGAGAAGATGGCGTTCATTCCGCTGAGGAACCCCAGCCGGCCACGATGGAAGAAAACGTCGGTGATGTAGTTGCTCGCTTCGGCCGGGTTGGCCGCAGAGCAGAACGAGGGCCAGGGGTTCGAGTTGTTGTCGCCAACTTCGCGATCGGTCCAGGTCGCCGGCCCCCACTCGAAATAGAGCATGTTCGGGGTCCCCGTGACGGTTCCGGCCCCATCGTCGTACTTGCGGATGAGCTGGTGGGGCATCGTGCTGGCGGTGACCCCGAGCCTGGTCACGGGCGCCATGGTCTCGTGCCACTTGCCGGTGGCAAACTCCCCGACCGACCCTCGATCCTCGTTGAACTCGACCCAGTAGTCATCTTCTCCTCCCCCGGGGTCGCCGGCCACCTTGATCCGCATTCCGTCCACGAACTCGAGCGGCAGGTCGGAGAAGTGGGCTACTTCTCCGTCGATGGCAACCATGTAGTCCCCGCCGTCCGCTCCGGAGACGTGCAGCTTGGTGATCTCATCTCCTCCGGTGGTGGGGCGAATGCGGATGACGCTGCCGGCGTGGGAAATGTCGAGCTCGGCGTACTGGCCCAGGCCGGTGGTGTTATCGGCCAGCGCCGTAGCGATTGCTTGGGTGGTGATCTGGATGGTTCCCGTTCCGCCGCCTCCGCCGGCGCCCGCCAGGGTGGTAACGGTTACCGTGCGCGTGGGATTAGCCTCTACCTGCACGCTAACCGTGTAGTCCTGCGCGTAGCTGGCCTGGCGAACCCACACGAAGGCTTGATCTTTTCCGCCGGGCTGCGCCGAAGACAGGTCGGAGCGGCGGAGGACGGCGACCTTTCTGTCCACGACGAACGTGTAGTCTTGCACGCTCGTTGCCCGCAGGTCGTCGGCGGTCCCGAACGTGTAGGGCGGAAAGTCCGTCTCCGGGTCGTGCCAGTCGTCGGAGTCGACCAGGTGCGCGCCGAAGGCGTGGACCAGCTTGTCGGGGCCGAGGATCCCGGTCCCCTTGACTACGACGTCCACGTAGTCGAGTGGAGACGGAGAGGTTCCGTCGGGCTCGTAGGTGAGCTTGAGCCGATACCACCCATTGAGGGCCGGCTCCGCGTGGGCGGTCATGTCCGGGTCTGGAGCGCCGGCGGACCACGCCTGGGTGGCCGCGTCGTAGGTGAAGGTACACCCGCCCACCGAGGCGCTCGCCGGGGCGCCCTCGTGCATCTGAAGCCGGACGGCGGTGTCCTCGTCGTCGTTCACCGCATGGACGAAAACCGAGAAGTGCTTGCGAAGGTCAGAGGATCCGCCCGAGACGTTCTGCCGATAGATTCCCTCGTCACCGATGTTTTCCCACTCGTTGCCGAGTTGCTTGCCGGCCCCGAAGTCCAGGGGCCCTCGCCTGGTCGTGGAGGTGACGGTCATCGCGGCATCAACCAGCGACCAGCCCGTGGAGAAACTCTCGTTTCCGGTCAGCAGGTTCGCCGTCCGCATGTCCACGTAGATGAAATTCGCCGCCCCCGCCGGGCCGTAGATGGGGATCTCCGTGCCGCTCGGATAGAAGGCTTTGATTTGCCCCATCAGCAGGACGACCACGTATTCCTCGGCGCCCCGCACGATGGTATGGACTCTCGCCTGGCGCGGGCTCGGCGCGGAGATCAGCTTGGCTACGTGGTCGGTGGGGTGGCGCTTTCTCAGGCCGTCGATCGGCGAGCTCCAGGCGTTGTCCTGTTGCTCCAGTTGGTTGGGGAGCCGGCGGATGCCCTGCTGGCTCACCCCCCCCAGGAGGTTGGGGGCCGGGATCTCGAGCTGAGTCATCAGATGATGTTCCCCAGGCGACGGAAGCGGTGGGTTGTGCGGCGCACGGACGCGCACTCCGAGCTGCTGTAGCGCCGCTGTTGACTGTCGGCGCGTCGTGCGTCAGCGACGGCCGCGCGCTCATCGACGGCCGCGCTTCTGGCGCCGGCGGGGTCTCCACGGAAGGCCGCGTGCATCCGCCGCGCCGCCCGCGCCTCGACCATGGCCCGAAACCACGGCGGGACATTCTCGAAGTCCTCCAGGGTGACGAGCTTTCCCCACACGGCCGTTGAGAAGGTGTACGTGTCGTTGAGCAGATCCCGGAGCTTTCCGTTCTGGAAGGCGTAGAACGTCGAGTCGAGGGCCTCGAACCGCAGCACATTGGAGGGCTCGGCGATTTCCCCCGAGGCGTCGGGGCGGAGCTCTGCCCGTGGTTCGGTGTTGAAGCACCAACCCTCGAGCTGGGCCCGGCGGTTTTCGGCCTCGATGTGTTGCTGGGCCAGAGCGGTAGTTGCCGCGACCGGCTGAACCAGCGAGTTCACGGGCGGCAGCGCGACGGCGGCCAGCACGTTGTTCACGGCTTGGAGTAGGACGGTCATGGCTGAAGAGAGTGGCCCGGCCGGCCGAGAAGGTCCGGCCGGGCCGAGTCGAAGAAGAAACGGGGCCTAGTTCAGGACGGGTTGAGTGGCCGCCGTGCTGAGCTCGACCGCACACTCGGGGCGGGTCGCGCTCACGCCTTGGGCCATCTTGCCGATCAGACCATAGACCTGGTACTCGGGCAGCCAGGGGGTCTCCATCGCCGGGGCGATCAGCCACACCGCGCCGATCGCTTCACGGTGAAATACCGTGGTGATGAGCGCGGTGAAGTCGCCGGTGTAGATGTTCCGAGCACCCGTCGGGTTGGTGGCAACATTGGTGCTGGGAATGTGGTTCGTCTTGATGAGCCTGAAGCCGGCCCCGACGAACACGATCCCGTCGAAGAAGATGCCGTTGCCCTCGTTCCCATAGTCGCGGTTGAGCAGATCCTTGTTCTGGACCAGCAGCGAATAGGTGGCGGGGCGCAGCGGGGCGAAGCGGTCCTCGTCGGGAACGTCCTTTTCGTCCAGGGTGGTCTGGGAGGTGAACAGGCCGCCCAGTAGGGAGGCGCCGTCGGTGGAGGTCAGCGATCCCACGAAGCCACCCTCTCCGAGGGTGTCCATGTCGGTGGGGATCTGGTTGCCGGAGTTGGTCTCGTCCATGCGGGCCGCGCGCGTCGCCGCCTGCAAGGCATAGCGGTCGTACTGCGAGGCCAGGGAGTTGCCGATCTTGACCATGTACGGAGCCCGGACTTCGTAGTAGTTCCTGAGGCTCTCGACTTCGTCGACGGTGGTAGCCGCGATCAACAGATCGTCGACCGACACCGAGCTTACGGCGTGGTTGAACTGGCCGCCTTCGGAGTCCTGGAAGATGCTATTCCCCGCCGCGTGGTGCAGTGCGGGGATGCGGCCGAACTTCGGGAAGGTGGCCGATTTGGCCCCCCGAATGTTCTTCTTCATAATGAGGGAGTTGACGAAGTTCTTTTCGTTGAATGCGGCCAGAACTTCGCCGGAGAAAACCTGGAGGTACAGCGCGGAGTCGCCCCCCGCGCTGTTGACCATGCCAGGCCGTGAAAGTGCAGTAGAGTCGATAGCCATGGGGCCACCTCCTCGGGGTCAGAGGGATTCTGTTGCTGGCCCTGTGCTGACCCTTCAGGGGCTCCGGGGCGTCGGGTTATCCGCCTTGACGGGCCCGGCTCGGTGGCCTATGCGTGGTGTCGGCTCTCATGCGCCCGTGGTTGGCGGGCGCCCCGGCCGCCAGCTCCAGCTCGCCGGCGACCGTTGAATGCTAGGGCGGGGGAGGGCTCGGCTTCAAGGTGTGGAGGAGCTCGAAAAGCTCTCCGGGCTCGAACTGGGAAAGCACCCAGTCCGGCAGCGGCCCCTCCAGGGGCCCGCGGAACTCCTCTCCGGTGCTGAACCTGGTCGCCCAGATGGTGCCCTCGTCGACGAGGACCGGGATGTAGAGCAGGCCCAGGCTGGGGATCAGGATCGAGACCAGGAGCTCGGCCTCCCCCATGACCACCAGCACGTCGGTATCGGTCCGTGCGTCGCCGGTGAGCCGGCCGGTGGTGGCCAGGCGGAAGGAGGAGCTCGATAGGCAGGAGGTGAGGAGGAAGGCCAGCGCGCACGCGCGCGCGAGGGCTAGAAGGGCCCGGGGCCCCTTGGTTCTGTGTTCCATCCTGGGACTGTGGCGGCTTTTTCTGCAAGCCAGCGAGAGTTCTGGAGACGGGCAAAGACCTTCTGGCGGAAGGCCGGATCGGTTCGGTACTCCTTCGTCTGCACGTCGCGCTGGTACTCGTCTTCGCTGGCGTAGGGCACGGCGCCGGCGCCGGCCGGCAGATCGCCGAGTACCTGGCTCTGGGGGCTGGAGCCGACGGCGGCGCGCCACCTTGCGGCCACGCCGTCGACGAGCAGCGCGAAGGTCTCGGGGTCGCCGTTGCTGGCCGCATTGAAGTGCTGGCGCTCCGCTGCCGAGAGGTTGGTCGAGGCCCAGGTGGCCATGGCGTTGAAGGCGTCTTTTCCGCCCACCCGTTCGTGGGCGGCGCGCACCGTCAGCTCTCCGCGGGCCGCGATGGCCTGGAGGTAGTCGAGGGCCAGAACCCGGGGAATCCGCTCCTGGGCTTCGAGGGCGGCCATGCTGCGCTCGGAGAGCTGGCCGGTCTGGGCGTACTCCTGCGCGTAGGGGGCGAACCGCTCCACCAGGTCGGCGGCGGCCGGCTCGGGGATCAGGCCGCCGCGGTGGGGAGCGCCAGCGGGAGGGGCTTGTGGTGGTGCGGGTGGTGCGGCCCCGCCGCGCTGGCGCTCGAGCTCGACGTAGGCCCGAGCGATGTCCTCGGCGGACTTGCCGGCGAACTTCTCGGGCATCGTGAACGGCTTGGGTTCCGGCGGGGGACCAGAGCCGGGGGGCCCTTGGCCGGTGCTGCCGGGGGAGATGGTGGGCGCGCCTTCAGTTTTCGGGCTGGGATCGGGCATGGTCTAGGAGAGTCGTCGGTAGTGGGTTCCCGTCCAGTACAGGTTCGGATCGGCGTCCTGTTCGGGGGTTCGGGGCATGGTCGGGGTGACCTGTGAGGCGTTCTGAGCGCGAAGCCCGCGCTGGTTGAGCTGTCGGCCGGCGGCGGCCATCAGGTTCCGGGCCATGCGGAGCTGGCGCCGGGCGGTCTCGTTGTCCATGTTCTCGGGGACCTCGAGCCGGCCGTCGTCGGCGATGTTCATTCCGGGAAGCCCGCCCTCGTAGACGACGCCCGGCTGGGGCCGTTTCGGGCGGGGCATGGGTGGGTGCCCGGGCCCGGACACCGGGACCGCCGTGGGCGGCGGCATGAGCTCCGGCTCGCTGGGGAACATCCTCTCGATCTCGCTGGGCTCGCTGGGCTCGACGGGCTCGGTTTCTTTCTTCGGCATGGTCGGTTTCTCAGGTGGGTTGGAGTTGATCTCTCACGATCTGGCCGCCCTGTCGCACCATCTCGGGGCCGAGTTGCTGCTGGGCGATCTGCGCGGAGCGGGCCTTGCGCAGGGCGGACGCCTGTTCGGTGGTGCGCAGGTAGCGCGTACCCACCCCGGAGGAGTGGGCGAGTTCCTCGAGCACCTTGCGCCGGTCGATGTCGAAGCCCATCGCTTCGTCGGGGGGAACCCTGGAGGCGGAGGTCAGGAAGGTGCTCATCTGGCGCAGCCGGATGCCGCGCCCCAGGCCCTCCAGGCCGGCGATGATGCGCGTCTTGACCCCCGAGCCCTCCTTCACGGCCGGGAGCTTGCCGGCCTTCACCAGGCGGGCCTCGGTCATGCGCAGGATAGGGAGCTGGATCTCCGCGCTGAGGATCGAATAGGCGCCGCCCATGGTCTCGTCGAGCTCCTGGGCGAGGGTCTGGATCTCCACGGCGGTCACGCGCTCGGCGTCGCGCTGGATCGACTGGCGCATGAAGAACGCGGTTTGCAGGTCGTTGCGAAGTCCCTGGCCGGCGCCCAGGACCAACTGCATATCCCCGTTCTTGTCCAGCTTCAGGGCCGTCACGTCCTCGGCGTTCCCCCAGCGGTGGGCGCCGTTGGGCGCCTCGGCCAGCATTTCCGGGGTGGTCGGCCCGTTGGGGTTGTGCAGCCAGACCAGGCGGGCGGCCTCGGCGGCGAGTTCGACGGTGGACTGGGCCAGGCCCTCGAGCGAGGCGATGTCGCCGATCATTCGGTCGACCAGGCCGCGCCCGTAGGGCTCTCCGCAGCAGGGATCGAACCTGGCCGGATGCACGGGCAGCAGCTCGCGGGTCGGGTATTCTGCTCGGGTGTTGGCAATCGCCTTGTTGTCGTACTCCTGCCAAGCGTCGTAGATGGGTGAGCCCTCGCGCTTGAGCCATCCGGTGTAGATATCGACCGGATCGTCCTTCTTGGAGACCACGGCCAGCAGGTCGGGCGGAAGGCCGCGGCGGCTCACGCGCTCTCTCACCACCACGGCCAGCAGGTTGTCCTCGCCGTCCACGTCGCAGACGTAGGAGGGCAGCCGGTGCAGCCGCAGGCCGGTTCCGTCCTTCTTCTCGCGCAGCAGGATGTTCCCACCCACCACCAGGTTGGGGAACACCTCGCTCATGCGCGCCCGGAACGCCTCGCCCTCCAGGTGGTAGGCGATGATCTGGGTGCGCAGCTCGGAATCCTTCTTGGCCTGCTGGATCTGGGTGTTCTGTCCGGCGCGCTCGGCGTCCGCCACCGACTGGGGATCGAGCTGGATCTCGAAGAAGTCCAGGCCGGGCGGGAACATGGTGAGCTGAAACTTGCTCGACACCGAGGCGACGCCCATGGCCCCGATCGACTGGAAGGGGTCGTCGAAGTCCCACTGTCCGTCGTGGCCTTGTTCGGGGAACAGGGTGGGCACGGTGAGCGACGCGGCATCGCGGGCTCGGCGCAGGTAGGGCTCCCGGCGCGGCTCCAGCTTCTCGTACAGCTCGGCTAGGGTGTCAGGCATTCACTGTCGTTGGTGGGGGGATTCTGAGCTGGCTGAGGCCCGTGCCCCTGGACGTGCGCTCCTCGTCTTCCTCGGAGGCCAGCGGCTCCCAGATGCGGCTCGCGCCCTTCTCTGGTTCCGGCGGAGGCGGATCGGGGGACTCCGCGGTCTCCGGGTCTTCGGGGCTGAAGGCTTGCATCTTGTCCAGCTCCAGCTTGCGGAGGAACCCCCCGACCTCTCCTCTGAAACACATCGCTGGTCTACCCGCCTACTCCATGGCCTTGAAGCGCCGCGCCGACATAGAGCCCGGCTTCCTTCTGCGACTCATACACCGAGCGGATCATGCGAACAACCTCGACCTGGGCCGATCTGGCCACGATTTCCAGATGCGGAAGCGTCCTGTCTGGAAAGCGGTCCGGGTACGACGCCTCCAGCCATTCCACGACAGCCTTCGGAATGGGCGGAACGGCGACCTCCCTTCTCGGCGCTTGGGAACTTCCCCCGCGCGCGCACGCGCGAATGCGATCCAACCTCGTGTTTCTCGGTTCGGGAACCATGGCTCTATCTCCGTTGCAGCTTCGACTCTTTCAGAACACGATCCGCACAGGAGGTAACCACCCATGCTCACCCGCACTGAACACACTGGCACTGGCGGCGTCCAGACCTACACGATCGGCTTCCCGTACTTGCGCCAAACCTACGTCCACCTCTTCGTCAACGACGTGGAGACGACCGGCTTCACCATCTCGACCGACGGCCTCGATGTCGTCATCAGCTCTCCGTCCATTCAGGACGGCGACGACATCCTCATCATGCGCACGACCGCGCCCGAGGACATCAACCGCCTGGTCGACTTCGCCAGCGGCTCGGCCCTCACCGAACAGGATCTCGACAACGCCGTCCTTCAGCTCCTCCACCTGATTCAGGAGCGCAAGGACATCACCGACCTGTCCGATCCGCACGTCATCGACACGACCATCCACGTTCCCGACGGCGGCACCCAGGACCAGGTGCTCGCCAAGCTCTCCGCGCAGACCGGGGACGTGGGCTGGGCGGGCGGCATGATCTTCTCGCTGCCCAGCCCGCCGGACGGCTGCATCCTCACCTTCGACGCCGCCGGCGTTCCCTACGTGCTTGTGCCGGGCTCCAACGGCCAGGTGCTCACCACCCACGGAGCGGGCGCGGCGCCCACCTGGGAGGATCTCCCGTGACCGTCGACACCTACCTGGTGGCCGGCGGCGCCCCGGTCTGCCAGTTCGCCCAGCCTGCCTCCGGGGTGAACTTCTGGCCCCGCTCCACCTACCACCCCGACACCGCCGGCGTGGTCTCCTTCAAGGTCGAGCTCGACCGTCTGAACCAACTCGGCCTGGATACCACCGTCGAGTTCGACTTCGCCGGAAGCGCCGAGATGCACGTCGACTTCTCCGAGATCACCCACTCACCGATTGTCATCGGCGCGGCCGAGACCGTCGGCTGGATCACCGTCCGGCTCCTGCGCGACGCCCGCTTCTGGACCGAGCGCGAGCTCCAGATCCGGCTGCGCTCCGTCTCCGACGGCGCCCTCATGGGCCGATTCAACGTGCATCGCGCGTACTTGCGCTCCACGCTCGAGGCGCCGCAGGTCCAGCACACCAGCCAGGCCGCCATCGACATCGCCCAGGGCGCCGATCCCCGCGCCGTCCCCATCGAGATCAGCCTCACCGAGCTACAACTCGCCGAGTCCATCAGCGTCAGCACCGGCAAGTTCGGCAACAACATCCCCTGGCCGATCATCAGCCGAGAGGAATCCATCGTCCCCTACGCCCTCTCCGGCACGGCCGTCAAGGACACCGACTTCACCATCTCGCCCGACTCTCCCCTGGTCATCCCCGCCGGCGCCCGCTCCGCCAACCTCCTGGTCACCACGCTCGACCCCGCCACCGCCAAGACCCTCATCATCACCCTGGCGCCGCCCATCGGATCCATTCGCCGAAACCTCCTCTCCTACTCCCACATCGGCGAGTTCGAGTGGAGCCGGCCTCGCATCGTCGACCAGGACGACACCACGCCGCCCTGGGACAAGTCCTTCGGAAAACCCTCCGACTGGTGGGCCGGGTGCAACAACGTACCGCTCCCCGACGGCTGGGAAAAACGCTCCAGCCTCCGACACGAAGCCAGCGGCACCAACCCCGACGGCACGACCGCCTATCGCTACTACTCCAACGCCGACCTGCATACCACCGTCTACGGCTGCATCCTCAAGACCTTCGACGGCGACCTGGTCGGCGCCTCCTTCGACAAGGTGCATGACGCCAACATCCAGGGCGGAAAGTGGAACGTCCTCTCCGCCTACTGCAAGGAATCCGACTCCGAATACTTCTCCCTCACGCTCCTCGACCGGACCGTTCAGGCATCCAGCACCCCCGAGCTCGCCAACCACTCCGTGTACTGGCGATGGGTCGCCGGCGAGCCCACCGTCTTCGATACCGACAACCTGGCCTCACCCGACCACTGGGGCGTCCTGGCCTCCGACCCGCTGGCCATCAACGGCTGGAAGCGAATCTACCTGGCCTGGAAAGCCGCCGCCTCCAACGACGGCGATGTCTCCCAGATGATCCTCCGGCCCGTCCTCGAAGAAGACGGCACCATCCTCAACGAACACGGCACCCTCTTCTGGGGAACCCAGTTCGAGTACGGCACCGCCGGCACCCCGGCCGGCGACGTTTCCGCCTACCAGCCCGTCGACGGGATGCACTTCTGGCCTCACGAATGCTGCACCCGCGGCCTGTTCTACACCCGGACCATCAACCTCCTCGGGCCATGATCTCCCGACGATCCCTCTGCCACTCCATCACCGCACTCGCCCTCCTGGGCCCACTCGCCCGAATCCCCAGGATCCGCGAAGACCCCGAGGCCGACATCATCGAGGCCCTCGAGGCCGCCGCCGAGCTCCTCGACAACCCCGACCCCCCACCCACCATCACCTGCCCATTCTGCCACGTCCACTTCTCCGCCCTCTGGACCTACGAGCGCGGCACCATCTCCAAGCCCTGGAAGGGAAAACCCTTCATCGAGCTCTGGGCCTGCGCCCGCTGCACCGGCCTCTTCCCACTCATCGGCGGACAACCCTGCGACTCCCACGAGCTCCGCTACCACTTCGACCTCCTCGCACAAGTCGCCTACTTCCGCACCCGCTCCCCCATCCACAACCGCACCCTCTGCTGCGCCATACCACAGCCCTTCGACCTCGACGAACGCCTGGCCGAGGCGCTCCACGACGCCCACCTCCCATGACCTCCATCCACGTCCGCCGCACCACCGCCGATCGCCTCCACTCCGCCCGCATCGGTCTCGACCGACGTACCTACCAGCTCGGCTTCAAGCTCACCTGCCCCCACTGCGGACGCGACCCCTCCTACACACCCTCCGACCTCCGACACAACCACCGATACCCCCGCGACGCTCACGACATCATCTGCCGAGCCTGCCAAAAACCCTTCCCCGTCACCGTACACCGCGAAGGCTTCGACTGGTACGAAGTCCACCAGTGGGGAGCACGACACGACGGACCCGGCGGAAAACTCCAATTCTACCCACCCAAAGAAACTCAATCCTGGGGGCCCAGAGGATGAATCCAGAACCCCACCCCTACAACAACTTCCCACCCGTCGTCGTCGTCTGGAGAGATTCCGCAGCCGGATCAGGATGGACTCACCTCTCCAAACTCGACGGAGAAACCTGCGCAATCGTCTCCGTCGGCTTCCTCATCAACGAAACACCACACTCCATCGAAATCACTAACGGCATCAGCCAGTGGGCCCGGTGCAACGACCCACTCACCATCCCCTGGGAAAACGTCGTCGCGCTCGAGAACCTCTCCCTCCCCGACCTCAACCCCAGCCTCGACTGGGCACGCTCACACTCGCCACGGTGAGCCCCCGGGAATCGCTCGCCAGACCTTTGCAGCGCACCACCGCGGCCACAAGGAGCAGGGGTTTTCCGGCATCCGTTTCAGGGCTTTCTCGCGTTCGTTTCAACAGAATAGGGGGGGACCAGAAGATCCACGTGCTCACCACTTGGCCGGAATTTGGGGGGCATTTGTGAGGGGGCGGATACGTGGAGCTTGCGCACAGAACCCCCCGTTCGCTCCGATCAGGGCGGGGGGGGGAGGGCCTCTCACGGGCCCTAGAAAGGGGGGTCCGGGGGGGGCCGGGCCCTCGACCCGCCATAAGTAGCGGCCCGGGAAGGACTTGGATCGCACCCGAAGTGCGATCGGGGGGCCTCTCCGGGCCCTCTCTCGCGCGTGCGGGGGGATGGGGGGCGCGGGTGCCGGGTGCGGGCTTGTGTGCGGTGGTGCCTTTGCGCCTTGTCCTCCGGGTGCGGTTGTGGATGGGGGAGCGGGTCGCGCGCGCTGTCTCAGAGAAGAGAGACGGTAGGGGAGAGAGAGAGGAGCCGGAGGGGAGGGGGTGAAACCATCCTGAGTGCGCGGGGGGGGCGCGTGTCACGCGCGCGCGGGGCGTGGGGGTCTGGGGCGCGCGGGGCGTGGGGGTCGAGTTGGTCGGGGGGGTTCCGGGGGCCTGGGCCGCGAGACGGCCTGAGTTGGCGCGTGCGGGGGGCGGGCCGGGGGTAGGGTTCGGGGTCGGGTCGGGTGCCGTGGCGAGCGGGGGCGGGAGCTGGGGCGTGGGAGCCGGGCCGGTGGCGGGAGAGCTGGCGGGGGCAGAATCCCGGTGGCGGGCCGGCCGCAAGGTGGGGCGGGGCCGGGGGTTAGATTCGCACCTAGAAATATATCCGGGATTGTGGGATCGGTCGGGGGGGTTCTGCCGTTCTACTTTATGCGCGGGCCGCGTGCGGTTCGCATAGCTCGATTCAACCGATCGGGCGCCGACAACACCTAACCAAAGAGAGCTGACCGATGAAAGTTGACAAGAAGTACCGCCTTCACAAGGCGGCCGCGAAGGACTTGGGGCGCTATGCCATGAACGGGGTGAGCCTGGAGCTCCGCCAGCCTGGGGACCCTGAGATGGACGTGGGGGAAGGCGAGCGGGCCGGCCTGGCCGTGGCCACGAACGGGCGGATCCTGGCCGTGGTGCCCGTGGGCCTGGCCGAGGATGACGAACCTGGCCTGGTGCCGGCCGAGGCATTCCAGGCTGCCACGAAGGGGGCCGGCGGGTCCTCGGTGATCCGGGCCAACGGTGACGTGACGGTGACGAACGGCAAGAGCCTGACCGTCCACGCGCGGCCGGAGGGTGAGTTCCCTCGGTGGCGCCAAGTGCTGCCGGCGGCCGGGAAGCTGGCGAGCTGGCGACTCCGCCTGAATCCCTCGCTCCTCTGGGATCTGGCCCAGGCGATCGGGTGGAACAAGGACGAGCAGTGCATCGCGCTGACCCTGATGGAGGGCCCGAAGGGCCGGCCTGACGTTACCCGGCCGATCCACGTCGAACACCAGGCGGGGGGTTTTGGCTGTCTGATGCCGATCACCCGAGACAAGGACGAGCCGGGCCCCGACGTGGCGCTGGCGCTGGCCGGCGGGCCCGTGGAGGGCAAGGCTCTCGCCGACTACTCCTCGGAGGAGCTCGCCACCGAGCTGGACAGGCGAACGGCCAAGGAGCTTGGCCTGTCCGACGTTCCCACCGGGAACGTGGTATTCCTCGCCGATCCTGAGCTGGAATCGGCGCGGGAGGAGCTCGCCGACGCCGAACGGGAGGCGGTCGAAGCTTCCTGGACGGGCCGGCCCGTGGACGCGGCCGAGCTCCTGGAGCTCGAGGAGCGGGTGAGCCGGCTCGAGCTGGCGGCGGCCGCGCCGAGGGTGCCGGCCGTCGAGCCGGAGGAGGTGGACGAGCTGGAGCCGATCGGGGGCGGAGTGGAACTGCGCTTGAACGAAGAGAGGAACGGGGTGGAGCTGGTGTTTGATGAGAAGCCCGACGCCGACGTGCGGGCCGAGCTGAAAACCGCCGGCTTCCGCTGGCACCGCCGACTCGGCCTCTGGTACGGCAAGCGGACGCCCGATCGGCTCGCCTTCGCGGCCCGTCTGGTGCGGGGGGCGGTCTGATGAGCGCCACACTCACGAGCGCCGATCGCGCTGAGCTGGTGCGGGCCCACGAGCGCCAAGCGAACGGGGCCGAGTCCTTCATCCGCCACTGGCTGGGGATGATCTACACAGGCGGCATGGAGTACGTGGCCGAGACGTGCGGGGCGTACTGGCTCCTCGACGCCGTGGCGAGCTGGCAACCGAAGATCAGGCGGAAGGGCCCGGCCCTGGCCGAGTTCCAAGTCTGGCGACTCCGCCGGCGGCGGGCCGGCCGCAACGCCGGAGAGTGGGTCCTGGACGCCTGGACGGACACGCCCGGCGAGCCGGGATCGGTGCGCCTGGCCGTCCAAGTGATTCCCTACTCTGACTTCCCCGAGGAGCTGGCGCCGTTCGAGTTCTACGTGGAGAACGGCACGGCCCTGCTCAAGGGCGAACGGTAGACGTCGAAACGCGGGCCCCTTCGGGGGTCCGCGTCGCCCGGCCGCTCCGGGCCCGACGAGACTCCGCGCGGGTCGCTCCCGCGCCGACAACACCGAGGAAATGATGACGAGCCACAATGGACACGCGGGCCCGGCTCAAGGCCCCTCGCTCTCGATCGCCGAGCTGGTCGAGCTCACCTACGCGGGCCGCTGGTCTGGCCAGGCGAGCGAGGAAACGAGCCTGTCGAACGGCCGAGACATCGCGCGCGAGCTGGGTGAGGAGCGGGGGGTGCGCTCGCTCCGGCAGGGCGACGTCGACCGGCTGCGCGGGGGCCTCCGCCGGCGGGGCCTCACCCCCGGGACGATCAACCGTAAGTTGGCGGCCCTGTCGGCCATGCTGCGCACCGCGCGGGCCCACGGGGTCTCGCTCCCGGCCCTCGACGTGCGGCGGGAGCGGGACGGCCAGGGCCGGATCCGGACCCTCTCGGAGGCCGAGGAGGCGCTCTTGCTTGCCGCGTTTCGGGAGCTGAAGCTGCGCGAGCGGCCCGCCGACGCGATCGAGGCGGAGCGCCTGGTGCGCTTCCTGCTCGCCGTTGGTTGCCGCGTGTCGGAGGCCCTGGGCGCGAGCTGGCGGAACGTGGACGTGCGGGACGGCCGGCAGTGGCTCCAGCTCGCCGAGACCAAGAACGGCACGGCCCGGACCCTACCCTTGCCCCGTGGCGCGTCGGAGGTCTTGCTCCGTCGCGGGGACGGGCCCGACGAGCCGCTTTTCGCCGTCTCGTACAAGCGGTTTCACTACCTATTCGAGCGCGCGCGCGAGCGCGCCGGAATCGAGGACTCCACGCTGGTCCCGCACTGCCTCCGACATACGTGCCTGACTCGCTTGGTCCGTCGCGGGGTTGAAGTTGCTCGGGTGCAACGGTGGGCTGGTCATCGAAGGATCGAGACCACGATGCTCTACGTTCACCTGACCGGCCATGACCTCGAAACAATTGCCGACCTCGACTGACCTCGAAGCGTTGATCTGTGAAGACGGGGCGCGGGCCTACCGCGAGCTCCGCCGGCGCCAGACAGAGCTCGGCAACGAGACTCTGCTGGCCCCGGTGGGGCGCCTCTTGCGCGTGTCCACCACGGCCCTCGCCGAAGCGGTGGGCGAGTGGCTCCTCTGGATCGAGGGGCGCAAGCGACAGCCGCACGCGGCCTATCCGTTCATCCGCGAGTGCGGCCCGGAGCTGGCCGCTCACTACGCTTGCCAGACGGTCCTGGACCAGTTGAGCCGCGAGCGCCACTACGCCAACGTGGCCCGGGAGATCGGCCGGCGCGTGGAGGATGAGCTGAGGATCCGGTGCATCCGAGAGAACGACTACGCGGCGTGGAAGCGCCTATGCCTGTTCGGCGGGCGGGGGCGGAAAGGTAGCGCACTTGACGTGCGCCGGGCCGGCCGGGCGACCGTGAAGGTGAGGGGTATTCCCTGGGGGGGCTGGAGCCATGAGAAGCGGATTCAGGTCGGGGTGGTGCTGCTCGACCTTCTGATCCGATCGACCGGGCTGGTCGCCAAGGAGATGCGCGACCAGCACATCCCGGGGCGCCACACCTGCCGCCAGCACTTGATCCTGGTGCCTCACCCACAGACGATCGAGTGGCTGGAGCTCGCGCACACCCGCACCGAGCGGCTGACCCTGCGGCATCGACCGATCGAACGGGCCCCGGAGCCCTGGGGCGCCGAGTTGGAGGGGGGCGGATACCACCTGGAGGGCCTGAGTTACCGGCTGGTGAAAGAGCCGCGCGGCGGGTTCGAGCGGCGGGCCCCGGTGGTGGCCGCGGCGGCCAACGCCTTGCAGTCCACCGCCTGGCGGATCAACCGCCGGGTGCTGGCCGTGCTTCAACGGGCCTGGGAGCGCCAGGTCGAGCTTCCCGACATTCCGCCGGCCGGCAAGCTGCCGTGCCCTCCCTGGCCGGGGCTGGAGGACGAGGAGAAGGAGCGGGAGTGGCGGCGCCTGGCGGCCTCGCTGCACCGAGGCGATGAGTCGCGGATGGCCCAACGGATCCGCGCGGCCCGGCTGATCGAGCAGGCCAGCCAGATGGAGACGATCGAGCGCCTCTACTTTCCCCAGCGGGCCGATTTTCGGGGCCGGCTCTACCCCAGGGCCGGCTCGCTGGGCTGGACCGGCGGCGACCTGGCCCGGGGCGTGCTGGAGTTCGCCGACGCCGTGGAGTGGACCGAGGGGGGCGTGGCCGAGACTCAGTGGCTCGCCTGCCACCTGGCCGCGCGCTGGGGCCTGTCCCGGGCCTCCTACGAAGTGCGCGTGCGCTGGGTGAAGGCGCGCCGCCAGGAGATCATCGCTGCGGCGACCGCGCCGCTCGAGCGCCGAGGCTTCTGGAGCGGCGCCAAGGATCCCTGGGAGTTCCTGGCCGCCTGCTTCGCCTGGGCCGACATGGAGCTGGGGCGCGGCGACGGCCACCTGCGCCTGCCGGTGAGCGTCGACGCCAGCGCCAACGGGTTGCAGATCGACTCGCTCTTGATCCGAGATGAGGTACTCGCCCAGCGGGTGAACGTGATCCCCTCCGATGTCCCCTCCGATGTCTATGGTCTGATCGCGAGTCGGGCAACCGAGGTGCTGGCGGGCGAGGACGGCGAAGAGGAAGCGCCCTGGGCTCGGACCTGGCTGGACATGCTGGGCGGCACGGTCACGCGCGAGCTCGCCAAGCTGGGGGCCATGACCTTGATCTATGGGGCTGGCCGGAAGGCCGTGCGCGACGACCTGGTGCGGTGGTACGAGCGGCTGGTGCGCCGCGACTGGGGCGGGCGCTACTGCTGGCCCTGCTGGTATCTTGCCGACGTGCTCTACCGCTCGACCCGCGAGCTGACCGGGCGGGCGTTCTGGCTGGTCGAGTGGTTCCGCGAGGCGGCCCGGCGCCTGGCCCGGCAGGGAATCCCGCTGCGCTGGACCACGCCCTCGGGGTTCTTCATCGTCACCGACCGGCGCCGGCAACGGTCGAGGATGATCCAGACCGCGACGGAGGGCACGGTGCGCGTCACCCGTGCCACCGAGGACACCGAGGAGCTGTCACCCAAGGACCAGGCCAAGGCGGCGGCCCCGAACTTCGTGCAGTCGCTCGACGCGGCCGTGCTGCACCTGACGGTGGCCGGGCTGGCCGAGCGGGGCGTGCGCTCGATCGGCACGGCGCACGATGCGTATGCGGTTCACTGTGCCCACGTCGGCCGACTACACGGGGAGCTGCGGCGGGTTGTCTGCGCGATGTTTGAGCGGGACCTGCTGGCCGAGTTCGCGGCCGGCCTGACCGACGACCCCTCGCTGCTCCCCTCGCTGCCCGACTACGGCGAGCTCGATCCCTCAGTCGTTGCCAGCTCGCCCTACCTGTTCAGCTAGGGCCTGTCGAGCGCCGAGAGGGACTTGTCTTTCATCGCTTCTCCTCGCGCGGCAGTAGGTTCCAGAGCCGGCGCACTTCGTCCTTGCCGCGAGGGGTGGGGCGCTCGGACGGCCCCCGCGTTGCGCAGGTCCAGCACTCGACGTAACAGGTCTCGGCCCTGCCGACGAAGCGCACGACGGAGCGCCTACACTCTGGGTTCGGGCACGGCTTGAGCGTGGTCTCGCCCATCGTCCTCCCCCTCCCCCGCCTCGGCGGGCGCTTGCCACGGCCACGGAACCTCCTCGCACCAGCCTCCGCGCAGCCGGACCTTTTCACCATCACAGTCCAGCAGGTCTGCCGGCTCGAACTCGATCCGCCACAGCTTGGCCGTGGGGTCAATACCGAAGTATGTCCACGCTCGCGCTGCGCTCGTCGCGTGCAGGCCGCGCACGCATGTGCTGCTACCAGCCGGCGCGTGCTCCACATCGACCCGGCCGGCCGCCTGCTCGAAGTCTGCGTTGTATCTACCGCGCCCTGTGCTTGTCGTGCTGCGGTACGCGACGCCCCTGCCGTTGGGCAGCCACACCACGCCGGCGAGGGACGCCATGTAGAGCAGGCGGTGTGGGGTGCGCTGGTCGTGCCAGACGCCGCCGTGCCAGACGCCGCCGTGCCAGACGCCGCCGTGCCAGACGCCGCCGT
>Ga0180007_10001133_pt1 | contig 38261 bp, 22 predicted proteins | sample MM_PC_MetaG_FD_121122 | JGI IMG/M metagenome (GOLD analysis project Ga0180007, IMG submission 121122) | Groundwater microbial communities from the Aspo Hard Rock Laboratory (HRL) deep subsurface site, Sweden - MM_PC_MetaG | ecosystem: Environmental > Aquatic > Deep subsurface > Groundwater... | reverse complement strand
GGGTGTTTTGTCACATATGCGGATGCTGCAGAAAATGCCTAAGCGTGTGATGAATTACTTTAAACATCCAAAGATTGCATACGCAAGATGAATTACACAATTAATACCCGCCGGTTTAATATATTTCTCAACTTGCCGGGGCAATGTTTACCCAATTTGAGTCTGCAATGAATTGACTATTCCGTTAACCAAACACCGGGCGATTTCCGTTCCGGTCAACCATGAAAGGAGTTTAAAATGGGAACAAGTTCGTATGCAGAAACCGTAAACAAGAGCAAGTTGAAAGCCGGGGCTATCCGCTCCCACCTCACGGACCTGGCGTCCCGGGGGCTGGACGAAGCCTACGTGACCACTCTCGAAACCGACATCACGGACACCGAAACCAAAAACGCGGTGCAGGAAACTAAGAAAGCGGAACAGAAAGTCGCCACGGCGGCAGTAAACACCGCCCTCTCCAGTCTGAAAGCCAAAAACAGTGAAATCGACAAACTGGTTAAGATGACCCTGCCGAAAGAAACCTGGGTCGAGTTTGGCATTACCGCAAAACAGTAAAACGGATTTTCCGAAGTGGTTTAAAAGCCCGGTGTTGCACCGGGCTTTTTTTTATGCCTGTGATTTTAATTCCGCAGGTAAGACGCCCCGTTGACATCCACAATCGCGCCGGTAATATAATCGGCGTCGCCGGACGCCAGGAAGAGGACCGTATTGGCGATCTCCTCCGGTGTCGCGGTCCGTTTGAGCGGACTCTGACCAATCGTTCCGCTTGCATCGGCAGTAAGTGTCGGGCCAGCCATGTCCGTAGCCACCCAGCCGGGCGCAATGGCGGTTACAATGATATTATACGGGGCCAGGGCCACAGCCAGCGATTGACTGAAGGAGTTCAGTCCCGCTTTGCTGGCGCCATAGGCCGGCGCATCGGGTTCGCCGCGAAACGCCCCCCGGGAACTGATATTGATAATTTTCCCGCCGCCCTGTTCGATCATTTGCCGGGCCACCAGGAAACTAAGATTCGCCGGCCCGATCAGGTTGGTATCGATGGTCTGCTTCCAGGCGTTTTGCCATTCGGTATAATTCATGTCCGCCAGCGGATGGTATTCAAAAATACCAGCGTTATTCACCAGAATATCGATACGGCCCAATTTTTCCAGTGTTGTTTTTACCAGTTTTTCAATGTCTTCAGGCTTTGAGACATCGGCCTGAATACTAAAATGGCCGCTTCCGTCCAATTGCCGAAGGGTCTGTTCCGCGGCTGCATGATTATGATGAAAATGAACCGCCACCCGGGCGCCCTGTTTCGCAAATGCGATGGCCACTGCCCGGCCGATACCCCGGGATGCGCCGGTCACGAGAACACACTGGTCTTTAAAATTCATATTAACTCATTAATTTAAACTGCGATTTACTTTTTGAGACGTTGCGTGCAACGTCTCTACGAAAAATTTCAAAACACTTATAACAGCGAATGATACAATTCAATATATTGCTTCGCCGATTGCTGCCAGGAAAAATCCGTAGCCATTCCGTTCAGCATAATCTGCCGCCATTTGTATTTATCATAATAAACGGATATGGCACTCCGGACAGATTTTATCAGATCATCTACCGCATACTCTTCAAATACAAACCCATTGCCTGTTTGGCCGTTCCACTGAATCACCGTGTCGGCCAGCCCGCCAGTCTGATGCACCACCGGCGCTGTTCCGTATTTCAGGGCAGCCATCTGCGTGATACCACAGGGTTCAAACCGTGATGGCATCAGGAACATATCACAACCGGCCATGATTTTGTGGGAGAGAGGATTATTATACCCAAAATCAATTTTCAGGCGACCGGGAAAACGTTCGGCGAATGCGGACAGCGACCGTTCATAGTCAGGCTCCCCGCTGCCCAGGATTATTATTGCCAGATCCAGCGCCAGCATCCTTTCTAGCCCTTCGATCAGGAGCGGGATACCTTTCTGCTCCACCAGCCTTGTCACCATGCCGATCAGCGGTTTATCAACCATCGCCGGGTCGATCCCGGTATCATTCAGCAATGCGATTTTATTGAACTTTTTTTCAGAAACTGTCCTGACAGAATAGGGTTTGGCAATATAAATATCCCTTTGCGGACTCCATTTCGAGTAATCCACGCCATTAAGGATTCCATGAACCGGTTTTCCGGTAGCAGCGATAACGCCTTTGAGGCCGGCGCTGAATTGTTCATCTTCCGCGATCTCTCTGGCATGAGTCGGACTAACGGTGTTTATTGCATCAGCAAACAGAATTCCGGCTTTTAACGGATTTATCCGGCCATACCATTCCATTGGTACGGTTGGATAAAACAGATTGTCCGGCAAATCGTAGATACCGCGTCGGTCCATACTTACAGTTCCCTGGTAGGCTATATTGTGCAGGGTCAGCAGTGTTTTTGTGTTCTGAAAAAGCGGGTACTCCGACGGTTTGTTTTTCAGATAAACCGAAATCAGGGCGCAATGATTGTCATTACAGTGAATAATATCAGGAATCCAATTCATGACTTTACATATTTCCAGAGCTGCTTTGGATAAAAGCAGAAAGCGTTGGGCATTATCGTCACAGGGAGTTCCCTTACGGTCAGTGTACACTCCCCGCGATCCAAAATAGCGTTCATTCTCGATAAAATAAACCCGGACATTCGGATGTTGAGGGGATTGCCAGCGGGATAGTCCGCAATCAATTGCCTCATTACCAAGTTTTACGGTAAATCGATAGGGACTGTCCTGAATACCGAAATCCGAATGGTCAATCGACCCATAACGCGGTGTGATTACCATGATTTCAACACCCAATTCGGCAAGTTCCAGAGGCAACGCGCCGGCCACATCGCCCAGTCCGCCAACTTTGGAAAAAGGGTAAACTTCTGCCGAAACAAAGGCAATTCTCATGAGTCTATCTTTTTTGAATCTTTATTTTGTTAAGGTACACCAGTATGTGAAATCCAGTGTCGGAAACACATCGTCATCGGTCTGAATCCGTCGCAGATAATCATCAGCGCCTTCCGCTAATGTTCCGTCCGCCAGGTAAGTATTCAGAATTTTGTTGATGTTTTTAATCCGCTCATCATGCACCGCAATCCGTTCTTCCGCATAGTCCCGGGCGCTCCAGGTACTGATCAGGAACTGCCAGTCCGAACTTTCCAGCAACAGCAGTTGACGGGCCATAATATTCAGAATCCGTTTTACGATCTTATCATCGCTATCTTTGTATTTATCGGCCAGCACGGTCATCCGGTCTTCGGCGGCATAAATATGTTTCCAGGTCCACTGAGTCCATTCATTCAGCCAGATATAATGAAACCCGCCCTGTCCCCAGGAGCCTTCCGGCAGGGACACTGAAACCTTCGGCGGATTTGCGCTGAGATGTTCACCGAGACTTACTGTCCTGACATCAGTATTCGTATTCAGTTTCCGCAAGACTTTACCCAGCCAGCGCGGCCCTTCAAACCACCAGTGCCCAAAGAGCTCGGTATCAAACGGAGCTGTTAACATGCCAATATTGCCAGTCTCGTCATAATTTTTCTCAATATAGGAGTGAATCAATCCGGCAAAATGGGACGCCTGGTTTTCCAGAGACTCCTCAACGGCTTCAGGAAAATATTCCTGCTTGTCTGCCAGATCGGCTTTGGCGCTGGTGACTTTCCAGAAGCGGTGCCCACCTGGAAAATGCTTCTTATGGAAATCCAGGTAGCGTCCGTCTCCGGGATAACCGTATTCGCCGCTCCAGACCTGCAACGCAGATTCTTCGTGACGTCCATAAGCCACCGCCGCCCGGCTCGTTCCGGTAGAGCTTACCAGATAATTCTCGAAGATCGAACGTTCCTTAATCTCTTCATTGGGCTTCCAGCTTTTCTCAAACTGGCTCCAGAGCTGTTTCAGCGATGAAAAACGATCGATATAAACACCCTTGCCTTCGCCACCCATAATCAGGTGTTTATCGACAATAAAATACTGGATATCATATTTGTACAGGAATTCTTCAACACCCTTGCGGAGGAATTTTTTCGAATATTCTGGGACTGGTGAAGTCCACTCGTAGCTGGGACGATAGGCACATTCCGGCAGCCACATGCCTCTTGGGGCCCGGCCGAAATGGCGTTGATAGGTTTCTTTTCCCACCCGAACCTGGGCGTCAATGGCCTCATCAGAACCTAGTAGGGGAAAATAGCCATGGGTCGCCGCGCAGGTAATGATTTCCAGGTGATTATCATCCTGAAGTTTCCGGAAACCGGCTAATATATTTTGTCCATAAACCTCAGTGAACTGAGTTTTCGCATTAGTATAATAGTTCACCCAAAACTGTGCCACCTGTTCCAGATGTTCATTTTTCAGTTTGGCAAACTCCAGTTTGTTTTCTTTGGCGGCTTCAATCTTTTGATCCAGATAACTAATTAAACCGTATTTGAATTTTTCCGCGGCCAGCTGCTCGGCCAATATCGGTGTAATGCCAAACGTGACTTTCGGGCTGATTCCTTCCGCAACCAGCGCGTCGAATTCTTTCAGTAATGGTAAATAGGTTTCCGCCGCCGCTTCATAGAGCCAGTCCATCCCATGGGGCCATTCACCGTGATTAATCACATAGGGTAAATGACTGTGTAGTACAAAGGTAAAATATCCTTTCATTATATCCTCATCTGTTTTTGTAACTCATTTTTATACAACACATAAAATACAACAATTTATCCTAAATGTTGTACAGTTTTCTGATTTTACCTTCGTTAATTATATTGACAACATCTTGGTTCTGTGTATATTTTCACTCAAATACCCGACTGAGAGGGATTTTTGCTTGACCGCATCTGGAATTATTATACAGCCTCCTATTCCGGTTTGCCAGGGATCGAATTGGGATTCTTCTAGGCATTAACGCGATCATGATTATGCTGTTCGAAATGCCGCTGATCCACGGTTTAATTAAATTCCGCCGGAATTACCGGCACTTCCGTGAGTTTGGGTTTTTTAATGTTGAACAAGCACTTGAATAATCACTAAAACGGATTCTGTCGTTAATACAAAACAGGATACGTTACGAAACTGACTTTCGGTTTCTCCGGACCAGCGTACGATTGACCCCCGTAACCAGTTCATAAACCAGTCCTTTGAATGGCATAACCGTTACAAAATACAGGAAATGCGGCCGGGGAGGAATCGTTTCCCTGACCTCCAATATTTTGGGCAGAAAGAGACTCATAATTGCCAATCGACTGACTGCCGATACAAGTAACACCAGCATAATTCCGGTGGGATTGAAGAATGAAACCGCGGCCGTTGCCGCGACAGGTTCAAAGGAAGCCAGGTATCCACCCAGAGTTCCTCCCATAAAAACCGCGATGCCCTTCAGAAAATTGAAATATGAAAACATTTGCATTCGTTTTTTTGGCTCTGTTGTATCATAAATAAAATTGGAAGATGACAGATTAAAGCCCGCCCAGGCGAATCCCGCCAAAATCTGAACAATAACAGCCAGGGGAAATATTATAAAAACGGGCAAAAAGCGAATCAGAAACCAGAACAGGGGCAATATTGCGATTAAATATCCGGCTACTTCCATGATGGTTTTGTTACCGTAGTGGTCGGAATGTCGTCCCCAGGAGGTCATTGTCACAAAGCTGGTAATCGAGGCCGAGCTGACGACGGCCATATATTGCAGATACGTGAAATGAAGATATCTCAACCAATACAGACTCATCAGTGGACTGGCTATAAAAACGGTGAAATTTAACAAAGAAAGAAATAGCGTAAAAAGCCCAAAATTGCTGCTTCGGATATTCCGGATAAAATCAATGAGGCGCAGGTTGTTTTCCAAAAATCGGGGCGTCGGTGGTTCATGCTGGCGCAACAGGTAATAGAGCGAAATCATCCGGCTTGTGAAGGCTACAATGAAGATAGTTCCGAAAGCCAGAATGGGGTTGGTTTTCGATATATGGTTCAGAATTATCCCCGCAACAATCACCGATAAAAATGAAAAGAATCCCGAGATTCGGTTACGCTTACCAAAATAACGACCGCGCTTTTCCTCGGGTACCAGGTTCCCCATCCAGGCAAACCAGATCGGTCCGGGTAAAGTGCCGAAGCTCTGGTAAAGCATCACCAGAAAAATCAGAATCCAGACATTTCGGGTCAGATAAGTAATAACGGTAATCACCAGCCACATACTGGCTTGCAGAAAGACGGAAATCAGCACCGCTCTCTTGGGTGATTTGAACAGATGGGATAACCGTACGGAAAACAGTTGAATCAGTGCCGCCATAAACTGCGGCAGAGCTGTCAGCATCCCCATTTGCTGAGTCGTCGCTTTCAGAAACACAGCAAATGCCGGCAGATAGGAATCGCCAAAACCGGCCATAATTGACCAGAACAACCCATCCTTTATGGAAAAATTCAGGGATTTTTCGGTCAAATACTGGGTTTCAGTCTGGACTGCTTTTTGCAAAGGAGAAAACCTCAAATAAACCAATTAAATATTACACTTTTCACATTACCATCAAAGTTATAAAATTACTTAAGTTTCGCACCCTTTAATATCTCTCTAACAATGGCTCTACAGATTGTCCGATTAACAACTGTTTGATGATTTGATTTCCCTGTTGAGTCTGAAATATTTTCTTTAATAATTCTTCAATCCCCATATCCAATTCAAAGATTTGTATGAAAGAGAGGATTAATCCCACAAACAGTCGCCACAGGCGTTCAGCCAATGTAGATTCCAACAGTTGATCTTTCCATTTCCTGAACACCTGCCCCAGGGGTATGTATTCAACTACTTGTTTATGCAAGCTTAAAATGGTGTATGTAATTAAACTGATGGTCGTATCGGCTATCTGGGCGTCAAAATCGTTGGATTGGCACTTCCCGAAATTCAAATATTGTTTTAATTCTTTAAACATCACCTCTATCGTCCAACGATTATTGTAAAGTTTCAACGCTTTATTATAGCTTAATGTCAAATCCGTCGTCACTAATAAATGCCATTTGCTTCTTTTTGAAAAGCGGCTGAAGAACAGTTTAATCTCCCCCGCTCCAGCATAGAAGACGACCACTTCGATATAATATGCCTTGTGTGCCTTTGAGCGTTTCATTCTTCCTTTCAAATGATGTCTCAGTTCTTTTCCCGTATACTCAAACCCATGATACAAATATTTTCTCTTATCTATTACTCCGGCAATTAAATAGCGTTAACATATAGTACTTTTGGATGGTTAAAAAAGTTCTGTATTTTTTCTTTATTCCGTTGGGTTCTGCACATATGACTTTTCAATAAGCTCTTTAATTGCTCTTCACTCCTCGGCTTCGGTCTTTTCGATATTTCAAGTTTTGTTTTTCCCTGTTTTATAGTCAAATTAAAGAGAAATATTTAACTGTTTTTAATTGCCACAGTAATAATCTCATTTGTCCTAAAAAATCAATGCTTCCATTTCGGAAAGATCGAATCTTCCGGATGAACTCTTTTGTAGAAAACCAGCTATCTGTTAACACATATTGGGACATAAAACCAAAACGCAAAGCTCGTTTTATCATTGCCAGTCCATTTTCTATTTTGCTCTTCTTCAACTCCCGGAAACGCTTATATCCACAACTCTCCCTGGGTCTTGCCTTGCGATAGCGGGCTTGTAATTCGCGCTTACTAAATCCATAAGGGCGTTTTTGGTTCTTTCCTTTTTCATTGTGGAACGAAAAATCCAATGGAATAGTGCTTATCCCATCCCAATAACACAAGAATAATCCCTTCATTCCCAATAGGTACTTGTGAAGCACATGGTCAAATACTTTTCCAATGGCTTCCAAGCGTTTCCCTTTTTTCGGCTGAATGGTATCATCAAGGATTAAACAGGTAGTTGTTTCTTTGTAATATTCACGGCGCTTCTCTTGCGATAATGCCTTGAACCGCTGGGCAACCATATACAGTAGTTTGCGCCAGTTGTAAAAGGGGTTGTTCTTCAATCGAAATAATACATCCTTGTGAGCCTGAGTCATACGGCTGAAACCACTATGATAAAAAGATCTGACACTCGTAATGGAAAAAAAGGGAAATAAAATAAGCAAATTCAGAATGTGTCCCGCCTTAAACCCCTGTTGTTTTGAGATACCACTCCGTGCCGCAAGTGTCCCCAACTTGAATTGCTTTAATATAGTGAATAAGGTATCGGCAATTTTGTCCTTTTTACCTATAATTGTTTTGGCGATTTCTTCAATATGGACTAAATTTGTGTCGTTAATCATTGAAAATGCTCCTTTCTGGAAATGTGTTTTTAACTAACTGTAATTTAACCAGTTAGGAGCATTTTTCAAACTGTTTTCTGATCGCTATGTCTCTGTTTTACAAATATTTAACAGGGTGCGAAACTTAAGTAAGGAGTGAAATGAAACCATTCAAAACAGTGTTTTTAATGAAAAACCATTATTGAATGAAATTAGTTGCTATTGCCAGGACGATGAGTGTGGGAAAAATGAGAAAGGTTGTTGTTTTTAGTGCCAACTATTAATTACCGTTTATCGGGGTGATATCGGCATCGATGAAGATTTCAACCCGCCGGTTTTTTGAGCGACCTTCCGGGGTTTCATTGCTGGTGATCGGGCGAAATTCTCCATATCCCAAGGCTGAAAATTTTCCTTCTTCAACTCCGGATACCGCACTCAGGTATTTGACTACCTCTAACGCCCGGGCAGAACTGAGTTCCCAGTTGCTGGCGTAGCGGCCGCCACGGATCGTCCAGTTGTCCGTATGGCCTTCGACACGGATTTCCACATTTAGATGATGGTTACTTTTTCGTAACGCGTCATGGAATCCTTTCAATTCAGGATCGCCTCTAACGCCAAGCAATCTTGATTGCTGGATAGTATGGCCGATATGATCGAGAAGGGGCCGCAACGCCGCGGTAATTTGAGCGGAATTGATATCGAAAAAATATTCGCCGCTAACAGTCAACTGAACACCTTTAGTTGTACGCTGAATATTTATATTTTTATCAAGAGCCTGTTCGGCCACATAAGAATCCAACTTCTGTTCAGTTTCGGATAACAGCATATCCAGCATTTTGTAGATATTGCTTTCAGCTTCATTCAGAATTACGATCATGAGGATGAAGAAGGTCAACAATAGTGTTACCATATCTCCATACGTTGTAATCCAGGTGCCTTTTGGGGCGGTTGATTCCTTCATAAAATAGTCAAATCCGTTGTGCTAAATCTATTACATTCCATAAAGAACGTCAAGATAATCAATTACTGCCATCAGGGTTTCAGCGTAACTATTATAGGATTGATCGTTATATTTCCATGTAGATGAGTCGTTTTGAGTGATTGATATAGCCGGTTCAAGAATTATGATTTGATCATAGGATCTGGTCAAATTTCCGGTATGAAAATACGCCATGGCGAGAATCAGATGGAGGTCCCGGTAATTTATCAGTGGCTTGTGTTCAAAATAGTAATTTGAATTAGAGGAAAGAACCGTTTGGGCTTTACTGATTGCTGAGGAAAATTGCTGATTTGCCTGGTACGCAATTGCCAGCCCGGCAATGGGATCAAGACCGGAATTACCGTAATATATTGCGGCGTTGAAGTCGCTGATTGCATCGGGTACATCACTCATCAATAATGATGACCAGGCTCTGCCATGGAAGGCTTCAGAATTTCCGGGACCTGCATCAATTGCCTCATCGAATTTTACATAGGCAGCCTGATATTCATTATCTTCGAAAAAGTCCCAGGCTATTGGTATAATGCTTTCGGCATTCGGAACAGTCTCTTCATAAATAGAACATTTGAAAGCCATAGCCAGAACACAAAACAATCCGATGATTTTTAGGCGAAGTCCCCTTGTCATTTTACCAGAACCATTTTTTTTGTTTCACTAAATTGCCCATATCGGATTGTGTAATAATAGATTCCACTCGCAAGCCGGGAGCCGCTCCAGTGCAAGGAATATCGGCCGGGAACCAGTGACCGGTCAATAACCGTTTCAACTTTCCGGCCAAGAATATCATAGACGATTATCTGTGTGACAGCACCTACTGATGTTCCATACAATTCGGGCAGATGAAATGATATAACTGTTTCGGAATTAAAGGGGTTGGGATAGTTTTGTGCCAGTGAAAAATAATTCGGAAGCCTTTCAGCGATTTCAGGAGCATTGGGTTTGAGAGCAAATTTGCCAAGTTTATCAATATATGTCCAATACCGGGTGTTTTCGGTATTGGAATAAGTTTTTAAATATACCCAGTTTTGCTGTTGCCACTCAAATATACCAGTCTGCTGATCCTCACTCTTCGAGTGGAAGATTATTTTACATTTTTTCCTCAGTTGGGTGTTTGGGGCTACGAATGTGAAGTTAAGCTCATTGACATCATTTGCCTTTTTCGGAAGAGTCAATTCGGAATATTCCCCACCAATCCGGGTATTATCCGAATACGGCAAGCATAGTAAGTAATTATCAGAAAGCACCGATTCATTTGTGATTATGAGCTGTACAACCGAATCCGGGCTGTAAATTATTCCCCCGTTCATTTTGGATATGAAGGATGAACTAAAATTATATTCCGTTATTCCGATGTTTCCGCTTGTATCGGACGCAGTGATCCGGAGCAGATGAACCCCGCTGCCTTGTAAACGATAATGAGTGTGGAAAGGAGAAGGGTCTATGCCGGACAGCAATTCAACGCTGACACTGTCTCCGTTAATGGTTGTAGAATCTAGCGAACCGATGGATTCATTGGGAAAAAAGTAGATATCCAGGTGTTCCGATGCCACCGGATTTTGAAAAATACCAATCGTAAAACCCGGCGGAATAGCATCGCGGAAAATCACTCTGAAGGTATCCCGGTCGGCCAATCCATCGATATCGCTTAGTGTCAGAAACAGGGTATCCCAACCAATAAAACCGGATGGGGGAACACAGACCAGGCTATCCATTGTGTCTGTGATTTCGACATTGGAATATATTGCACTGATGGACCAGATCAGTTCGGACAATTCGTTGTCCACATCATACCAGTAGCCGTCCAACGGCAGATAAAACGTAGTGTCCTGAACCGCACTTGTATCAGGGATTTCAGCGAGTACCGGAGCATCATTTACCGGAATGATATCAACAATAAAGGAAGCGGTTAAGGCTGAATCCAGAGGGTCCTGGACCTGTATATGAAAATACCCGCAGCTGTCAATGTCTTTATTGGCCCAGAACTTGTGAGTGTTGGTTGCCCGATCAAACCAATAAAAAACCAGTCCGGAATCTGTTGTAATGATTATTGTGAGCAGAGAATCCGCGTGGTCGGGATCGTATACTGCGTCCAAAATGAATTCATGGCTTAGATTAAGCCGGGAGTCTTCGGCAAAGTTGGTGTCCAGTGGAAACAGCAGAACCGGCGGCTCGTTTGTATTCAAAGTGATGTTCCGAGGGGCGCCGTTTAGATTGTTTCCGAAAACAGTAAATGACAAACTAAAAAGCATTATGGTTATAGTGGCCAGCCATGTTCTTAACGTTGAACTTTTAAAATGTGATGATGTATCGGGCCTTTTCTGGAAATTAATAGTCATTCGATGTTCAGATTATTTAATTTTAAAAACTAAAGTTTCCTCTGTTAAAAATCAATTTTAAGTCCTTATATTTAATATAGAAAACAGAGGGCAAATCACCTATATTAAAAAACAGAGAGTTTTCAAATAATCGACACTTAATGTAAGTTCTCAGGTCGTTCCGGGTAACTTACCATTAAATAATGTTTTTCTTGACATTGAACAGCATCAAAACTATTTTTAAAAATGATATGGACTCAGCGAAATTTTTCTAATTCTTTTATTATAGAAGGATTGTGTTATGAATAAAATCCGCAGAAGCGTTGAATTGTGCCTGATGACATTACTAGTTTTCAGTACACTGAAGGCAGAAGATTATCGTCTGATCATCACCTATCCGAATGCCTCCAACGAATGGGGCCGCCGATTGGCTTCCGGTGAGAATAAAACCGTAATGAAGATTCAGTTTATTGATCTGGATGAAGATAATGATTATAAACTTCATCAACTAGCAGTCAGACCGTTTACTGATCAGGATGAATGGTACATTGATTCATTACAATTGTGGAAAAATATCGATAATTATCCCGGCAGCCTGGATCGGAATTCCGATTCTCTAATCAATACCATCAATATCGTTGGTTTGGATGCAACAGCAACAAGTATGACAATGATGCCATTTTCACTTGTCGGTGAATTAAATCTGAACGATACAGCAACATTTTTTGTTACCATGGTCGCATCGGATTGGTTTACTGATGATGTCGATGATCGGGAAATAACGGATCAAAATGGAGCACAGTTGGGGATTACTGTTGAACAGCCTGATGATATTGGCATTCTTAGAACCGATGATAATGTTGGTTCCGCAAATAACTGGGCCGGAGACGTCACGAAAGTTTTTACGGTTCAGGCAGTCAATTTACCGGTTTACATCTATAACCGGAACAGAACTGCCGAAGAAGACAGCAATATGTTTTACTCGAATTACTTGGAGCTTGATGACAGTGATGGAAGCCGGGCACAAATAATAACCGATCTGACGATTGAGGCCCATGTTTTCCTGCCGCATAATGGTAATTTGAGTGGTGACAGCCTGTCATATGCATCGTTTAAGGTTGGGTGGAATAACCAGTACCTGGCACTCGATTCGATCGCCTTCGGTGATCTTTGGGATAATAAACAATATCAGGACAATGGCTGGGAGGAAAGCGGATACGGTGAATCAACGCTGCCGGGCGATACCACTCTGTCGGTTGTTCGTTTTGAAGCTGTCGTCATCGGAAATTCCCTAAGCCCCGAAAATTATGTGAATATTGCGAATAATTCTCTGGGAATATTTTATTTCAAAGTGTTAAAACCGGGGATTAGTCCTCTGTTACTGTCTGATGTGCTGATTCTGGACCAGTGGGGAATTCCCTATCACTGTTACCGGAATCTTCAGAATGATGCGGATGATACAGCGGAGAAATACGATGCCTGGTCGAAGCAGATACTTGGCGATTTCGCCGGTAGCGCAGGAACGCTGATCGACGGTGAGTGCGATGGCCTGATTGATCCGGTGTATGACATTACTCTGTTTGCCGATTATATCTGGATGAATGCCGATTCAGCCGACTGGTACACCCGTTTTGACGTTGGTGATTCGGCCTCACATGATCCAGATGAACTCAGCCCCGATGATACGACTAATTTTTTCGATCTGATGGTGATTGGTACTAATTATTATCGGACTCTGCAAGGCGATTTCAGCCAGAAAGCAGTTGCGTTCACAGATACCCCGGAACTGGTGTTTAATGTTGCCGGGGATGTCAGCAAACCGGACATTTACCAGGCCAAACTTGATATGAGAAATATCCCGGAGTTTGTCTCAGCGCAACTCAAACTCACATTTGACCCTTTGAACTACAGGCTTAAAGAATTGACACTCGGCGACTGGGTAATCGGGTCTTCATCTCAAAATGTTTTGCTCTATTCTCCTGACGAACTAAAAAAAGGAATTGTGGATGTCAATTTTCTGGCGCTCAAAAAGCCGATTAGCGGCGAAGGTTGTTTTCTGACGGTTGATTTTGAGAAAATCGGACCCAAAACGGACTTGATATGTTTGGATTATGTCGATTTGAGAAACCGGAATTGCCAGCAAGTTGCTTTGGGTATCAAAATTCAACCGGAACCGGCCATGATATCCGACTATTTTTTGATGGAATGTTATCCCAATCCCTTTAACCCGGTTACAAATCTCAGATATTCTGTCCCCGACGGAAGTGCTGGTAATTATTGGATTTCGGTTTACGATTTACAGGGTAAGCTGGTCAGGGAATTGTCAAACAATTATCATTCTGCCGGGCAATACCGCCTGGTCTGGAATGGTCTGAATCATCTGAATGTCCCGGTCGGCAGCGGAATATACTTTATCCGGGTTGAAGGTGCAGAACTATTGAAAAATTATAAAATTACGTTAATGCGTTAAAACGGAATCGGAAATTGCGGAAACACCATTCAGGATATAAAGCGTTTCTACTGATGAGCATTCTGTGCCTCGTTGGGCCGTTGCACGCCCAGTACGGTTGGAATTTTCAGTATGCTTTGAATAATGTTACCACGCAGTGGCGTCACCTGGCTTCCGGTGATACGCTGGCGATTGCAAACTTTACATTTTCCACAGATAATCCGACTGACCCCAAAACCTATTATTTGAAGGGTTTTCGCTTATGGCCGATCACCAACAGCAGTGCTGGTTGGTTTGTGGATGAACTCCGACTATATGTGGATCGCGGTAACCGGAGCTTTGGAGCGGACGACTCACTGATCAGCGGCGGGCTGGCAATTACGATTCCGGACCAGTCAGACAGTGTAAACGCGATCAGTTTTAATTTTAGCGGGGATTCGTTATTGTTGGTAGATAACCGTATGCTGTTTGTTGTTGGAATTGTGCATGACTGGGCAGACGACGATCCGGAGAATCTTGAAATCGATACGACGGCCAATGGCCCTTACAGTAAATGGTTCAGCATTAAAGTGTTCAAAGAAGATTTGACCGTTACTCCGACGGTATCGAACGATATCAATCATCCCGCTGTCATACAATTTGCTTACCAGGCGATCAATCTGCCAGTGATAATTCGAAACGAATTGGCGTCATCCACCGAAAGTGACAGCGCCAACCTGAATATGTTTTACCCGAGCTTCCGGCCGGTGAACGGTACAACCGCCAGTAAGAATCAGCGAATCGATGACCTGTCTTTCTATGCGGATATTTTTCTGCCGGTAACCAACGACAGTATTGATTTAAGTATAAAATCCGCATCCTTTCAATTTGGATTCGATAACCGGATTCTGGAATTCGAATCTGCTGAGTATGGCGACGTATGGGGCAATGATGCCTGGTTTTACGTGGATACGATGGTATCACAGGTTGAATTATATGATGCAGACCACCCAGAATATACAATTTTTCAGTATAATGCTGAATTTGGTAGCAGCGCTCTGATAAATACGGAGTTTGAGGTGATTGATTCAAGCGCGGTTATCCGCCTGAAATTCAATGTCATCGGTCCCGGGATATCACCGATTTTTATCCAAAATATTGATATTCGCGACCGCTGGGGAGTTCAGTATCATACTTACCGGCATCTGCAGAATTATGCGGCTGTGGAATCAGGGGGAAACAGTGATCGCTTCGATGCCTGGGCGAAATATATCCTTGGGGATTATACATTCAGCGGCGGTGAAGGGATCAGCACAGCGGGGATTTGTGATGGACAGGTAACCTGGGAAGATATTGCTCTTTTTTCCGACTATTTCTGGTTAAATCCCGCCAGCAGTCGCTGGTATAAACGTTTTGATATCGGGTCCTCGGAATCAATTTCTCCATTTCAACTTAGTCTCGATGATACTACGAATTTTTACGATCTGATTGTGCTGGGGACCAATTATCGCCGGAATTATGAAGGTGCTTTTAATCAAAAACCCGTCACACAAAACAGGGAATCACTTGAAGTTCATTTGACTTCAGATGAGTCGCCCGGCAATTTGCTGGTTCGGATAAATATGAGACAAGTCAACGATATGCAGGCCGCCCATCTGCGTCTGAATTTTGATCCCCTGACACTTCGTTTTGAATCAATTGAAACCGGTGAATGGGTAAAGAACATCAGTGAGAATCAATTGCTCCTGATGCCGGAAGCCTTGACTGAAAAAGGAATTATTGACCTGAACTTTGTATCACTTGGGAAATCGTTAAATGGTGAGGGCGAATTTGTTGAAATTCGACTGACCCAACTTTATCCGAATTCAGCATTACCTGAAATTACGGAAGTTGATATCAGGGACAGTAACTGTAGATCATTAAGCACGTCCGTTGTTCCTGATGTGGAAACAATCGTCGTGGAACACTTTTTCCTCTTAGAGAATTACCCGAATCCGTTCAATGGGGAAACGCAAATTTCGTATAATATACCCAAATCCAAAGCCGGAAATTACCGCTTGATGATAGTGGACATCCGTGGAAATTCTGTTGTAACTTTCGAGGAGGGATACCACCAGGAAGGTTTATATCATCTTCAATGGGATGGCCGGAATTTCAGCGGTCAGGCAGTTGCAAGCGGCGTATATTTCCTGTATCTGAAAGGTTCGGGAATTGAAAAAAACAGAAAAATAATGTTATTGAGATAATCAAAAACCGGATAAGTAAATGAAAAAAACGTTGATCATATTTCTAATAGTAATATTTGCAGGGTCATTGTCATTTGCACTGACCACTCCCCATGTTTACATGAGAATGAGCAGCGATGAAGTCAGCGATACAGATACCTTTACAGTCACACTGGGTGCTTCGCAAGGTGACTCCATGCGAACAGTATTTCTCCGATTGAATTACGATGAGCAGAAAGTCCGGTTTCTTGAAGGCACACCGGGAAACCTGTTTCAAGGGGCAGTATTCTGGGACATTCATCCAGAAAGCATCGTAACTGACAGCAGTGCTTCGGACAGTATGATATATATGGTAGCGGTAATGCTGGGAGCCGGCCGGTTTGTATCGGCGCCGGGGACGTTTTTTAATATATCCTTTGTGGCCATTGACAGTGGATTGGCGGTTTTTACGCTGGACTCGCTGAAATTTGTCCACCCCAATCGGAGCTTTTTCAGTGGAACATGGGATTCACTGGAAACCATTATTTCACCGACCGATACATTTCCGCCTAATCCTATTTCCGATTTCAAAGTCCAGGAAGACGGCCCGGGAAAGCTAAAGCTGCATTGGCGTGATCCCAATGATGAGGATTTCGCAGGAACAATAATTCTCCGGAGTACAGACACATTTATTCAGACTGTCGATACAACGGAGACAGTTATATATAACGGGACCGATGAGATTTTTACCGATGACAATCTGGTAGATAATACGGTTTATTATTATACGGCCTTTGCGTACGATGAAATTCCCAACTATTCAAGTCCTATGTTTCTCAGGGGCGTACCCAAAGGGGAATATGTTTTTACTTATCCAAATCCCTTCAACCCCGATGACGGCGCCGGGACGACATTCAATATTTTGTTTACTAATAATACTTTCGTCGACATTACCCTTTATGATGCTGTGGGCAATCATGTGATCGATTTATATAAAGCGGAAGAGGTCCGCCCAAATGAACAGACAAAAACCATGCGCTGGAATGGCCGCAACAGGGATAATGAAATTGTGGCGAATGGTGTTTATTATTTTGTTGTAAAGACCAGTCAAGGAGATGAAAAAATTGGAAAAGTGGCGGTTCTCAGGTAGACATATCAAAATAGTATATACTCTCTTTCTCGTCTGGTCAATTGCCGGAACTGTTTATGCGCAAAGTGGCGGCTATGCCGGCAGTTATCTCAGTTTGAATAACAGTTCAAGGGCCTTTGGGATGGGGGGCGTGGCGATTGCGTGTTCCGAAGATGCCTCGGCAATTTTTATTAATCCTGGCATGATCGGGATGCTGTACGACGGTCATTTTAATGCAACGCTGGCAAAGATGGGCTATGATCGAAATTACTATGACATGGCATTCAGCTATCCGTTGAATTCCTGGGGCAGCATCGGTTTGGCCTGGGCTCAATTGTCCATCGATAACATTGAAGGACGCGATCAGGACGGTTATGTGACTCAGAATTTTTCCGATTTGCAGAGTGCTATGATGCTCAGTTACAGTAAGACGATTGGCGATAATTTTTCTCTGGGAATGACAGGAAAATATCTCTATCACAGCCTGGCCGGGTATTCAGCGAAAGGTGTTTCCGTCGATATTGGTTCCGCAATTTATATCGGCGACCGTATTACGCTTGGGGCTGTTTTCAGGAATTTGAATTCTTCATTGAAATGGAATACCTCCAGCAAACTGAAGGAAACCATTCCGACTCAGGTAGGCGTCGGTATTAGTTATTTTGATCTGTTTAATGTGCCAAATTTGCTGGTCGCAGCGGATTTACACGTACAGGGCGGGGATTTTTTAGGATACCAGGCGGGAGCTGAATATATTATCCGCGACATGGTTCTGATTCGTGGTGGTTATTCGGATCGAGGTATCAGCTATGGCGCCGGATTACAGGTTGCCGGTTTTAAGTTTGATGTGGCTGTCGCGCCTGAAAATTTCGGCAATACCTCGCGGACATTCTTTACATTAAGTTGGCGTTTTGGCAAACAGTCCGAAGAGACATATGAACCATCTGTGATTCCGGCTGTATTACCACCACCGGTCCAACAGTCTGCGCCGGCTCCAGTTAGCACCGAAACCAAAAATATTGTTCTGATAACCGATGGTCCGCTTGCCAATGAACGGGCTGAAGTCATCAGTCAAAATCCGAATGATAAGACAATCACCGTACACTTATTGGCTTTGCCGGGTTCTGATCCGATTACTCTGACCATGGACCAGGTGAGGTTTCTGGAGTAATTATTAAGAGAAATTCTATGAATAGAAAACTGAAACTCCCCATATTCTTTTTTATTGCGGTTGTATTAATTCAGGTTTTATCAACCCCTTTAAATGCCCAACGACGACGGCCCACAACTCCAACAGCAACACCAACCCGTTCATTATCCACACCGGCCACAGCATCGGATATGAACCAGGTTGAACAGAAAAATCAGGCCCTTTTACAGCAGATTATGAACCTTCAGAAGGAGCGTGATTTTTATAAGAAGAAAATCACTAGCTGGACTGAGCTGCAGATGAATTCAGCCAAAGCAACGACCGAACCCAAAGATGACAAGGAAGAAAAAACCGGCTATCATCCCGGTGCCATGGCGGCTTATTATCTGCCGATAACGCCGGATATTTTGGATACATTGATTCGTTACAGGTCCAAGGCCAGACAGTCAAAGGGATCGGCGTCGGAAGGTGTTGATGATGATTCCCTGTTCCATTATGCCCAGCGCCTGGCAATCATGGGAAGGTATAATGACGCCCGGAAGAGTTTTGAACAGCTTATTCGGTCACGTAAAGTGAAGGATATTCATTTTCTGGAATACGGTAAATTTCTCTATAAAACCGGTGATTATCAACGCGCGCTGGAAATACTCTCCGGTGTAACAGGTGGAAACCTGGAGTTGTCGGTGGCTTCCTATTATAAAGGGCGGATTTATCAGCAAACGAACGCCAACACGGTTGCGGAAATTGATTTTTACCGAAGTCGTTTTCTGCAGCCGGAGTTTCCGGGGGCGGATGCGGGCAAGGGATTTGCGTTTTTTCAGCAGGGACAGCTGGATTCAGCCAGTGAAATATTTCAGCGTCTGGTACTGCGGCAATCGGAACTGAGCGGTGAAATTTACTATGGATTAGCCCGTATCTGTGAAGCGAATGATAATTATAAGCAAGCGGTTACATATTATCAAAAAAGTCTGGTTCACGATCCTTTATTCGTAAAAAGCTATGTGGAACTCGCAAAAGCACTGTATGAAACCGGGGACTATCAATCGTGTATTCTCTTTTTTCAACAGGTGGCTGATGTCTATTCAGACCGCACTATGCTGGTATCCTATATTGCCAAATCACGATATTTTTTAAAGCAGTGGGATGAAGCACTGGTGGAATTTCAGAGAATCGACAATTCCCCGGACGGAACGAAAATTAAGCAGGAATGGATTTCTAAAATTTATTATATCAAATGTCTGTTTGCCAGAGAATCCGGCGATCACCGGGGCGCTCTGGATTATTTTCGAAAAGCCCGGGAAGTCAACCCCGATGCATACAGCTGGATGATGGCGGCGCTGGATGATCTTGGGCAAATCCATGCAAAGGATTCCAATTATAATGATGCTCTGAGTTATTATTCGCGGCTGATCAGACTGAATCCGGCGGACATGGAGACAGTTTTAGAAATCGGTAAGTTTTATTATTACCTGGGAGAGATCGACGAGGCCCGAAAATATTTTACCCATGCTCTTAACGGTGAAACTACGGGTAAGCAGGCCGATTTCTGGCTGCGGCAGATTCATTCCATTCGATGATGCCTGTCACGGTGGAGGATGTCTTTCTTGGCGTAAATTCATAATAAATGCAACAATGAAACATGGAGAGAACCAGTCAAAGATAAACCGATAAAGCAGATGTTATATTTCCGATAAAGGGGCAATTTTCAGGACCATGCGGCGGAACCGGAAAATAATAGTATTTTTAATCTGTTTATTCAGTTTTGTGAGTGTATTCGCAAACACTGCGCCCTATTTTACCGCAGCGGTTGAAGATACGAATCTGACTGAGGATGCTTATTGGAGTGCCTGGCTAAGTGCCGCCGATGACGATGCTGATGCCTTTACCTTTGCTTTTGCCGCAGCTGCTCCGGAGGGTATGACAATAAATGCTACTTCTGGACGAATCACCTGGACACCGGATAATGATGATGTGGGAACACATCGTATCCAGGTCTCAGTTTCTGATAGCAGTCTGATCGATTATATGGATTTTTTTCTCCATGTCCAAAATCTGAATGATCCGCCGTTTTGGGTAAACACGACTGAGGATACGGTTTCGGTTTCGGAAGATAGCGAACTGGATATTACTGTGACAGCGAATGATGATGATCTGCCTCATGGCGATCATATTACCTACTTGATTACCCGTGGTGAGAATGTAATTGTGAATTCCTCAACCGGCTCCATTAGCGGCTCACCGGATAACAGCAATGTGGGGTTTCAGACGGTCACAGTCAGGGCCCGGGATGATTCATCCGCGGCGGTGGAGTGGTCGTTTGTACTGGAAACAAGCAACACCGATGTGGTGTTTACAAATACACCACCCACAGAAATTAACGAAGACGATTATTTTGGGTTTGACCTCAGTTCCAACGACGAAGGACAGGGCAATACGGTGTACTATTTCCAGACCGGCTTCCAGCCGGAATGGATGGGAATAGCCGTCCCCACAGGCATCATCAATGGTACTCCGAATAATGAATATGTGGGTACAGAAACAGTCAAAATTATTGTTGATGATGATAACGGATCAACGGATACGCTGTCCTATGATTTGTCGGTCGTCAACCGGAAACCGATAATCACGACATCAACATTACATAGCGCGACCGAAGGTGCCGGCTTTGCGCTTGATATTAATGCCGATGATGAGGGACTGGGAACAACTTCCTATCGGTTTCTCGATGATATTCAGGTGCATCCGACCTGGCTGGGTCTGAGCACAAATAGTGGTGTTGTATCGGGAACACCCACAAACGCACACGTCGGATCGAACTCGTTTTACCTAGAATTCGATGACGGAAACGGCGGTAAAGATACAACTCAATTCGTGATCAACGTGGCTAATGACCCGGTTCAGATCGATACGACGAACCTGGTTTATGATATTTCCGAAGATCAGGAGTATTATTATAAATTCACCTCAAATGATGACGGTCAGGGAACCATAACTTACCATGGAGTTGGACTGCCTGGATGGTTGACAATTAATCTCTATACCGGCATCCTGAGAGGCACTCCGAATAATGAAAATGTGGATGATTTTAATATCTCGGTTTATGTGTCCGATGGAACTGATACTGATACGGTCAGCTATACGATCCATGTTGAAAACCGGGTACCTCAGTTAGAATCTTCAGAGGTTGACAGTGTCAATGAAGACAGTGAATACACCTATGATATCAATTATGATGATGAAGGCGAGGGAGTAGTATACAGATGGTTGATTCATCCGTCGTGGTTAAGTCTAAATGCATCCACCGGAGAACTAACAGGAACACCGGATAACAGTAATGTCGGAGATACAACTGTGTCTGTCCAGGTCAATGACGGAAACGGCGGAATTATATCCCATACATTTTCAATAGCCGTTATCAATCGCGATCCGGAATTTACTCCTCAGACCGATATTACGATTGCACAGGATGTCTTACTGACGATTGACTTGGATACGGACGACGAAGACGATCCTCTTGTTACCTATGGAATACTGTCGGCTCCGATTGGTGTGGGATCATCGGTAAATAGCGGGATTTTTACCTGGACACCTACAAATGCCCAGATTGGGGATCATGAATTTAGCATTTCCTGTACCGATAACCACGGTGGTACAAGTACAATAACCTTCACAGTAACGGCAACAAATTTAAATCCCGAAATATCTTCATCGCCTCCAACAACAGCTACGGAAAATACTGCCTACCAGTACGATGTCCAGAGCAATGAAGAGGGGATTGGCAATGTTACCTATTCGCTGACCACGGCGCCGGATTGGCTGAGTATTAATGCATCAACCGGGCTGATTCAGGGAACACCTGGAAATCCCAATGTGGGTGATCATGATGTCGTAGTCCGGGTTGATGACGGGAATGGTGGAGTCTACACGCAATCCTGGACGATCACGGTTTCCAATACTAATCCTACAATTATAACCGAAGTCCTTGATCCGGCTACGGAAGATTCGGCATACAGTTTTCAGATTGACTATATTCCAATCAATGAAGGCGATCATACATTTGCCATCCATGGAGATAAACCGGCCTGGTTGAGCATCAATGCTTTGAACGGGCTGCTGTCGGGGACGCCAATCAACTCTCAGGTCGGATCGGATTCTATTATGGTACGGATCACAGATGATCATGGTGGTTATGGCGAAAAACGGTTGGAAATTGTCGTTAATAACAGTTTGCCTGTTTTTTCCACGACAGGTGATGTTACTGGTACCGAAGACGAGGCACTAGATTGGAATATCAATACCAACGATGAAGGCGATGAAGGTCCAAATGCCAGCGGATATAACTTGGTTATGGCGCCGGACTGGATGACAATAAACAGCGGTACCGGGGTTCTCAGCGGAACACCCCGGGATAATAATGTTACCTCACCCACCGACTGGGTTACCATTCGCTATCAGGACGGAAATAATGGCGAAGAGGAATTAAATATTACCGTAGAAGTGACCAATGATCCTCCGAAAATTACAAGCCTTAGTCCGACTTCTACGGCAACAGAAGAAGTAGGGTATTCATTTCAATTTACCTCTGATGACGATGCCTATGGTTATACACGCTACTCTTCTCTGCACACTTTACCGAATAACTTTACACTCACGACTGCCGGTTTGCTGACCGGAACACCATCCAATAACGAGGTAGGTAATCAGGCAATCGGAATTATTGTCACTGATAAAAACAGCGGAAAAGATACGCTTGAATATACGCTGACAATTGCCAATGCTGCCTCACCGATAACATCCTGCGCCGTTGAGATATCGCCTTATACTCAAACGGCGGACACCGTTTATGTGACTGAAGATTTGCCATACCGGATTGACTTTACCGCTCAGGATGAGGCGATCGGTTCACCGGCATCCTATACAGTGAATCATAAACCGGCCTGGATGACGATCAAGAGTCTGGTGAACGGACAGCTAGAGGGAACTCCAGATAATCGCCATGTCGGCAGAGATTACGTGGACATCACATTTTCCGATGGCAATGGTTACAGCGATACCAAACGGGTGTATTTTCAGATCCAGAATGTGATTTCCAGTTTCATTGATCCGCCATCCAGTGTCGGGGCTACTGAAGATGTGGAATTTACCCTGGATTTGAATTCATCTGATGAAGGTCAGGGAACGATTACCTATTCCATCACTAATGGCGATCCGGGCTGGTTTACTCTGAATTCTACAAGTGGTGAAATCAACGGAACACCGGATAATGATGATGTTACCGATGGCGCGGCTGTGACTTTTCAGGTGACCGACGGCAATGGCGGGACAGCGACAAAGACAATTGTGTTTATTATCGAAAATGTTAATGATGTTCCAACTTGGTCATTCGGTCCCCTTGCAGGGGCGATAGTATCGACAGCGGAAGATGCACTTTACACTGTTGATATTAATGCCGACGATGTGGATGTGGGGGATAATATAACATATAGCCTGACAGTCAAGCCAACCGGAATGACGATCAACAGCAGTAGTGGTGTGATCAACTGGACACCGGATAACAGTCTCGTGGGAGATCATGCAGTTACGGTTCGGGCCGTCGATGACAATGCTGCTGCAATTACGCGATCGTGGACGGCCCGCGTGACAAATGTTGCTTCACCGATTACGACTCCTGTTGTTGGTGATTTTGACCCACCGGATGCTGTGACTGCAACCGTGGACACGTTTTATATCAAAGAGGATACCACCTATTCATTGAACCTGTCTGCTCCGGACGAAGGGGCAGGAGCAGGAGAGGATGTTTTATATGGATTTGGTGCTTTTCCAAATCCTGATTGGGTAATGCTGACCAATGCGGTCACGGGTATTATTTCTCTTACGCCTACCAATAATGATGTTGGATTGGATTCGTTTAAAGTGTTTTTCAAAGATCAACCGGGATCGAGAGATACCGCAACAATCTATCTGGACGTTGTCAATGTTCCTGCGGAAATCCTGACAGCCGGACCATTTACGGCTACTGAAGGTGATGCTTTTCTGGATACTCTGGAAAGCAGTGACGACGGAGATGGAACTATCACATGGAGTTTTGTCAGCGGGAAACCCGGCTGGTTGAGTATCGAAGCTGCTTCGGGGAAAATTTACGGTACTCCCGGGAATGACGATGTTCTCAGCGATGCCAGTTTTACAGTACTGGTCAATGATGGTAATGGTGGATTAACGCAAAAATCCTTTGATTACAGTGTTAAAAATTTTAATACTGCGCCTTCCATTACAGCTGTTCCAACCGGTACAGTCGCCACAAATGAAGACGCACTGTACACAACCGATATAAATGCAACGGACAACGATGTTGGCGATGTGCTGACGTATTCACTGCAGACAGCACCGGCGGGAATGACAATAAATGCAAGTACCGGTGTTATCCAATGGACCCCGTCAAATGGCCAGGTTGGTACTCATACGGTTACGGTAAAAGTTACAGATAGTGTCCTAGAATTTGTTACAGCATCATGGCAGGTTCAGGTCAATAACCTGAACGATGCCCCGACCTGGGTGTCGGTTCCAAGCGGGACGATTGATATCGATGAAGATGTTTTATATACCGTCGTTGTTGAGGCCGCGGATATCGATGCCGGAGACAATCTAACATATTCCTTTACCGAAAACCCGGCCGGCATGACGATTGACGCCAATAGCGGACTTATCGAATGGACGCCCGATAATGATGATGTTAGCCTGCATGTTATTACTGTCAAGGTCACCGATGCTTCGTTGGCCAATATTTCCGCCAGTTGGACGCTCAGTGTTCAGAATGTCAATGATGCTCCAACCTGGTCATCGGTTCCGACTGGAACAGTGTCAAGCGCGGAAGATGCAAATTATACGGTAGATGTTGATGCTTCTGATGTTGATGCAGGGGATGTAATTACATACAGCCTGACGCAAAAGCCGACGGGAATGACGATCAATTCATCAACCGGGGTGATCAGCTGGACTCCCAACAACTCGAATGTCGGCAATCATACGGTTACGCTGAAATCTACCGACCTGTCCGGAGGATTTGTTTCTCAAAGTTATACTCTGCAGGTTACGAATGTTGCTTCAGCAATCATTGCACCGGTCGTTGGTGATTTTTCACCTTCTGCCGCGGTTGTTGCAACCGTCGATACTTTTTACATTAAGGAAGATACCAGTTATACACTCAATTTGTCTTCACCGGATGAAAGTGTCGGGGCATCGAGTATCTATAGTTTTGATGATTTTCCCAATCCCGACTGGGTGACCCTGTCCAATGCCACAACCGGCATCGTAGCCATGTCACCGACCAATGGTGATGTGGGACTGGATTCTTTCCAGGTCTACTTCAGAGACCAACCCGGTTCCCGGGATACGATCACCATTTATCTCCGGGTGGAAAATGTAGTACCAGAAATCATGACTGATGGTCCTTTTGCGGCTACGGAAGGTATCGAATTTTCTCAGCAATTGGAAAGCAGTGATGACGGCGACGGAACGATTACCTGGAGTTTTAAGAGTGGAAAACCAGCCTGGTTGAGTATTGATATTTCAACCGGTCTCCTAACCGGAACTCCCGCGAATAATAATGTCGTCACTGATGCCAGTTTTGTGATTGAAGTAAATGATGGTAATGGCGGAACCGCCGAAAAAACCTTTGATTACAGTGTTATCAATGTTAACAATGAACCTGTTTTAACAGTGGTACCTGTCGGTGTTATCACAACTGCGGAAGATGCAATATACATAACTGATATCGATGCGACGGATTCCGATGTCGGCGACGTAATTACTTATAGTCTGACCGTGAAGCCGACGGGAATGACGATCAATTCATCAACCGGGGTGATCAGCTGGACTCCCAACAACTCGAATGTCGGCAATCATACGGTTACGCTGAAAGCCACCGATCTGTCCGGAGGATTTGTTTCCCAAAGTTATACTTTGCAGGTTACAAATGTCGCTTCAGCCATTGTTACACCCGTTGTTGGAGATTTTTCACCATCTGATGCGGTAACTGCGACGGCGGATACCTTTTACATCAAGGAAGACACAAGCTACACACTCAATTTGTCTTCACCGGATGAAAGTGTCGGGGCATCGAGTATCTATAGTTTTGATGATTTTCCTAATCCCGACTGGGTGAGTTTATCCAATGCCACGACCGGGATTGTGACACTTACACCGACGAATGGTGATGTTGGACTGGATTCCTTTCAGGTCTATTTCAAAGACCAACCCGGTTCCCGGGATACGATCAAAGTTTATTTGCGGGTAGAGAATGTTGTCCCCGAGATTTTAACAGAGGGCCCATTTACAGCAATCGAAGGCGTTGCTTTCTCTCAGCAACTGGAAAGCAGTGATGACGATGATGGAGCAATCAGTTGGAGTTTTGTCAGTGGAAAACCGGATTGGCTGGATATTGATACCAATACTGGTTTGCTGAGCGGTACACCCTCAGATGCTCATGTAATAAGCGATGGTACTTTTACAGTAAAAGTTGACGATGGAAACTCGGGAATAACTCAAAAAGAATTTACATACAGTGTTACCAACGTTAATAACCGGCCTTTTTGGACATCAGTGCCCAGCGGTATGGTGTCAACCAATGAAGATAGCCCCTACTCGGTAACCGTTTCTGCAGATGATGAGGACCTGGATAATGGCGATGTCATTAGCTATTCTCTGGTGAGTCCGCCTTCCAGTATGACCATAAATGGCAGTACCGGAGCGATTAGCTGGACACCAAATAACAGTCATGTGGGTTCGAATTCCATCACAGTGAAAGTCACGGATCTGGCAAATGCATCGGTTTCTTCAAATTATACCTTAAATGTCGTCAATACACCACCGACGATTGCTTCTTTGCTTGCCGGGGATTTTGAACCTTCGGGAACTGTGACGGTGACCGTTGACACATTTTATATTTGGGAAGATTCCAGCTATACTGTGAATTTTTCGGCGAATGATGAGGGGCTTGGTGATGGTACCGTTTACCGGACAGTTGGCCTTTCAAACCCGGACTGGGTAACTCTGACAAACACTGCAACCGGTATTATTCAGATGGATCCGATCAATAAAGATGTTGGTTTGGATTCGTTCCGCATTGTTTTTGATGATGGTAACGCGACCGACACCTCAAAAATTTATATTAGAGTACAGAACAGTCCACCGCTAATGATTGCCGCCGGACCATTTTCTGCCACCGAGGATGAGACATTTGATGTGGATCTGGAAAGTACGGACGAAGATGCGTTTACAACGTACTCTTTTGTGGGTATTTACCCGACCTGGATGTCGATAAATACATCAAGCGGTTTGATTACCGGGACGCCCACAAACGATGCAGTTGGAACATCGACATTCACCGTAAGGGTAAACGATGGACACGGCGGTACCGATGATCATCTTTATACGATTAACGTTGCCAACACAAACGATCCGCCGATAATTACATCTTCCGCACTGACAACAGCAACGGAAGATGTTCTTTATATCTATGATATGGAAGCAACGGATCAGGATGGTGATCCGATAAAATTCAGGCTCGTCACTTTTCCGGAAGGTATGACAATTGATACCAGTAGCGGATTGATTCGCTGGACTCCGGATAATAACTTCGGGGGTTCGACCGTTTCTGTCAAAGCCAGTGTCGAAGACACAACAGGCTTTACGGTCAATCAATCCTGGGGTATTTTGGTTACTAATGCGGTTCCGAACTTTTTAACTGCCGATGCCTCTTTTGATGCAACGGAAGACGTGGAATTCAGTGCTGATCTGTCCGTCGATGACGAGGGACAGGGATTAACAAGCTATTCGGTAATTCACCTGCCGGGTTGGATGACCCTGACGAATTCGTCAACCGGGCTGATCAGCGGAACACCGGACAACAGTTACGTCAACAGCAGCGATTCCGTTTATATTGAGTTTTCCGATGGAAATGGTGGAAAAGATACGCTAAATGTTCCGGTGAACGTGGCCAATGTTGCCCCGGTGTTTGTAAGCCAGGCCGATACTATTGTCAGTGAAGCAGAAGCGGTAGTTATTGATTTGAATTGCGACGACGAATCAGCCGGCGGCGTCACTTATTCAGCATTACTAGCTTTACCCGATTGGTTAACACTGAACAATACGACCGGAGAACTGAGCGGTACTCCTGAAAACGATGATATAGGCGTTCGTACAGTTTCAATTCGGGCGACCGATGCCTTCAGCGGGTTCGCATCTGTTTCCTTTCAGATCACCGTACAAAACGCTGCACCGGAATTTACCGGAATACCGTTGAGTACCATTGAAGAAGACAGTCTCTATGAATACACTCCCACACTCAGCGATAATTCCGGCACTAATACTTTTCAGCTTTTGACCAATCCCGGCTGGCTGTCGATTAACGGCAGTACCGGCAAACTGAGCGGAACAGCTCTTAACAATCACGTTGGCGATAACACGGTTTCTGTGAGTGTCAATGACGGTAATGGAGTCTCAGATACCCTCGATTATATTATTACTGTAACGAACTCTAAACCTCTGTTTACTACGATTCCAACGACCACCGGTCAGGAAGATTTGCTGTATTCCCTTAATTTGAATTGCAGCGATGAGGGCCAGGGCACGATGATTTACACGGCTCTCCAAAAGCCCGGCTGGCTGACTCTCAATCCGACATCCGGATTGCTTAGAGGGACTCCTTTGAATCAGCATGTGACGATTGGCGATACTGTTGAAATCATGGTCAATGACGGGAATGGCGGATTTGATACATTGGGATATTCGCTGGCAATTACCAACAAAGGACCAAGTTTTACAAATATCTTTACCGATACTACAATTACCGAAGACGACGTGTTCTTATTTGATGTGAATAGCGATGACGAAGGCCAGGGAGCGACGGCGTACAGTTTTACGAATACGGTTCCGGACTGGATTACCCTGAACTTGTCTACCGGGGTCATCTCCGGAACGCCGCTGAATAATCATGTTACTGATTTCGTCGATATATATATCCAAGTGGATGATGGCAATGGTAAAGTAAAGCTCCAGACAATTATCCTATCGGTAAACAATAATCCAACCCAATTTACTTCATCGATTACTGATAGCATTGCCACTGAGGACGAACTCTTTATCTATGATGCCAATACCGACGATGAAGCCCAGGGCGCGAGTGTTTATACGATTACCGGATTGCCGGCGTGGCTGAGTGCTGATGATACCACGGGAATTTTATCCGGAACACCGACAAACGATGATATCGATACAACTGCCATTACGATTCGATTCAATGATGGTAACGGCTCGATTGTGGAACAACTGATTCATGTCATTGTGGAAAATGCCAATGATGCACCGCTATTGACAACGACAACCGTTATTGATACGATTGATGAGGATAGTCCCTGGTCTTTTCAGTTCTCAGCAATGGATATCGATTCGATTTATGGTGATTCCCTGTCCTTTGAATTGAAAGAATTTCCAGCCATGATGCAGGTGGACAGCAGCACCGGGCTTGTCTTCTGGACGCCTCAGAATGCCGATGTAGGAGATGGAAGTTTCGAGCTATGGGTATTTGACAAAGACCGGGCATCGGATTCCCTGAAATTTATTTTACATATCAATAATACCAACGATGCTCCGGTACTGATCGCTCAGGCCGATACGATTGCGAAAGAAGATGAACTGTTCAGCTATACAATCCGATATGAGGATGTTGACGTTGGTGATTCGGTTCGCTTTGAATTGATTACTTCGCCCTTACTCATGGAAATCGATTCCCTCACCGGGCTCATTTCCTGGACACCGACTAATGATGAGCGTGAACTGAGTTTTGAAATAATTTATTCAATTCGTGACGGTATTGGAGAAACGGATATCGATACATTCAGTCTCTTTGTGGAGAATGTCAACGATGCACCGGTTCTGTCAGCATTGGATGATGATGGATTTGCCGAAGACGGTTCTCTGACGATTGTGTTCTCGGTCTGGTTTGATAAAGTGGCAGATATAGATAATCCCGATTCGACACTGAGTTGGGAAGTCATTTCCTTTAGTACTGTTTCTGCGGTGATCAGTAATGATACACTGACAATTCTTGGTCCGCAGAATTGGTTTGGACCGGATACCGGCAAAGTCGTGGTATCTGATGGTGAATTGACTGATACCACAGACTTAGCCATTTTTATATCTCCGGTCAATGATCCGCCGGTAATCGATGTCAGTTTCCCGACGTTAATCTCGTTTGCGGAAGACGAAACCACTATCGTGGATCTGAACGACTACGTAGCCGATGTTGATAATTACGACCTGGAAATGAACTGGTCGGTTATTCCCGTGGACAGCAAAAAAGGCAATAGCGATGTTGTCCTGATGAATTCTGTTTTGACCACGAAGCCGGTTTTGAAATCCAATAAAATCAGTCCCAGCCGGGCAGCGCTGGTAAATTCAAATGGCGACAGTATTACGATTGACATTGATCCGGCAACGAACATCGCGACTTTTTATGCACAACCAAACTTCTTTATAGACGCTTATGATTTCCGGTTTGTTGTGGATGACAGTACGGTTCCGGGTAATTTTGGCCGGGATACAGTGATCACAACAATTCAGGTGCTTCCGGCCAACGATCCGCCGATATTGGCGCTTTTACCGGAGCTGAACGCTGATGAAGATTCTACCATTTCGGTAATATTGTCGAATTGGTTTGAATTTGTTACCGATGTGGATAATCACGATACAAGCCTGACATGGAGCGTCGTAAATGGTGATTTTACTTCAGCTGTTATTATCGATTCACTGTTACGTATTTCACCTTTGGCAAATTGGTTTGGTGATGACACTCTTCTGCTGATTGTAACGGATGAGGAACTGTTATCCGATACGACGAATATTATTGTCCACTTTCAGTCGGTGAATGATTCACCGGTGTTCGGTTCTGTTGCGGATCTTACGATTCCCGAAGACGATACGATCTTTGTTGAATTGAACGATTATGTTGAGGATGTGGAAACCCTCGACGAGGATTTGACATTCACGGTTCAGCGGAAATCCACCGTTGGAAAAAATCTGTCAAATACCTTAATCCACACTTCGATTAAGTCCTCAATTAAAAATGAGTATCTGTTTCTTTCGGAAATGAAATCACTATCGAGCGAATTTTCTTCAAGCAATAAAGCTGCAGGTATGGATAGTATCCGGATTACCATTGATGCGTTGACTCATATAGCCTCAATTTCCGGAACGCCGAATTACAACACAGATTTTCAGGCATTTACTTTCTATGTGAGTGATGGTGATTCGGTTGATAGCATCAATGTGAATATTGCGATTGAATCTATCAATGACAAACCGGTACTCGATAGCCTGCCGACGATTACATTTCAGGAAGACAGTCTTTTTGTATTATCAATATCACAATGGGATACACTCGTCTATGATGTGGAAGATGCCGATGATACACTGCAATGGTCTTTTAAAATGGATGGTCTCATATCTCTGATCTACGATACTACCGTAAACCAAATTACGCTGTGGGGCGGAACAAATTTCCACGGTTCGGCAGTGCTAACCGTTATCGTTACGGATTTAGAAGGGTTGTCGGACACCTCAAGTCTGGATATTACGATTGTACCAATTAACGATCCGCCGCAGATCGATTCCAGTTTGTTTACAATTACATTCGATCAAAAGGATACAGTTGAGTATCATCTGGATGCGTATGTCAGCGACACGGATCACAGCGACCAGTCGCTTAGTTGGCAGTTCATCGCCGGAGAAGCCGTTTATTTTAACTATACGGATACAGGCCGGAATGTCAGATTCTGGTCCGATGTGGATTGGTTCGGTATTGATTCCATAATGGCTATTGTGACTGACCCCATGGGTGGTAGCGACAGTCAGTATATTACGATTACGGTAACGGATACCACCCGGCCGTCATTTGAACTGGCAATATTCCAGAACCAACTGGCGAGCAAGTATGTGGAGATTGATGTTTTTCCGTCTGAATTATTAAGTAAAAATGCTTTCATCATTACCGATGGCGATACCTTGAGGGTTCAGCCACAACTGGATGCCGACAGTTCTGTTTATTATAATACTAGCTATCAGATTGAAAAATCCGGCATTGTCCTGATATATATTAACGGAACCGACCGGGCAGGCAATACCGGCGATTATTCCTATAAGATTGGGGTGTCCAAAATCAGCCGTGAAACCGGAGGAGCACTGACGGATCCCGATAGTATTATGTCTTTCCTGTTTGCAGCGAATGCGGTTCCGATGGATTTGTGTGCAATCTTTTTGCCATATAAATCGGAAATCCGGGTGGATACTTTAGCATTGGCCAAAGGATTGATGTCCGGCGATGATTTCCCGGTTTCCGATGAGTTTGATTTCCGGATTCCGGTGACTAAACTGGATGATAATGCCCGAATTATGTTCAGCCTGGACCGGATGCTGTTTTTGCAGCAGTATGCTGCCGATCTGGGTATCTATAAATGGGAAAGGAATAACTGGCAATATTTGACAACCTATACCAGTCTGGAAAAAGGGACCTATTGGGCCTATTCTGCCAAACCGGGTATTTATCAAATCCGGGTCAATTCCAATAATCCGGCGGTGCTGCTGCCTGAGCAGATCAGTGTTATGCAGAATTATCCGAATCCGTTTAATTCGCAAACCACGATCCGTTACACGATCGGCGCCGGTGGTTTTGTGACTTTTGAAGAGGCCTTTGAAGAGTTGGTGCCATTTGATGTATCTATTAAAGTATACAACATTCTCGGCCAGGAAGTGGCAACGCTGGTTAAAAAACTGCAGCTGCCGGGGTTTTATTCGGTTTCGTGGAATGGACGCAATAAGGTTGGCAAACCAGTATCAACCGGACTCTATATATACCAGGTAATTATTGGAGACAAGGTCTTTCATAAAAAGATGACCATTTTGAAATAGATTCCGAATAATTTTTATATCGAATCATATTTTTTAAGTTTTATCCACAATGTCGAATAGAGAAACATTTCCAGAAAACAGATCAACACTGTCAGATATTATGCGGTTGTTTTTTATGGGGTTTACCAAAGGATCTTTGGTAACCCGGGCCTCTGCCGCGGCTTACAACCTTTTTTTGGCCTTGATTCCCAGCCTGATTTTCCTGTTTACACTGATTCCGTTTGTGCCGATAAAAAACTTTCAGCCGGAACTGCTGGCAATGATTTATGATTTTATTCCTGAAAGTGTTTACCGGGTTTTGGAATCAACGATTGTGGACGTTGTAACGAAAAAAAGCGGTGTGCTGCTGTTGATTATGTTTGTGGCGACGATTGTTTTTTCCAGCAATGGGATTCACGCCCTGATTTCAGCTTTCAATATTTCACAACACAGTTTTGAAACCCGCACCTGGCTGACGCAGCGGATGGTGTCAGTCGTGCTTGTTACGTTAATTTCGGTAATGCTGTTGTCGTCGGTAAGTTTGATAATTTTCAGTAAAATCGGTATCAATCATTTAGTAAAGCTGCAGATCATCCGTGTAAATATTACGTATCATCTGCTGCTGTTTGGACGCTGGCTGATTGTGACCTCCTTGCTGTTTTTCGCGGTTTCTTTTCTTTATTATTTGGCGCCGGCTAAAAAAACCGGTTGGCGATTTTTATCCTGGGGCTCGGCGATGGCCACATTTATGGTCATCATTTCCGCTCTGGTTTTCAGCTTTTATGTGAATCATTTTGGCCAGTATAACAAACTTTATGGTTCTATTGGTACGTTAATGGTGGTGCTGCTCTGGCTGTATCTCATCTCAATCTCGTTAATCATCGGCTTTGAAATGAACGTGGCTACGAATATAAGCCGTAACGGGCAAAATATTCCAACAGATGGGGAATCTCAATGAGAAATGCTATTAAACCATTGCTCGTTTACAGCGATGGCAACGGACAGGTATTTAATCATGATAGTTTGCTGGCGCTTGGAGCCAGTGGCGAACAGCTGATTGATATCCCATCCGAAACCTGGATACTATTACCGAACGGAAGCCAATTGATGGAATTACCCGGTCGACTGCCGGTTGGTAAAAATCCGGATACCGAAGAGCTTATCACATTAGAATCGGATGAGAATGAAAACATTGTCGCAGTTGCTGCGTTCATAGCACCGGCCTACACGATTTGTTATCAAGCGGTATATGAACGGCTGAAAGACGCGCCGGTTCTGCCGCTTTATGCCTATTCCGCTGTCGGCTGGCACGAAGGGCAATTCTATGTTCCGGCCATTCGAATTGATGACAGTATGCGCCAGGACCCATCTCAATTTAACAAAGAGAGAATTGAAAAAGCTGCCGATCAGGTTATGCAAAGATATCCGCAAAATCGTCTTGCCCGGCACCTGGTAAATAATTGTGCCATGACTTATGGCTGCCCGGCCGCACTGAATTATTTGTTGAATCGCTGGGAAATGCCTCTGCCGACATCGCGGGTATGTAATTCCGACTGTCTGGGTTGTATCTCTCTGCAGGAAGATACCGGCGTCTGCAGCGCTCAATTCCGGATTGAGTTTACACCCACAGCGGATGAGATTATTGAAATCGCGGTTGATCACCTGGAAACGGCCCCCGAACCGCTTGTCAGCTTCGGGCAAGGGTGTGAAGGTGAACCATTGATGAATGCCCAATTGCTGATCGATACAGTCAAAGGCATCCGGCAAAAAACTTTAAAAGGGACAATCAATCTGAACACGAATGCCAGTCGCCCAGATCTTGTTGCGAAATTACGGGATGTCGGTATGGACAGTATGCGGGTATCCCTGAATTCAACCCGGAAAACATATTACGATCGCTATTTCAGACCTAAGGGATATACTTTTGATGATGTTATACATTCTATCCAAGAGATGAAATCCCGGGGCGGATTTGTTTCCCTCAATCTCTTTGTCTTTCCCGGATTTATTGATCAGCCGGAAGAAGTTGAATCAGTTGAGAAACTGATTAATGATTATCAAATCGATATGATTCAGTGGCGCAATCTGAATATCGATCCGGAATGGTACTGGGAGGCGATGAAACCGGTGGAACAGGAGGGCATCGGGATTGATCGAATGATCGAAAGAATAAGAATCAAGTTTCCGAACTTGCGTCACGGCTACTTCAATCCCTGTTTGAATCAATAGGGTGTAAAACAAACACTGAGGATAATGCTAAATGAAATTAACAATTGATTATATTCAAGAAAAATCGTCAGAAAGAAGTTTCAATAGGGGTGAAGAATATTACGAAATAGGTAACGTCAAAAAACTTACTTCCAAGGATGGTGTCTTCTCGGCTATTGTTTCGGGTACAAATTACTACAAGGTTGAGGTGGTTTGTAAGGATGAGAACTTTCTGTTTAACTGTTCCTGTCCTTTTGATTTCGGAGGACTCTGCAAACATAGTGTTGCCGTAGGATTAGCTATTATCAATGGTGATTACAGGGAAGTGAAAACACCCGAAAATAAGCCGGAAAAATCCAATACTATTGAGGAATTAATGCAGGTGGCGACTACTGAGGAAACCAGAACCTTTTTGAAGAAAATTCTTGAAAAGTCTGATATCTATGTAGATGAATTTGAGACATATTTGAAAGGTCAAACCGGAGTCGAAAAAGAACTGGATATCACTGAAATAAGAAACGAATTAATCGCAGATCTGGAAAATTTCGATCTGAAAAATTATCAAAGATTCTATGACTATGAAAATGATTATGGCCATTATCGCGAGGAATGGGAAGTTTTATACGATGGCGCACGCAAAGAACTGGACGAACTGATGGATATTTACTTTGATGATTCAATGACTAAACTGGAAAGCGGTAATATTATTGACGCCTTTAAAATCATGCTTGCCTGTTATGAGGCAATTTTTATGTTTGATGAAACTAAAATAAATGATGAAGCAGGCATTTTTGACGGCATCATAAATTAGTGTTTTGGTTATTGGGTAAAAGCGTATGATATTTATGAAAGAAAACTGTTACAAACAGGTATTCAGCCGGACGCTGCCTTTAGAATTATTGATATTTTTTTCGACCGGACAGAACAAACGGAAAGTGAAGATATTTATTCTGTAGAAACGTTCCAATCGGTTTTCTTGCAATTAATTATTAATGAGAAGGTCGCTAAAAAATGTCTTACAATGCTTAAAAAATATGGTTACGATGATGAGGATTCGGACGAAATCCAGTTAAAAATCGCATCATTTTCAGGTAATGCGGAAAAATGGGAAATAACGGCAAATAAATATTATGAAAACAACCCGAATATCGCCCGCCAACTGCTTGATTATTATAAAAAGAAAAATATACCTGAAAAATGTCTCAAAATAGCGAAAACCGCCTTTCGCAAATGGCCGCAGGAGTTTGATGAAGAAATTTATTCTTACCTTAAATTAAAACCAAAATCTGAATTTCTGGCTGATGTTTTGATCTATCATACTATCCGAACCGAATCAATAAAATTGTTTAAGGAATTGAAAAAACAATTTGGCGATGAAAAAATAATAAAACTGGTCGATGAGTTAAAAAATAACTATGCAAAAAATTCATTTTATATCTCAGTCCTGACCGAGTTACAGGATTATAAAACAATTCTCGAGTACCTGGAAGAACATCGTAATAGCCCAAGCATTAATTTCATTGTGAAACCGATTATCAATATTTATCCGCAACAATGTTTTGAACTGATCAAAAATAAAACCGATAAATTTCTGGAAGAAAATATCGGAAGAAAATATTATCAGGTTGCGGTCGGATGGCTACGGCTTCTAATGAATATTCAGGACGCTTCGGTAAAATCAAATGCCGGTAATTTTATATCTGCGCTTCGGGCAAAATATTATAATAGATCGGCGCTGAGAGATGAAATGAAAAAAGCGGGCTTGATTGGGTAAATCCATGCTTCAATGCTTCACGATGTTATGCAGGACAAGTCACTACGTTTCGCCTGCCTGTCCGGCAGCCGCCGGAGGCAGACAGGCAGGACAGGTTGGTTGATTGGGTATAGATTTAGTAATGAATATTTTTTATCATTATAAGAGGAGTAAAAGTCATGGTGGAACACAAAGATATTCAAAATCCTGAGGATTATGGCGCAAAGCATTATGCAAAATTCCGTTATCTGCTTTTTTCCGATGAAACGTCCCGGGAAGAACTTGAAGAGATATGCATGACCCTGGCGCATCTGCCGACGGATGAGGCGCGTCAGATTTTGGACGAGTTCAAGAATAGTGAGCGCGCCGGCGAAGTTGGGTGGCTGGACTGCGCCATCGAGGAAAACATGTTCAATTATCTGTCACCGGAAAATGAACAGGAAGAGCGGGATTTCCTGGCGCTGAAGATGGTCGGCGAAAAGGACGACCGTATCGTGGAATTGATGGGAGAATGCGATCAACACAGCCTCAGAATCCGCAAGTATGAAATTGAACTGGAGGCTCTGGAGCAGCTTCTACCCGACGATCCTGAATTGAAATACAGTATCTCAGCTATCCATGATCTGTTGACTATGGAAAAGAATCACCTTGAGGAAGCGCAACAACAAATTGAAACAGAAGAGAAAATCCGGATGAAAATTAAAGAATCCATCCAGACCGAACGGCTGAAGAATCTGGACCCGCTGGATATCGGAGATTTTCATTTTGACGGAGAGGAGTGGTGAGATGGTTTATTGGTTTATTTGCTGAATGGGATGAGATTGCAGTTTGAATATGCACAATAACCGGTGGATCATGATTATTGCCGGGATAGTAAAAAGAAAGTATATTGAACGTTGAATGTTAAATAATCGAACAGATT
>Ga0180007_10001132_pt1 | contig 38277 bp, 38 predicted proteins | sample MM_PC_MetaG_FD_121122 | JGI IMG/M metagenome (GOLD analysis project Ga0180007, IMG submission 121122) | Groundwater microbial communities from the Aspo Hard Rock Laboratory (HRL) deep subsurface site, Sweden - MM_PC_MetaG | ecosystem: Environmental > Aquatic > Deep subsurface > Groundwater... | reverse complement strand
AGGGCCAAGTTATCAACAAAAACCGTAGCTGCCCCACAAGAGGGATTTAAAAGCTAAGAAAAACGCATCAGATAAACTTGGGCAACTATTGACAATAACGAAAAGCAGAAAAAACGCCTAAAAAAAGATCAGGGGATATTGAAAAGTGGCTTAGGTTGTCTACTTTTCAACACCTTTTATGAATGGTGTGGCCAACCTCTTTGATCTGGGATCGGTCTTGATTGTTGGACTGTTGTTGGCCCTGTTCAGCTCCTTACATATGGAAGATCTGCTGCAAGAAGATTCGCAGGTGACTATCACCAAACAGTCGTCCAGCGGCGAGATGGAGATTATCGTCAAGGACGGCAAAAAAATCGAAGCCATGAAAGTGAGCAAGGAGCAGGCCAAGGGTAAAGGCCAGCGCCTGGGTACTGCTTACCGACTTGAAAATGGTTCCATGGTCTATATACCGGAGGTAAATAAATGAAAACATCGATTCGAGGAGTGATGCAACGACTGTATCCTGTACTGTTCATGCTGTTTCTTCTGATGGCTCGGCACGCATGGGCCGGGGAATCTCTTGTCCCTTTCACCGACGCAAGCGGTCAGGTAATAATCTTGAACAAGACCCCTGGCCGGGTGGTTTCTCTGGTGCCGTCAGTGACCGAGATGCTGCTTCGTCTTGGGGCCGGTGACGCGGTGGTGGGCATTACCCACCATTCGGTGTTGCCGCCGGAGACGGCGGGCAAGGAGATTGTCGGCGGTTTTGCCAATCCTGATCTTGACCGGGTGGCGGCATTGCAACCTGATGTTATTTTTTACGCGGATCTGCAAAAGGATGTGCCTGACCGCTTTCGCGATAAGGTCGTCCTGATTCAGCTTGCTCCCCGTTCAATCCAGGAAAGTTTTGCCCATATCCGGTTTCTTGGCCGGATCTTCAACAGGGAGGCCAAAGCCGCCGAGATCATCGCCGAAGAGGAGCGGCAGCTGGCAATGATAGCCCGTAAAATTGCGGGAATACCGTCAGGACAACGGCAGCGGGTCATGCGTCTCATGGGCAGGGATACGGTAATGGCTCCAGGAGACGATTCCTTTCAGAATGAATATATCCGGGCCGCTGGCGGCATTGCCCCGGTCTTTGGTAAGAATGGCAATATCATCCAGGTGAGCCTCGATGAATGGCGGAAGTTTAATCCTCAGGTGTTGTACGGCTGCGGCGACGATAAGCAGGTTCTTTCGTTCCTCCACCAGCCGGGGTGGAAAGAGGTGGATGCAGTACAGAATAACCGCGTTTTCTTCTTTCCCTGTGATCTCACTTGCCGGGTCGCCACTCATCCCGGATACTTCGTTTCCTGGCTTGCGGCCAGTATCTATGGGAAGGAGCTCAGCGATCCGGTCAACTTTGTCCAGCCCGATCAGGTGGTCAGCCGTAAGCCCTTACAGCTCGCTCTCGACTATGTGGCCAAGGCCGAAATAATCGAGAGCGATATCAAGGATTTTCGCAATAAGACCGTGGCCGTTACCTTCAAGAAGTCGATGGCCGTGATCTCCACCCTGGAGGGGCAGAGAGACAATATCAGTACGGTGGCCAACCACTATTTTCCGCCGCCCTCCTGGGGCTTGGGACACCAGCAGGGGCTTACCGCCCTGCGGGAGTCAACGCTAAAGGCGTTGGGATTTGCTCCCGAGTCCACGGCCATGCTCTTTACCGGCGCCAATATGGACAATCTGGCCGTGGTTAAAAAGTCGTTTAAGGCCATGGAGGTCACAGCTCTGATCACGGCCGGGGTGGAAAGCAATGCCATGCGCATGAGCGCCGATACCGGTCTTTTCTATGAACCAGACAGCAGCGGCAAGACGCATAAGCCCGGCACCATCAATATCCTGCTGCTGACCAATATGCGGCTGTCGCCCCAGGCCATGAGCCGGGGTATCATCAGCGCCACTGAGGCCAAATCCGCCGCGTTGCAGGATCTTGATATCCGTTCCAGCTATTCGGCCGGAATGCATCAGGCCACCGGCACCGGCACCGACAATATCATCGTGGTCGAGGGGGCGGGCCTGCCCATTGATGCCAGCGGTGGTCACACCAAAATGGGAGAACTCATGGCCAGCGCTGTGTATGAGGGTGTGCAGCGGGCCATTTATCTGCAGAACGGGCTGGTGAAGGGCCGCTCCATTTTTCAGCGGCTGAAGGAGCGACAGGTCAATCTTCATGATCTCTGTCTTTCTTACGCCGGACAGGAAAAAAATCAGGAATTTTGTAAGGAGGTGGAGGCGATTTTGCTCCAGCCGGAGTATGCCGATTTCCTGAAAGCAGTCATGGCCATTAATGATGACTACGAAAAAGGTCTGGTCGTGGATTTGAGTTCCATGGATCTTTGGTTCCGTAGCGTGGCTGAAAGGATTGCCGGAGGTGAGTTGCAGAACCCTGTTCGGAAGGTAGACGGCCTGCCAACGGTAATGGCCAGGGGGATTGGGGCGGTTTTCGCCGGGGTTCAAGAAAAAATTCGACATAAATAACAGGAGGAGAGCATGGAAATTATCGGTCAAGAGATGCATCTTATGAACCAGACCTTTTTACAGGCGTTGGAAAAAAAGGATAAACAAACTGTGATATTGTTGGCTCGGCGTCAAATAGAGGCCGGAGCCACGGCCCTTGATGTCAATCTGGGCCAAAACCGGAAACTCGGTTGCCTTACTCCGTGGCTGGTGGAGACCATTCAGCAGGCTGTGGAGGCACCTCTTTTTCTTTCCAATTATGTCTTGAGTCAACAGCGCGCCCTGGAAATACATAAGGGAACTGCTACCATTAACGCCGTCACGGCCAATCGGACTGAACTGGTCAGTGCCATGAAAACCGCCTCTTTCTTCGGCGCCAGACTTGTGGTTCTGCTGGTGAGTGCCGCATGTACCCCCGTGGATGCAGAGGGCCGTTTGAACCTGGCCATGGATGTCCTGGATGTGGCCAAGGAGACAGGGTTCCCTTTGGACCATCTCTACCTGGATCCGGTCATGTCCTGTCGACCTGATCCGGTAAGCTGGTCTTTAAGCGGCGGTTTGCCGGATATTGATTTGATCCTCGATTCTATCAGACTGATCGGGGAGTTGTCCGGCCATCGTCTGCGCACCATCGTTGCTCTGAATAATACCTGCCAGTTTCTGGATGGCGGGGCTCGCTCCGCCTCTCATTGCCGCCTTTTGCACTTACTGATCGAGGCTGGTTTGGATGCGGTGATTATGAACTGCCGAGACCAAAATTGTATGGCCGTGGCCAAAAAAACCAGGTTGAGCTTAGCTGCTTGATAACGTTTAGGTGAGTGTGATGCGAATTATTCTTGGTTTTTTGCTCCTGTTCCTGCCCTTGCCGGCCCTGGCCGCCGATATCGCCTTTCTGGTCATCGACCATAACTCCTATCTGGCCAACCTGGCGGTGGAGGGGATGGAGGCTGATCTTAGCCGCCGGATCAGGGTTGTGTCCAGCGGTGAGCTGGTATCGGGCGGGGAAACGCTGCGTCGGGAGATTGAGCAGGCAAAGGTTATTGTCGTTGATGTCATGGGCCGGGAACTGGAGGAGTATCTCATCGGCCGGATTGACTTACAGGGCAAGACCATCTACGCCCTGCGCGGCTCTCAGGATGACCAGGAGTTGAAAAAAAAGGGTTTTCGTTTTGATGAGGAGGTGGCTGTCTACTATCGCCATCTGAGTCGGGGAAATATCGAAAACATGTTGCGGCTGGTGATCCATCGCCATCTTGATTCGGCTGTTTCCTTCACATCGATGCAGCCCCGACTGGAGCTTGGTCTTTATCATCCCGACGCGCCGGATCACTTCAAGGATGCCGCCTCGTTCTTCAAGTGGCAGGCCGTAAGACCGGGCCATGACCCCAAAAGACCGCGTCTGGGCCTGCTCTTTTACTCCGCCTTTCTGACTCCCGGCCAGCAGGAGCCGATAGATTTTCTGATCAGGAGGCTGGAGACGGCTGGTTTTTCCGTGCTCCCCTGTTTTGGTAATGATCAGCAGGCCATTGAGTCTTTTTTACTGGATGCGGACGGCAAGGCGCGGGTCGATATAGTCCTGGCCTTTTCTCTTAAATTTTCTTCCGCCCTCACTCAGAAACTGGCGGAGGATTTACGCAAACTCGATGTGCCGATCATCTCGGCCATCAGCCTCTATCAGGAGACGGTGGATGAGTGGCGTGCAAGCCCGGTCGGTATTGGGGCGCAGGAGGTCGCCTGGTCCATGGCCGGGCCGGAGATCTCGGGCCTGATTGAGCCCACGGTACTCATGGCCAAGGAAAAGGTGGTGGACCCGGCCACCGGCAAGACCTGGTATCTGGGCCGGCCGGTCACTGAGAATATCGACCGTCTTATCCCCCGGCTTCAGGCCTGGATCAATCTGCAACAGAAGGCCAACAGCGATAAGAAAATCGCCATCCTTTTTTATAACCACCATCAGGGCAAGCAGAATGTCGGGGCCAGCTATCTCAATGTCTTTGCCTCGCTGGAAGAAATTTTCAAGGGCCTTGCCGGAGCGGGCTATACCACCGGCAAACCACCCATGGAAAAAGAGGTAAAGGAGTTAATCCTGAACGGGGCCCGTAATGTGGGCTCCTGGGCGCCTGGCGAACTGGAGGCCATGGTGCAGGCGGGTGATCTTGTCCAGCTTGATCTGGCTGAGTATGAGAAGTGGTTTGCCGAGTTGCCGCAACCCTTCCGTGACGGGGTTATTGGTCAGTGGGGAAAACCGGGTGATTTTCAGATGATGATGCACAATGGCAAGATCGTCATCCCCATGGTGCGGCGGGGCAATATGGTCATGCTGCCGGAACCGGCGCGGGGCTGGAGCGACGACCCGATGAAGCTCTATCACGACACCACCCTCTATCCCCATCACCAGTATATCGCCACCTATCTTTGGCTCAAGAAATCCTTTGGCGCCGATGCCATGATTCATCTCGGCACCCATGCCACCTATGAGTGGACGCCGGGCAAGCAGGCCGGGCTTTCCCCATCGTGTCCACCTGAGGTGCTGATCTCCGATATCCCCAATCTCTACCCCTATATCGTTGATGATGTGGGTGAGGCCATCCAAGCCAAGCGACGGGGCCGGGGCGTCATGCTTTCTCACCTTACGCCCATGCTGCGCCAGTCCGGCCTCTATGCGGAGTACGGCCGCATGGCCGAGCTGGCGGGCGAGATTGAACAGGCAGAGGCCCGCGAGAGCACCACTGTCCCGGAAAAGCTGAAGGAATTACGGATATTGGCTGAGAAAACAGGGATCTTGACGGATCTTGCCAAAAATAAATCCAAGGAGATTGGCGATACGGAGCTGCCCCAGGTGCTGGCTCATTATCTGGAAGAGATAAAGGAAGAGATGATCCCTTACGGCATGCATACCTTTGGCCGGAATAAGGGCGTGGATGAGATCAGGGAAATGGCGGAAGCCGTGGTCAAATGGAATCCAGGCGAAAACCAGCAGGAGGTGGAGGGCCGTATCCGCGCCTCGGCGGATCTGGAGATGAAAAATCTCCTGCATGGTCTGGCAGGCCGCTATGTGGAGCCGGGCGAGGGCAATGACCCACTGCGCAATCCAGGGGCCATTCCTACCGGCCGCAATCTCTATGGTTTTAATCCGGCCAAGCTGCCCAGTCCCGCAGCCTGGGAGCTTGGCAAGAAGGCGGCGGAACAGATCATCGCCAATCATCTGGAAAAGCATCAGAAATATCCGCAAAAGGTGGCGGTGGTGCTGTGGGCTGTAGAGACGCTGCGCAACGAGGGGGTGAACGAGTCCACCATCCTCTGGCTCATGGGGATTCGTCCCAAATGGCAGAAATCAGGCAAGGTGACCGGCCTGGAAGTGGTGCCGGGCAAGGAACTGGGCCGTCCGCGTATTGATGTCCTGATCAATGCCTCCGGCCTTTATCGTGATCTTTTTCCCGACAAGATGCAGTTTCTCGATGAGGCGGTGCAGTTGGCCATTCTCCAGACCGATATCGAGAACCTTGTTGCCGGCAACAGCCGTAAACTGAAAACCAAGCTCATGGCTGATGGCATGGACGAAAAACAGGCCGAGGAACTCAGTCGTCTGCGTATCTTCTCCGAGGAGTCGGGCTCCTACGGCAACGGGGTCAGCGAGATGGCCGGGGCCTCCGGGTTGTGGAAGGATGAGCGCGAGGTGGTGGATGTCTATGAAAAGCGCATGGGTTTTGCCTTTGGCGGCGGTCACTGGGGAAAAGAGGCCCGTGTGCTTTTGAAGGAACAGTTGGCCGCAGTGGATGTGGCGGTGCATTCCCGTTCCTCCAATATCTTTGGATTGCTGGATAATGACGACATGTTCGAGTATCTGGGAGGGCTGGCCATGGCCGTGCGGCATGAGGCGGGCCAGAGTCCCGAGACCTTGATCACCAGCCAGCGGAAGGCCGGGCAGGTCAAGGTGGAGGATACGGCCGCGACCCTGGGCCGTGAGATGCGCAGCCGATATCTGAACCCCAAGTGGATCGAGGGCATGAAAAAGGAGGATTATGCAGGGGCTCGGGCCATGAGTAATTTCGTCGAATATCTCTGGGGCTGGCAGGTGACCACTCCTGACAAGGTGAGCGCAGCCCATTGGCAACAGATCCATGAGGTCTATGTCGAGGATAAATACGGTCTGGAGTTGAAGGAGTTTTTTAACCAGGCCAACCCCTGGGCCTATCAGTCCCTCACCGCCCGGATGCTGGAGGCCGTGCGCAAGGGCTATTGGCAGGCAGACGAGGCAATCCAAAAAAAGCTGGCCGCCGAATACGCTGTAAATGTGGTGGAAAAAGGGGTGGCCTGCTGCGACCATACCTGTAACAACCCGCTGCTCAACCAGATGGTGGTTTCCATCATCTCCTTGCCGGGTGTCCTGAGCCCGGAGATGGTGGAACAGTTCAAGATGGCCATTGAGCAGGCGGCGCAGAAGTCCCTGGCTGAGCAGGTGGCCCAGCGGGAGGACTTGCAGCAACAGCTTACCGCTCCCAGTGAGGTACAGGCCGGGACCAAGGCGGAGAAACCGCAGGAAAGCGGTACGACACAAGAAGGGAAAGCCGATGTGGAGGGCTATAAGATGGAAAAGATGGAGAGTAAGGATGAGACCACCGAGGTGAGTTCATCCGGAGTCGAGTGGCTGGCCGGACTGGTGGTGCTTGCCATCATCGGACTGGCGGCATGGGGAATGAAACGGGCAGAAAAATAAGGAATAACCAATGCACCAACATGGATATATCGGTCGCAAGATGCGGCTGCCGCAATTACAAAATAGACCAGCCATTGTCATTGCCGTCTTTGGGTCCAGCAGTCGGGCGAAAGCGGCTCTGGATCTTTTTGCTAAGCGATTTGCTGATGAGTTTCCGGGGTATGAACCTTATTGGGCCTACACCTCGGAGATCATTCGCAAAAAAGCAGGCCTGCCCAGCCTGCAGGAGATTCTGGCCCAGGTGGAGGCGGCGGGGTACCGCAAGGTGGTGGTCCAACCCCTGCATATCTTTCCCGGCACCGAGTATCAGCAGATGGCCGAGACCTGCGCCTTCTTCCCTGGCCTGCGGGTTTTCTTGAGCGAAACCCTGCTCCACCGCTGGGACTTTGTCAAGGAAACCCTGACGGTGCTGGAGCAGGATTTTCTGGCACCGACCGAGGGCTTGAACCTGCTTGCCTTGCACGGGACGCCCTTGGCCGCCGACCCGGTGAATATCGTTTATCTGGGGCTGGAAAGGATGGTGCGGGATCTGTATCCCAATGTCCTGGCCGCAAGCATTGAAGGGGTGCCGGATCATGAGGCGGTGCTGGCCCGGATTCATCGCCAGGGCCTGACGGCGAAATTCCACCGGCTGCGGATCATTCCCATGATGTATTTCGCCGGGATGCACGCCGAAGAAGACCTCATGGGCGAGCGTGAAAGCTGGCGCGCCAGGCTCACGGATATGGGCTTTGCCGTAGAATGCTCCATGGCTTGCAGCGGCGATGTTCAATCGTTTAAGGGCCTCGCCTGTTATCCCGAGATCCTCAGGTTTTTTATTGAGCGGCTGCGGCGCACCCTGACCCTTGCCGAATATTTTTAGCTGATCAGCACCGTTGCCGGAAGCAGGAAAAGAAAAGGGGAAATTCCGACGCTGGCCCTCAGTAAATAATTTTTTTTGGCCTTCTGGCCTATAATATCGGGCCTGCCAATGGCTGTCTGCGCTTTATTTTGATCAATACGGGGCTACTGATTTTATCACAATCCAGCCCTATCTTATGCAACTGCCCCGTGGCTATCCGATCCGTGTTCTCTCCTCCTCGCTCGCTTTTCGCGTAGGACGGAAGGAAGGCCGACTTCTCGCCTATGAAGAGGGGGGCAATGCCACGCGAATTCAGGCGATTGGCATTCCCGGACTGCGGTAGTGGTGGTGAAAACGCCAATCAACCAGTGATGAAGCAAGGGTTGAGCGCGCCTTGAAATCTTTACGGGAAGCAAATAAATCTTGACCCACCCCTGATTTTTCATTAAAAAGAATGAAAAATTTCAGATGCTCGTAACAGAGCTTAAAAGGGAACCCGGTGACAATCCGGGACGGGCCCGCCGCTGTGACCGGGGACGACCGTTGCACTAAGCCACTGACCGTATTTATTTTTTTTGGTTGGGAAGGCGCAACAGGAAGGACGATCCGGGAGTCAGAAGACCTGTCTGAATAAAAAACGGCTGTTCCCGTGGACAAGGGGCAGACTTGTGTCATCTGTGGATAAAACAAGGCAATCCCCGGATCAATATTATATTGGTCCGGGGATTTTTTTTGCGTTGTGCATGCCCCGGACTGCAATTTTTTCAAGGAGAAAAAATGAAAAAGCAGTATTCTCGGCAGTACATGTGTGTGGCAGTATTGGCCTTGTTGGCCTGTGATGTGAGTGGAGCGCGGGGGGATGAGGGGGAGCCGGGATTGGGGGTGGCGGATATTTCGGCGAACGAAGGAGAGGCTGTTGCGCCTGCGATTCCAGCTATCGAGCAAAAAAACGGCAAGACCTATCTGACCATTACCGCCAACCGGGTTCCGGAAAAGAAAAGCGAGGTGAGCGTCAATCTTACGGTGATCGACCGCGAAGAGATTGAGCGCAGTGGCGCAGATTCAGTGGGTGATTTGATTGCCGAAAAGGGTATCGGTCATATCCAGAAATATCCGGGGGCGCTGACCTCGATCGGTATTCGCGGCTTTCGTACCGATACCCACGGCAACGACTTGCAGGGGCATGTGCTGGTCTTACTTGATGGCCGGAGGGCCGGAACCGGGAATCTGGCCAAGATCATGACCAAAAACGTGGAGCGCATTGAGATTATCCGCGGCCCCGGCGCGGTCCAGTATGGCTCCGGCGGCATGGGCGGAGTGGTCAATATCATCACCCGTCAGGGCAAAAGCAATTCCGCCTTTGTCGAGGGTGGTGGCGGCAGTTTCGGGGAGGCCGCAGTTGATGTCGGCGGTACCGCAAAAGGGCAGGGCTTTGATTTTTCCGGGGCCATCTCCCGTTTCACCCAGGATGACTACAAAACAGGCGGCGGTGTCACTTTTGCCAATACCGGAATTGATTCTCAGACTGGGGTTAGCGCCAATGTGGGCTATGAGTTGACCCCTGGCAACCGTTTCGGGGTGATTGTAACTGATTTTGATGCCGATCATGTCGGTGATCCCGGCTATCTGAGCGCCAATGATACCGATAATTATAATGACAAGAGCAACTATTCGGTGGATAGCCGGTACAACGGTCAGACCAGCTCGAGCCGTTATCAGTGGATGGGGCGCTATTTCTTCGGTAAGGATAAAAACAGTTGGGTTGATCCCCTGGTCTCCAATGCCTCGGGCTGGGACAACGGGATCGACTCCCGCAACAAGACGGATCAGCAAGGGGCTCAGGCGCAGATAAGCGGGGCTTTCGGAGCGCTGAATCTGACCACCGGCCTGGACTGGCTGCGTTATAAGGTGGAAAACAGCTGGAGCCCGCAGCAAACGAGCTATGACAATCCGGCCATGTTTCTGCTGGCCAAGTTTGGGGTGTTTGATGACCGGTTTTTTGTCACAGGCGGTGTCCGTCAGGACTGGTACACGGTGGAGGTCGAGCAACCGGCGGGTCGTAATGAAGATACCTCTCATACAACACCGCAGGTCGGTCTGGCCTGGATGGTTACCGATGCCTTCAAGCTGCGGGGCCAGGTGGCTCAAGGGTTTGTCATTCCTTCTGCCGATCAGCTTGCCATCGATATTGTTTCTTCCGGCCGCCGCACCCTCGGTAATCCCGAACTTGACCCGGAGAAAAGCCTGACCTGGGAAGGTGGTGCCGACTATACCAAGTCAGGTCTCTCTGGGGCGTTGACCTGGTTTACCACCGATTTTAAGGACAAGATCGTTCGCAGCAGCCTGCCGGGCAATGTCACCAGCTATGCCAATCTGGGAAGCGCCACCATCAGTGGAGTTGAGGCGGCGCTTTCTTATGATATCGGCGTGCCCTTGCGCTGGGCCTGGGAAGTCCGGCCCTTTGTCGATATGACCTGGCTGAACCGTTATGAGGATGAGGCCACGGGTAAGGATCTGACCTATACGAGCGACCTGACCATGTCAACGGGTCTGGCCTTTGCCAATGGGGCCGGTTTTTCCGGCCGCGTCAATGTGTCCTATACCGGGCCGCAGCAGGTGGACGACTGGGAAGATACCTACACGGTAGTAAAGCTGGACAGCTTTGTGGTTACGGATCTGATGCTCAGCTACCGTTTCCTGCAAAGTGAGAAACTGGGGGACTTTACCGTCCGTGGGGAGCTGCGGAACCTCTTTGATGAGGATTATGCCTATGTTAAAGGCTATCCCATGCCGGGGCGTTCGGTTTGGGTGGGTTTGAAGTGGGAATATTAGGTTCCGTTACTGAACGAGTAAGGTCTTTTTCTTGCTCGTTCAGTTGACGCAGGCCAGGGATGGCCCGGTGTCGCTCGCTCCAAGGATGGATGAAGAGCGACCGGCACCTTATGTCTTTAATCCTAAAAACGGCAGTTACTTCATAATGTAAATACCGCACCCCCTCATCCCCAGCCCTTTTCCCTCAGGGAGAAGGCCGGGGTGAGGGAAAAAAATCTGGCCATGCAAGAAGTTATTGCAAAAGCACTATTTCCAACTGCCGTTTTTAGGTTAATAGTAACACGCCAATTTTATTCTATAAAAACAGTGATGATAATGCTCAGATTTACCGTTTTGATACTGGGATTGTTATTGATAGTAGGGCTTTCTTTATCACCGGCAGATGCGTTGTGTCAGGATGAACACTATCCCCAGCGGATTGTGTCGCTCGGGCCGATCAATACCGAAAACGTCTTTTTGCTGGGGGCGGGTGATCGGCTGGTGGCCAATACCAGCTACTGTGTGCATCCGGCCGCAGCCCGTGACAAGGTGAAGATCGGCTCGGTGATGCAGCTCAATATTGAACAGATTCTGGGCCTGCATCCCGATTTGATCCTGGCGACCGGTTTGACGACCCCGCAGCAGGTGGCCCAACTGGCCGCCTCCGGGGTGCGGGTGGTGCATTTCCGGCAGCCGGCAAACTTTGCCGCAATCTGCGACCAGTTTCTGGAGCTGGGTAGGCTTCTGGGCCTTGAGGTCAGGGCCCAAGAGATCATTGCCCAAGCGCAGCAGGATGTCCAGAGTGTCCAGCAGAGGGTCAGGGGCTTGCCGCCGAAGAAGGTGTTCATGCAGGTGGGCGCTCATCCCCTGTTTGCTTCGGTTGCAAGTTCCTTTACCAATGATTTTATTGTCCTGGCCGGCGGGATCAATATTGCAGCTGGTCAGCGGGATGGCCGCTATAACCGGGAAAAGGTGACGGCCCAAAATCCGGATGTGATTATCATTGCGGTCATGGGCAGCGAAGGGGGGATAGGTGCCAGGGAGAAGGACGAATGGCTGCGTTTTACGCCCATCTCGGCGGTGCACAATAAACAGGTCTTTGTCGTGGATCCGGATCTCATCTGTAGCCCCTCGCCAAGGACCTTTGTCAAGGGTCTGGAACAGATAGCGACGTTCATTTATCCGTTGGAAGAGCAGTAGGCTCCGCGCGGGCCCCGTGCCGACGCCACGATGTTGGTGCATTTGGGTAATAAACTCATTTTCTATTCTTTTTAAGAATCCTAAAACCTGCTGGTGTGATTATAAATTTTTCAGCATCATCTTTAGTAATTCCAAGTAGTTGTGATGCAATATTGATAAGTTCTTTTTTGTTCATGTTTTTATCACCATAGAAAGGGTTTTGATTTTGTTATTGATTCGTGATAACAGATTTTAAGAGAGACGTTGAAAATGTTGAATACAAAGAAACAGCAAAAAGGAGTGACCACCTCCGACGAGCTTTTTTGAGGCCCATTTTCGGTGGCTGTTGATTTTCTATGGTTTGCCGGAAGTGATTCCAAAAATTGTAAGGAGAAAAAATAATGGGTCTTTTAGATGCGATTGATAGATTGCTTGAGCCTATTACCAAACGGATATTTGCCACCGAGCTTGGAAAGAGCATCAAACCTCTGAGTGGTGATGAATTTTTTGCTAATAGTCCAGATTTGAATCAAGATGCTTCTTATTCCTCTTTACCTGGAAATGTTTTCCATCAATCATGGATAGATCAGCATGAAAGTCATTGTCTTGATGATGATTAAAATAGGCATCCCATTAGTTAAGGGAAACTTACGGGCCACTGAATCCTCCCTCTGGTTCAGAAGTATCTTCAGGTGCAACGACGCTTTTGTTCTTAGTTAAATTCTTGATTCCCGCAGGTATATTAACACCCACCAAATCATCAACTAATGCTCCATTAGGCCCCATCGACTTGGCATCTTGGTGTTCTTGGTGTCTTTGATCTGCTGTGTTTTGGACACGGCTGGTGCTATTTTCTGGCCCGATCAATGGCGCATGATTAGCACCAGGATTGCCGCTGAAATCACCAGTGGTAATCCTGTATGTCCTATTTGCTGAATCTTCTACTGCTGACCCTACCTGTCCTTGGATGTTTGAGACTTGACCTCCAACCTGCCCACCGGCTGCACCGATGGCAGCACCTACCTGAGCTTTTCCATCACCCCAACTGTAATCACCATTTTTAAGAAACGAATTAATATGCCCGTTCAATTGGTCAATGCCGGTAGCCCCTCCAGTTGCCATATGATTAAGAGCATCCGTTGCCTTGCGGACATTCTCAGGACTATCTGAGCCGTAGCGTTGCGTCGCATAGTGTCCAACGAAGGCGGTACTCAGATCAGCACCCGTTGTTTCTGTTGACCGCTGCATATCTCTGGCATCATTCATCAACGAAGTTGCTTTGGTTGCTCCAATATTGTGAGCCATATTATTTGCAAAAGCAAGACCACTGCTACTCCCCATACTTTCCTGTAAAGCCTCAGATCGTGCCTTGGTTATTTCATTACCAATAGCCTCAGATGTTTTCTGGTCAACATCAAAGCTCACTGTTTTACCATTGCTCCCTGTAGCTGTTACGTCATACCTGCCACCGCCTTTAGCACCTGTCCCCAAAATTTGTAATCCACCACTTGCTTCAGCAAAAGTATTAAGTTTAGCTTGTGTATCTTCACCAACACTATCCTTAAAGGTGGAGCCACTATTAACAGCCTTGTTCAGTTTCGCAGATACAGAATTATTAAGGTTTTCGCCATAAGTACGGGCCTCGCTGCTGGTCAGGGCAGCATTCCTTATGTAACTCTGCCCATTGGCCCAATTCTCATTGGTGGCCAGACTATCTCCTGCCCCTTTGGTCTTTATGTATGCGGCCTGATGTGCCATTGCAATCGGACTCAGCCCGTTGACGCTGGCCTTCGTCAGTGTTGTGCCACCATGGCCGTCTGTAGCATGGGTGGCTTGACCTGATGCCATGCTATCCGTCTGTATGCCAGCCCCACCAGCTCCGCTGGTAGAGGTCATGCTGGTTGAGCCGTCTGCATTGACGGACTTGGTTTGTCCCTGGGTCGCTTGCCCATTTGGGCCAAGAGAAACCGATGATTGACCGGCTGCTGTTCCCGCTTGCTGGTTGAAGTTCTTTTGCATTTCTGCATAGCCTGCATCCGAAGTCCCATTCGGGATTTGCCCAGCTTGTTCCAATGCTTTTCTGGCGTTCATAGAGGAATTGTACCCACCAACCGGACTATGGACACTATTGAAAGCCTCGGCGGAGGCTTGATTGGAGAAGCTATGCTGTGGCATTCCCTCAAGCAACCCAGCCGATTTCTTTTGCTCGCTCATGGCCGATGCTGTGCCTTCCGGGGTCATCAACTTACCGGCTGCTCCACCTGCACCGCTTACCGGACCGGTCAAGCCCCCTGCCATCATAGCCAGGGCATGACCGCCGAATTTAATCAGCATCATAGTGAACAGGCTTGCCAGCATGATACCCGACGAGCGGATAATGCCGAACATGCCCATCATCTTTTCCGATAATGAAGGAAAAGCCGCCATTGAGTAAACGCCTAAAGATGACTGCCGCACCTCCTCAAAAGCGTATTGTGCGTAATCCATAGCCGCGGCATGAACTACTGCGTCAGTGATTCCCCAGATGGTCAGAAAGCAGAAAAAGCCAAACATGGCTGAAAGAGCCTTGCCGACTACAGGTGTTGGCAAGAATAAGGCCAGGAATGGAATCATGCCTATGGCAATAGCAGTCATGATCGCCTTGATGATCGGTATCCATTCGTTCATGGCAATACCAACACCAACACCTTGCGAGGTGATCTTCCGGTTTGCTTCCATGAGCATCGCCGTTTCCACATCGTCCTGATAGTAGAAAGTATAAAGAATTTCTGAGATTTGTCGTTGCTGTATGAGCTTCTCTGGTATGACAGTATTACCCGTTGTGAAATTAAGGGTGCTGGTTATGAGTTCTTTGCAGCGATTATATTCAAGATTATTGTTGGAGTTAAAAGAAGCCTTGCCGCATGTCTTCCTGAGCGCCTCATTATAGTTATTGGGATTTTGAAAAATTGGCCGGATAAGGTTCCATGCCTCGGTACAGGTTTTAGTTACACCTGCCGGATTAGCAGAATCATAATAAACTGTATAGATTGCCGGATTTACTGCTTTGCTAAGTTCGGTTAGAAAATCAGTGGTGTCATTGCGGAGAGTATCAAGGGATAAAGTAGTTCCTGGGCGCATCAGCTCAAAAGTCACACAATCCTTGGTGTAGCGGATTGTGCTTGTTCTGAGATGATTGTCTTTTATGTATGAGTTTCTTACTGACTCCAAAGTCTTGAAACCGATGCCGCCAGCACCTCGGGAGTATTCAGAATCGGGAACGGAGGCTGTATCAATAATCTCAACCAGCCCTCTTTCGACTTTGTTGAGAACACCAGCCGTAAAGACAACCGCGTCAGGGATACCGCCAATAGTCTGAAATCTATTGAGCGTTGGGTCATAAACCGTGATATTCCCCTTGGGAACAAACAGGCCCAGATAGAGCACTACCCCGAAGATCACAGGGACGGCCCAGGTTAAAGGCGTGGCTTTCCCGCCATTAGCGGCCTGGACAAGCCAAGATATGGCCCCTGCAAGAAAACCCAAAACCGTAACCACTGTAAACAAACCTATATACCCAGCATCACTGAAGATCAGGGCCAACCGTGTAAAGGCTTGCGTAATCGGGCCAAAACCACCGTAGGTATAGTATTCCATGTCCATAGCATAGGCAGGGGTGGCCTGAAATATGGCCGCAAACAGGAAGGCAGGGAATAGAATGGCTGGAAGGATGACAGCGGTCTTTTTCATGTCTTGTCAGTGATTTGCTTCTATTTGGGCATCAATTTCTGTAATTACGGGTGTAGTAATTCCTGACATCTTCCTCAGTGTTAATCTTGTTTCCTCTTTCATCTGTCATATTTCTTTCACCAACAATATTAACCTTCTCTTCTAATTTCTGATTTTCATCAAAAATATACGCCTTGTCGAGTTCGGCGGTATTATCGTAAAAGGTTGGTTGTTGGCCTACAACCGGCCTTGTCCCTGCCTGGTCTTGTCGGTATTCTGCATATTCTGCGGCTTGTTCCTGCATCTGGGCTTGACTATCCGCTACTGCTTGTTGGCATGTCTGGCGAGATTGATCTTCTGCTGTGTATTCGCATGTCAGAGATTGCTCATACGCCTGATATTGTAAGGCCGCTACTGTTTGTTGGCATGTTAATAGCTCTTGATCTGATTGTGCTTGTGGGCATGTCAGGGAGTGCAGATACGCCTGGGTTTGCAGATTAGCTATTGCCTGTTGGCATGTTTGGGTTTGTGGACATTCCTGGGATTGTTGATTTATAGCCGTTTGCAGGCTTGCCTGGGTTTGTTGTTGCGTCCGATCTTCTTGATTTTTTCGGTTGTCCCATTCCTGTTGCTCTACAATCGCCAGATTGTATGCCGCCAAATCGGCCAGGTATTGATTATATTCAGCTTTTCGACCTTCAAAATATTGCCGCATCTGTGGGGCTGTAGTTTGCCCTTCCTGAAAGTTTGGATTTTCCGCAAAACTAAGGACGGGAACTGTGGATGCTAAAGTTAAAAAAAGACAAATTTTTCGATACATAATTCCGTTCTCCTTTGATTACATTTTTGGGTTCTATTGCAACCTTGCGACTACATCTTTCCCGAACCTGCGGGTAAGCTCTTGGTTCATCTTACTTTCAAGGGCCTGCATGTGTTCCAGATAGCTTAAAATTGCGTTCATCTCGGATGTTGAAGCGATATAACTGGCTTTGGCCCCAGTTTTTAGTTCTTGGATTTTATCCAACATGAGGGAAATATCCTGACTTGCATTATCCGCAAAAATTACAGCGGCACATTTTTCAGGTCCACCAGTTGACCCCGAAGCCTTTTTCTCCAACACTTCTCGGGCTTTTCTGGCAATCATTTCCGCCCGAACATACAAATCCGAGATCATTTGCAGGCTGTAAGCAGTGGCGGTTATGTCGGCCAGACCGCTTATGGTAGCGCCGTCTGTATTGGTGCCAACAGCACTTTTGAGAATAGGCAATGGAGACAATGGGTTAGAGTCCATAAAAGCCTGCTCTGTAGCTGTGTATGTGCCTTTAGTGCGTATTTTGTCGGCTATATTGGTCAACTGAAGTCTTACATACGCGCCCATATCCCTATTGCCATCAGTAACCTGCGAACATTGACCGGCAGAGCTTTTGATATAAATATCACCATTGGCAATGGATTTGATTGAATCAGCATTATTTTCCGAACAAGGCGGCATGTACGAAATCTTGTAGGCATCAGCCGCTCCCGATAATTTGAGATCACCAACCAGCCCACGAATCAGATCAATGTGAGTTCCAGGTATGCTCATCTTTTCTCCGACATTAGCGAGCATCGAATCGCCATCTAAGAACATATCTCGCACATCTGCGTTACATCCACTGGTCACAGCCTGCACATCACCAGATTGGACAGCGCCGCCGCTTGCCTGTTCTTCTGTAGTCAAATCTGTCCACATTTCCGATACACCGCTGACTAATTTGTTTTCTTTGACCGCAGTACCGAGTCTCTCCTTCATTTCTTCACCGGAATGAAAACCATCCTTGTCAGCGACTATCCCAACCATTGTCTTAGCTGCTGCACATTCGTCAATCTGCATCTGGTTAAGCGCATCAGACAATGCTTCAAAATTTTTTATTGTGTTGGAGCATTGTTCGCAGAGGGTTTTAAGCCCCAGGTCAAAGGCCACTCCTGCAGCATTGGTCAAGATGGCTTGGAGCTTATCTGTTAAATAATCAGAATCCATAAACGAAAAACCGCCCATAAAGACATCAATACCACCGCAGCCGCTCTTTACTTTTGGCATTTCGAGAGTTACCGGATAATCAGCGGTACTCTTCCAGCGACCGGAAAAGCTGCCAGCGGAATAATATCCCCGTTGTTGCCCCTGGAAATAGCCTGATTGAGTGGAGTTGCTCTGTTGCAACCAATCATCTACCCAGCCAGCCTGAGCCATAATTGGATAGAATAAACTCACGGACAAAGCGAAGATCATCTTTTTCATTATCTTTCCCTCCAGGGCTGTTCTTCTGTCTCTAAAATTGCACCAGGGTCAAGTGCGCCACCTTTCTGATAATCATAGGTCTGGAAGGTATCTATGTTCGTTTCTCCACCCAGATAGCGGATGGCCTGATAGAGCTTCCGCTCCAGTTCCGATTGAGCCACTACGCCGACTGATACCGGCATGGATTGTTCTGTTCCGTTTTTGATAAGAACGAGGGTTGGGGTGGTAGTGACATTAAACCGTGCCGCCAAAGTGGTGTGCTGGCCAATATCAATGGGCTTGATCTGCCAGCCGTATTTTTCCACGAAATAAGCGAGAATTGCCGCTTGCTTGTCACAGAATCCGCAGCCTTGGCCGACAAAAAACAGTAAAGCATGATCTTCACGAGCATCCATAATGGTGCTGGAGATTTCCTTTTGTTGCTCCTGTACCCTGGCCGATATGCCTGGTGTCGTTGTCGGATAAACCTGATTGATATTGAATTTATCGCTATATTTCTGTGTCACGAATTTTGTAGCATTGGCATACGCCAGAGCCTTCCGGCGAGCTACATCCTGCATGATGAGGTATTCCAGGATGTTCTTCTCATTCGGGGTTTGTACCGCTTTTTTCTGCACTCCATTCAGCAACCCCTGAAATTCGTCTGGATGTAAATTCCAGATGTCATTGATGGTGTACTTTTCCATCGAAGGGTTTTGGGTCTCAAATACCTTTGGCCCGGCCTCTCGTGTTATGGTTGAATTTTGCAGGTTGATTGGCTCTTTCAACTCTTCGGGAGGCGGGGCTTGATACCAGAACCATCCTTCTTTTGCGGTTTCATAGAAAGCTGGTTCCGGCGAAGAACTATCTTCGGCCAGGGCCTTTGTCGTCATGGTCGTCATGGTGACGGCCAGCAGCCAGCAACATAGCCAGCAGCCAATCCAGTTGCCAACGTCAGCTACCATAGCGGCAAGGCCTTGTGGATCATCAAGTCTTCATGGACGAATCCAAAATATTTGCTGTCGTAACTGCGGGGGTTGGTGCCGATCATGAAAAAGTTCTTTTCCGGCACAATCCCTGAAAACTGAAACTGAGGCAAAGGCCGTTTGAGGCTGTCAGCTTCCAACGCCTTGCCGATAAAAACACCCTGGCAGAAAAATTGCCCTTGAGCATCATGGGTAAGCACTTCACCAGGAACACAGCCGACTTTTTTTATCAGCTTGTCGAGGTCTTTGTTCAGCATAGGCTTGGCATGTTTCTCCACTTCATTTTTGTCTCCCAGGAAAACGAGATAATCTCCATTTTTTATTTTATCCCGATTGAATCCTGTCATGAAAAAAAGCCGATGATCGAGTGAATCGCTGATTGCGACAATGAGCCGTCCAGGGAGGAATGACCCCAGCAACAAGGCAGCAAGAAAAGCTATGGCTATAGTTTTTTCTTTGCCGGACAGCCCTGAAAGAAAGTTGGCCAACCGGCTATTTTGGAGAAATCTCATTGCCATTTCGCACAATTACATCTTTTAAGAGTATGACATGATTGCTTTTCTCTGCTTCTGCATTGAGGATAGCTTCTGTCCTGTCCAGGTTTGACTTGAATTGCTCTTCCGTCATTTCACCTGCTTTTATCAAAGCCGTTTGCTCCCGTAGATAGCCCTTGAGGTCAAAGGTAAAAACCTTCTGGGCAAAAAATTGGTCGTATCCCCAGATCGCACTACAAACGATGAGAGTTGTGATAACGATTATTTCCATATAGCCAGGAGTTGTTTTTGGTTTTTTTTCTTCACCAGGAGCTTTTGTTTTTTCTTCTGTCATGCTTTTTTCTTCTGTTGGTATTTTGTTTTTCTGGAAATTCATTTTTCAGAAATTTCGTTAAACTCTCGTGATTTCTCTCTCACTCTCGCGCGCGGGTTAAAAGAAAGGTTAAACATACAGTTAAAAGAACAGTTAGCGACTCAAGAAACAGACAGGAAACCCTTATGCGCACACGATATATAAAAAGTGACCGTGCGTCATCCGTCACGATTTTGTGTTTCATCCGTCACGATTTCGTGCGTCATCCGTCACGATTTCATGTTTCATCTGTCACGATTTTATAGGTTTTTTGTTAAAACGTGTTTCATCCGTCACGAAAGCGTGTTTCATCTGTCACGCTTTTATACGTCATGTGTGATAAATCGTGACACTTGTTATAAAATGGCCTCGAATTGACCTTCAAAACTGTTAAAACCGTGACGGATGAAACACGTTTCACAAAAACACCATGTTTCATCCGTCACGACCGTGCGTCATACGTCACGAAATGAAGAAAAAACGTGCGTCATACGTCACGATCTTTATGTCGAACACAGCAAATTTTATCATCTTTAGTGAGCATTGCTGTCTCGGCAATGTTGACCTCTTGCAGCTCGGCACAGGCTTTTTTGACAGTCCGCCGCCAACCAGTAGTGCTGGACTCTTGCGAGCCGCACATTTGTTGAAATGTTTCAAGATTCAGGGGGTATGGATGCTTGTGGCTCTCGATGTAATTAGCAAGGCGGCGAGCTACAGGTGATAACTTCCGGTAGATTTCCCATGTGTGGCTCGTAAAGCTCTTACCGGCAAAGAGGACAATCAAGTTAGGGTCAAGCCAGGTACGGTAAATTGTCGGCTTGCCCTCCTCATCATTGACTGCTTCATAATTTCCAATCAGGCAAATTGAACCACTTTTCCCATAAGCCTTGGAATTCAAGGCTAAAACATCATTAGCCCTAAGCCGTGAAATACAATCCCGCACCCTGTCATAATTGTGTCCATTTTTTGCCCAACCCACATCTCTCACCAAGTCTTTAACAGAAAATTCAAATGACTCACCAAGCGGTAGTCCCTGGCCGTATTTGAGGATTTGCATCCACACGATCTCATCGTCTTCGGCTCGTAATTCGATGCCGGTGTAGAGAATCGACACAAATTCGTTATAGTGAAACAGCTTTTTACGCATCAAGGTTTTACGCGGCTGGTTCTTGTTCGTGGCCGTGAACAGGGATGAACGGGCATAATCATTTGGGATATGCCGCAAGTCGCTGCGCTTGCCTATAGATTCAGGAAAAATCTTATCAAGTTTGAATTGGTCGTTCGGGTTAATGCCCTTGCTGTTCAAATAGGCTTTTCGTTGTATATCGTCGATCTGCTTATTTACACTGGTGCTGAGAGTAACAATCTCCTCCTCGCATTTAGAAGTTACGCTATTTCGTTCAAGATAGATTGTCATTGGTTTGCCGTGGCACTAAAGGAGAGGCCGGACAGCCCTGAGCCTGTTTTGTCTCTTTTTTGCCTATATATCCATATTCCTCAAGCACCACTAAAGAGCGGCGAACCGGCTTGTCAGAAATTCCGCTTTTTTTGCAAAGCACCTTCACTGTTGGAAATGTTTGCTCGGCATTGATTATCAGGTACACAACCAATGCGTGTGCCCCGATTATGGTAATAGCCCCGCTATCAACCAGAGCTTTGAAATCTTGATCTGAGCGTATAGGTTTTTTTAATTCAAGTTGGCTCATCGCCTTTCCCTGATCTTGGCTATCAATCCAATTATCCCTGGACTTTTGGCTTCCTGATTAACTTTTTCCAAGAGGGTAACGATGCCCACATCTCCCTGAATCTGAAAAATCTCATCACCTCGGTCATAGATCAGGGCTGGAACTTCGGCGATGCTGTACTGATTAAAGAGTGCTGGCTTGATCGAAATAGCCGGTTTAATTAGGTCACATGGCTCCACCGGTGTCTTTTCGCAGGTGGTATCTTTTTTCAGAACCTTGCTCCACCATTTTACTCTCTCTTTCTTGTTTGCTTTACCCAGACCGCCAACCATTCCCTTCATGACCGTCACGATCTCAGGCACTCCTTCGAGATAGGCCATGTACCCCTGGAAAGATGCCTCGGGGATGGAACTGGACAGGAAAAGATACACTTTTTCAGAATCAGCAAGGATGCCTTTTGCTTCCTGCTCTTTCCTGGCCTTGGCTCCAGGCACAATGTCTTCCCAATTTTCATACTCTTTCACCTTGTCCTGAAATGCCTTGGAACGATAAGCGGCATTGGTCTCTTCTGCGGCCTTCTTCCCTGCCTCTTTATGGATATTGTCAGGGATGGTTATGGTCTTGGCCAGTTCTCGTGCTGCTTCCATAGTTTTTTTGGTCGCTTCGCTGTCATTTACTCCCTGCACCCCGGCCTGTTCGTTGGCTTTTTCCACGAGGGCCTTGGTTTCATCAGAGGCAACGGTATCAGAGCAAGAGCTTTCAGTGCCTTGCGCCGATGGACCGGCAAAACCGAGAAATCCGGCCAGCATTATGATAGAAATTTGTCTTCGCATATCATTCTTCACAACAAGTACAACAAAGTACCTTCCTGAATACCACCCAGAGGAATTCATCATTTGACCCCTTTTCTCCCTCATAGGGCGGATTGAGGCCGGAGTCATAGAACTTGGCTGCTTTGCCTATAGGCCAGGTGGCTCGAAGTCCAGGGCGGGCCGTGTGCATCTTGTAATGGCTTTTTGTCCAGATCGGTGTGTATTCGCAGCCACAAATAGGCGCAGGGTCGCAGAGCATGAACAATCGGTTCAGTTTGAAGATCAGTCGTGACGCCACCGTATTGCTGGCCTGAACGATATTATCGTTGTCCACATGGCCACTTACGGGATAGGTTGACCCGCTGCTCCCTATACACCAGGTCATAAAGTCAAGCGGGAAACCAAGATTTACCGCCGCTGCATCTGTCATACAAAGTAGCTGCATGGCTTTATTGGCAAATAATGCGACTTCCGGCGTGATAGTGACTACGAGCTCATCGCTCTGCCACATAGAATCAAATTCAGTCCACCAGGCTCCAATATCGTCGTTTACGCACAAATCCATCTCATCCATTAGCGAAAAGATAAACGCATGTGCCTGAAAAAAGGTGGATTCATCGGCAATAGATACCGCGTCCGAACTCTTGTTCTTTCCACCAAGAATATCGTCGATTCCTCCGGTGTTTTCTTCTCCACCCGACCCTGTAAATGCGGAATAATTAGCCATTGAAACCGTATCTATGAATATGGACGGATCCCAATATTGGTAAATCTCGCCCTCTTCGTAAAAGATAGGCGGCGGTCTGGGACAGATGCAAATCCCTAAAAACATAAATTCAATATCACCCCAATTAACATCTGAGGCTTCATTGAATGAATCTCCTGACTTAAACAGAGCAAAGGCGGGAGTTGCTGCAAACAAAAGCACTAAGGCCAGCAGGTATTTATTCATCAATCTTCACCTCCTGCACCATCATCTTTTTCCCGTTTTGGGTAATCACGCAGGGGACAGCGGTTAATTGCAGACGATCAGCTATGGTTTTGGTCAGATAAAAGACTGGTCTGTCTAATTGCTTTATCAAGGGAGCGGCAAATCCTGCGGAAATCAGCAGTTTTATTTTTAGATTCTTGTAATATGGTGATTGCTCAAACCATTCCACTTGCTTTGCGCTCTCGCCATTGATGACCACTAATTCGGGTGGGGAAACATAATCCAGAGGGTTCCAGGTAAGCCCTCGCTCGTACATGATCTCACCATTTTCGCCTGGAATGTCGTGATCTAAGGTGTAGGTCATATCAACAAAAAAAGTCCGATCTCTCTTGGCTGTAGGCAAGGCATGGATGTCTTTTGGCTTATAGTTCTGCCTATGCCCTTCCATGATCTTTGCCATTTTTCCCTTGTCAATCCTGGCCTTGACCTCTTCTACTAAGTCCGGCTCTGCTACGGGATAAGTAGTCCCGATAGAACCAAGATTTTTTGCATTGGCGTAATTGGCCAGCAATAACAGGCCGAATACAAGGCCACAAATTATAAAAAACTTACAGTTGACCATTTTTCCGCAACTCAACCATTTCCAAAATGGCCTGGTGATAGGTCATGCCGGATTTAACACGCTCTTCGATCATGGCGATTTCTGAAGCCTTGGAAGTGTAGATAAAATAGGCATAATCGTTGACGATCAGCCGGGCCGGGCCGATTCCAAAGGGCGTATCGAAGAAAATCTCTGAATAGTGTGGGGGGTTGGATTTGATGCTTTTCAGGAGTTTCATCGAAAAGTCATCGTAATCAATGAGTTTCAGGTCTTTCGCCTTGTCAAAAGCAGGAGATTCCAAAAAGATTTTGAAGGCCGAGTTGTCTTTGATTACCGTTCCAACCTCACCAAATAAATCGAGATCAAGAATAGATTGGGTGATAATCATGAAACTGCCGGAGTATTTTCTGGCCCTGCGGTAGCCTTCATTGACTACAGGAGCAAGCATTGAGGATTTATCCAAAAACTGCCAAGCTTCATCGAAAATAATAAGCCGATGCCGTGACCGATCTGAGAGGTAGAGGTCTTGGGTAACGGCATTGATAATGAGCATGGTGACAACCTTGTATAAATCAGGTTTTACTTTCAGGTTCTCCAACTCAAGGACAACAAACTCATCATTGCGAATATCAAAGGTGCTGGGGCCGCAAAAGAACTTTCCGTAAAAGCCATGTGATGTGAAATTCATCAGGAGAAAGCCTAATTTTCTGGCCTTCTCAATTAAGTTTTTGTTGGCATCAGATTCTTTATGTTGTTCCATACCAGGGCCATTGGGGAATAATTTCATAAATTCCCAGACCGTATTGGCATCAGCCGCCTGCCCTTTTTGGTTCCAAGCCCAATGCACCGCCCAATAAAATAAATTTGTTTCCTCTACATCCTCGCATCCTTTATTCGAGTTGGCGTAGGCCATTTGCGCAAAGACTGTTGCAACTGCAGCTAATTCCTCCTCCGGCTCTATGATATTAGTAAAGGGGTTGAGGCATATTTTTGTATCAGGACTGAAGTCCAGATACCTTGCGCCCAACATATCAGCTATTTTTTTGTAAGAACCACCAATATCAATGATGCGGATTATGGAGCCACAAGCGAAATAGTTAAAGGCGATGAAGTTGACCAGAAAGGACTTGCCTGAACCAGATGTAGCACAGCAAAAACAATTAAAGTTGGTTGCCCCTTTAGCGAAGAAGTCCAGCGAAACCAACTGTCCTTTCCGTCCCGTGAAGATCAGATTCGGAACACCGCCGGAACCAACAAAATCGCCCTGAACAGGCAGCAACGGAGTGATTGACGGTACAGGTGCAGTAAAATCACGCTCCAGGTTTTCTATGTTCTTCCCATTGGCATAAAGACAAAGAGGAAAGGACGAGATAAACAGGATTTTCAGGACCATATTATCCCGTTGCATTACATAGCCGTTATTCTCCCACAACCGTCTCACACGGGTACATGAATCTCTGGCTTTTTCTACATCGTCCGAAAACACCCAGAAAACGGGGATGATCTTGAGAAATTTCACGCCATGTTCCAGGTCGTCGGCGGCCTCTATGTGTTCAGCCTGTTTGCGATGAAGCAGGGTAGATAACGAACCAACCCCTTTCTGGTTGAGCATCAGATTGGTTTTTGCGTGGATTGTGACATCCAATCCCTTCTGATTGACGATATTGAAGGAATAGAGAAAATCAGTCTTGATCTGGTCCGCATCAGAGACGATGCCCCATATCCCGCCGAACAGAGAATTGGTCTGCATCGGGTCCACTTCACGGGGGAAGCTCTTGGGTGTTGTGCAACACCAGTATTTGTCTCCAGCCTGAATATAATCGCTGCCTTCCTTGATAACTGTATCTGCATTGATAATCTGTTTCAGGATGGGAATATCAGGGCTGTAGTGATTGAAGTTATGCTCTGGATAATCCTTGGGGTAGGTGTTGAGTAACCGCCGCATCCACTCTATAAGGTCGCCTGGTGACAGATTCCTGGGGTAAAGATGGGCCGCTCTCAATGTCTCGTTGATCTGCCGTTTGATGTCGAGTATCGGCGCAACCTTCTTTTTATCATCAAGCTCTTCCGGCTTGGGCATACCTGTCGCATCCCCAGGGACTTTAACCGCTACAAACAGCCGGAAATTCCTGACCGGAATAAAGCTGCATGCCTCCAGCCCTTTTTTCCCGTCGATCAGAAATTCAGTAACTCGCTCGGTATTGGTAGCAATGATTGGTTCTGTTCTGGTGCGACTGTTTCGATACCGCTCTATGATTGGTTCTATATGGGAATCAGCATGGAGAACAAATTGGATAATAGTGCCATAGGGCATACCTGCCCTGAAAATGCCTTCTAATGAGTTCATGGCCTTCTCCCCTGCATAGGTAAGCGGGGAACACTCCCATATCATCCCAAAGGTGGAGTCCTGATTCACATAGATTTCATTCTTCTGGTCGTAAGCGACATAATTCAGGAAGGCAGAAAAGGGATGCCGCCTGGTCAATTTTGCTAGATCGCTGTGTTTCAGGTATTCGGTATTGCCGTAGAGAAGCCGTTCAAAAAAATCATTCATTGTTTTGCCTTTACCTTTTCACTTATATCTGTCAGCACCCATTGAGAATCTTTTAGTTTCAAATAGACATAGCGAGTCATGAACAGCTCATCGCTCTCCCCTTTGTAGGGCAGCATCAGCACCCGCATGATTTTAGGTGGCTCCAGCATGGGCTTGTCCGGTTCCTCCAGGAGTTCCGTAAGTGCCTTGTAGCGGCTGTTTTGGGCGGTTAGCTGGTTGATGTTGGTTTTTGACACTTTTGTTATAGTGATTTTGGAATCATCAGTTGTAGGAGAAGGGCAGGGAATCGCTGCGCCTTCAACATCTGTGCAGGATGTCTTAGAGCCGTCGGTTGCTTCAGGACAAGGAATCTTGTTGCCCTTGGTGTCGGAGCAGGTTGTTATGTCGGTAGCATCATCAGCATCGGGGAACCTGGCCTCCTTGTAAGCGGATGGCGTATCAATACACTTGCCGGCATCATCTCTGGTGCGGCACTTGAAGTTTTCTTCGTAGGGATTGACAACTTTTCCTAATCCGCTACAACCTGACAGAAGCACAAGAAGCAATAAGGGCAGAATGACATAGGGTAATTTCATAACGATTCGTCTCTCTTGTTGTCTTTAATCTCAAGGTCTTTACCTTCTGAGACAATGACCGTGATTTTCTTGGTGGCAGCCACTTCGATTACCGGTGTCGTCTGTTTTGCTAAATCCATGTAAAAATCTTGCAAGGTGTTTGCCCCCTCTGAGAGTCCACCACCGACGGCATACTTCCCGACCTGCGAAGCATCAACAGAGTTGGTTGTTCCCAGTACCGATGATGAGGTTGTGGTGGCCGCCGCTTTTAACGCTTCACCAGCACCGCCAAAAAATCCGGCTATAATCGCCCTGGCAGTTGATGCCCCCATCCGGGAAACAACTCGTCCAGAAAGGCCAACCTTGGAGTCAGAATCAGTTACAAAGCCCTTGATCGGGGTGTCGATGACAGCGCTGCCCTCATTGGATAGACAGGACAATGACACCAGGCGAACATCGGCCCGTTCTTTATCCAACCTGCCTACCGCTTCGGCAATGACAAAACAGCCGGACAGATTCGCCTTGATGTCATTTGGCAGTACCGCCGGGGTCTGGATACGGAGCAAAAGAGGTTCGGAGTTCCCCCCCTTGGCACCGCTCGAAGTAGCAGCATCGAAACCGGTCAAAAGGCTCGCCTCCATAAAGGAAGGAGGGAGATAAACCGTCCGTCCTTTTTTTTTACCATCATCTTTGGGTAGAGCTGCGGTCGTATTGGAGACCACCGAAATCTTGCCGACGATCTTTTTTTCCTGCTTCTGGCCTCCGCGACCGCCACCTTGAGGTGATGGCCCCAGGTTGCGGCCAGGCGTTGATGCTGAGGGGCTGGTATCGAATAAAGGTTTTCCCTGTTCATCAAGAACAGGTTTCCCTTTTGCATCGAGTACAGGCATAGGCACTGGTTTGCCCTGAGATAATTGTTCAGGCGTGGGGATAACTATTTTTCTGCTCTCTTCGTCTTTGCTTTTCTTCTCTGCAATAGCCAAAAAATCGGTCTGGCTTTTCGTCAGATCATTCACGGTTTTTTTCAGGGTATCAATCTGCCGCCCCTGTTCCTTGAGCATGGTTTTTTCAATCATGTCAGGGTCAAGATGGATGGTCTTGTTTTTTTCTGTCGCCGCAACCTCTACAGTTTTTTTGGCGCGGGAATTGTACCCAGTAACAGCGATTCCCAGAATAACGAGACCGACTACCGACCAGACTAAAACCTTTTTGTTTTGTGGTGTCAGGTTGCTAAACCTCTCTTTCAGCGTCATTGCGATTGCTCCCTTTTTTCAACCACAAACACCCTGGTCGCCTCGCCGGTATTCAAAACATGATCTTCTATCGCCACGGCCAGGATGGATTCACTGATGCCAAGTGACAGAAAGGTTTTCTCCTGCAATTCCATTGGCTCACCCTTAGTAGAGGCAACCTTGAATTGCTTCAATCGCAATCCAACCCCTTCTACATCCACGGTCTGCATCAGGTTGACACTCAGATCACCACACAGGGGGATCAGGGTATCAGCATTTGAAACCTTGTAGCTGGATGGATAGCCGCCTTCATAACCTTCCTTGATAATTTGCAAGACCTGTTTTTCCAAAGGCATATTTTTGTAATGGTCGATATTCTTTTTGAAAACATCCTTTGCGGGAGCCGCCAAATGCAGGGTTACAGAGGCGATCTCATGAGGTTCGGCAATCAGGGTATAAACCGCTCCATTGCAGACAACAAACAACTCGCTGGGAGTCTCAGCATAGGTCAGCAGACCGTTGAACTCCTCTGCCTTGAATTTAATAAAAGCGCTATTGCCGGAGAAATGACCAGTCACGCCTTTTTCCTCAGAAAAAATCAGATCACTCATCGGCCCGGAACAGACAATCCGGTTGATGTCACGATTGGACAACTGGACGATAGTAGGCATTTCAGGGGCAATAAAGTTGACCGGCGTGGGATTGTCAAAAGGGTCATTTGCTGGAGTTGAATCATTTGCAGGCTTTATTGGTTTTGGCTCTCTTATAACCGGAGACTGTTGGGTTTGTGTGGGAAGGATAGAGATTTGGTCTTTCAGATCATGTGTTTGCCTCCTCGACGGCTCTTTCAAGGCAGGAGTTTGTTCTTCATTTGGAGCTGATTTTTGAACAGTGGTGACTGGCGGTACCGGAACGGGAACAGGTGGTTGTCCTTCTTGTTTTGCTTGCGCTGCCAAATCCGCCACCAGAATAGGTGAAGCGGGTGGAGTAGGTGCATCTTTGGCTTGCGCCGAGGATGCAGTCAAAAGCAAGCACAGGCTTAACCGTAAGATTTTTTTCATTTCGATATCGTCTCCGCTTGCTTGTCATTCTTCATTTTTGCCTCTGCGTTTTTCTTGAGCTTTGCTTCTGTTTCTGCCTCTGCTTTAAGTTGGTCTGCGTCCGCTCTGAGATTTTTCTCCTTGAACTCGCTAATCTCAAAACGACCATCACGGATGCGATACGCGACCACATAGGTTTTGGCTGCCGTTTCAAGTTTTGTGTCTCCGGCAAACTGCACCAAATTTCCAAACATCTCGATAGTGCCTTCCCCTAAAGTGATTGTCTCCATGTAAAATGTCGAACTGACCTGTGATTCTTCAATCCGACCAGCCAGGGAGTACCAACTTTTTGAGGCTTCGGGATAGGATTCGGAGGTGTAGAGAGCAAGGAGATCATCAAACTGCCCTCTGGCCGTGGGTGGGGAGTAGGTAGTTGCCAGATTGACAATCCGTCTGCTCATGTCCTTGACATATCCCTCGGTAGGCTTGCCCTGGACGAACTCCACCGTGCCGGTCATAGCGGGTGGAATCAGCACGGTACGCTGATATTTAACGGCCCGATACACCATCAGGGAATTAAAACAGACGGCTACGGCCATTGCCCCGATAGCAAATTTAAGCAGTCGGTTTTCAACGAATAAATTACTGGATTTTTGTACGAAGATATCTGCTTTCACTCGTGAAACTCCTGCTGAAAATAGTCGGGATAGTTGTTCATTTTGACCAGGCCAAAGACATAAAGTGCATGTTTCAAGAATCCCCGTGCCTGAGAGCGTTTGGTTTTGGTGTAGGAATACTGACACACCAGAAAGATAAGCCACATCAGCTTGCCGTAGAGTAAGGCCAGGGTCAGGAAGAAGAGGAACAAAACCAGTTCGTCCACCTCAAACCACAGCACCTGAAACGGTTTAGACAGATATTGCGGAAACTTTCTGGCGATCATTGCTTGTAGCCTCTATGGTCTTGTTAGATGATTACAGAGCCGATTGACGAAACTACGGTATCAGCGGAAAGCAGGAATGCGCCGCCAAGAACAACACCAGCCGCAGGGAGAATCATCTGCCGGATAGCAAGGATGGCCGCAAAAACCATTGAGGCGACACCGGCGACAAATCCAATTGGGCCAAGTAAAATCTGGGTGACCGCAATATCGTACAGGTCATAGGCAAATGAACCAGCCGCCGGAGTTGCCATGGCAAAGACATTAACTGTCTGGAGCAGTAAAACGGTTAAGATGGCAAAAAAAGTTACTTTTTTCATGATTGCTTCTCCTTTTGTTGCAGTTGTTGCACGAGATTGTGCGTTTTTTTATTCTGTTGGCAGAAAGGGTTTGTTTGCCATGTCAAAGAATCATTTTTTCGTTAGTTTGATCTCCACCATTCGGTTACTTTCGGGGTTGCTTCCGTAAATCATCCCTTTCCCTTCCGCCGAAGCCACCTTGTAGCCGTTCCTCCGAAGCAGGGCGGCAACGGTCTCGGCCCGATGCCTGGAAAGTTTCTGATTTTCACTTTCCACCCCAAGCGAACAGGTGTAGCCAGTGAGGTAGAGAGGGCAGGGGGCACAACATTCTCGTAAGTCCATCAGGAGCTTGCTACTGGCATCAGGGGATAGCCATGCGCTGCCCAGTTCAAAATAAGCCACAGGCAGCGGGCGGCTTTCTGGCCGGGCGTAAAAAGATGGTTGTCTTTCAATGACAAAAGTTTGATGGATTGGAATTTGTACAGGTGTGATTTTGGCGGGCGAGTAGCTGTATAAATCCTGCCGGATTTCAAGCCCCCAAACCAAACTACAGATCGAACTGGAGAACATAAAAAATGCTCCGATAATCAGAATGATTTTTTGAGTTTGTTTTTTTGTTTGAGGCATCATTGCAGTCGCATCCACATAAAAAATTTTTCTTTTACTTAGTTAATGTTTTGTCGCATCTTTTTCTTGGTCATTTTGAAGATTTTGAGCTTGCCTTTCTTTGGTTCTATGTGCTCTTTTTCGCACCCGATAAAGTTGTATGATTTGAGAATCTGACAACTTGAACCGGAAGGTTATTTCAATTTCTGGTATCAGGTTCTTCATTAAAAGCCATTGACCTGGTTCCATATTCATGAATCTGGAATATGCATATCGTTCCCATTTTGTATTCAGGGTACAGGTGCTAATGAGTGCTTTTCTGTATGTTATGTTTTTTTGACGAAGTTGCGGACGGATAAAGTCATGCCGCCCCCAAACCTTTTCGATCAATTCCAACCCAATCCGCTCATTGTCAATGAGTGGATCACTGACAATTTTTATTTTCTCCATCCAGAGTAGCGTTTTAAGGGGAATTTTAGAGTTCTTTGCATATTCTCTGATGTCCATAGGTCTCTATTCTCTTGATAGTATTAGACAAAATATCCCTGACAGTTTGAATATGTATCCCAAAATGATTGGCAATCGTGTAAAAGCTGACGGGTTCTGGCTGTGAAAGAATCCATTGGGAAACCAGCCTTTGCCGATTAGTTAGTGCGGACAATGCCTCGGCAATGACTGATTCATCCAGATCAGAAAATTTGTTCAGTTCAGGGGATTGCTCTTTTTGAATCGCTACGGTTGCCAGTTGTTCGTTAGCTAAGGAAACTCCAGCGGCCATCTGGACACATCTGGTGCGGAAGACAATACGGAAATACTTGCTCGTTAAGGACAAATCCTTGTTTTGATCGATTAAGACTGAGATTACCTGGTACACAGCAAGCTTTGCCTCTCCGGCCAAATCACTTGAGTCGCATGACATATACCGATAATAGGGTGCGGCTATGCACCATATCAACACCCTATTGGAGTGCACCCAGGATTGAGCCAGTGGCCAGATGTTTTGTTTATCTGGATTCATAGATATGCTCAGGGATGTCGTCATGTTCATGACCTGCTCTGGAAGCTGGTTGCAGTTGCATTATTTTTCTCCTTCTTCAGCTTTTGTCTTAATAAGGTATCTTGACGTGATGCTGATTTTGCAGATGCTATTGCCGCAGCTCGATCAATGCGGGCCAGCCTGATTAAACGATCAGCCTGGTTGTCAACTTCTGGCAGTGACATTTTGGCTAAGTTTGTCAGGGCTTGCTCAATACGATCCAGACGAATCAGTATCTCATGCTCGGTATTCATCTGGCGTCGCTTTGTCGGTCGTAGTTATTAGTGGCGCATTCTTCTTGTCGCCTGCCATGTTTTGCCTTTTGTAAGTCGGTTGGAGTGAAAATTCCTGATAAAATCAGCTCGAATAAAAGAATGTCTATGCGTAGTTTGGTCTCGATAACCTGCTCCATGTTGGCAAGAACTTCTTCCTTGTGATTTTGCAGAGCTTTAAGGTTTGTTTCGGGAAACTGTTCAGAAAGGTGGTTAATGGTATTAATGGCCTCAACCATCTCTTCGCGTAATCTATTAGCAATAAGAGATAAATCGTGCTGGGGGCTTTTCAGGTCAGGGAATTGTTTTGAAATGATATCCTTCCTGACGGGGCAGGAACAACAAAGATCGGTAAGAATGGTGATGTCATCTAAGTGTTCGGCAATCTTGCAAAGGTCATTCAGGTAAGGGATATATTTGGCCCGACGGTTCTCGTATTTCGATAATGTACTGGTCCCTACACCGGTAGCCGAACTTAGAATGCCAAGAGTTACGCCTTGATTCTTCCTGGTCGTCTTTATTCTTTCACCTAATTCCATGCCCACCTCCTTTTCAATTTCTAATATTGCAAAATTATCTATCATCTTTTTCGCATAACGCAATATTTATTTTAATAAAATTGATGATTGCGTAATTTATTTTATGACATAAATAAATCAGTGTATGGAAAACAAATAGTTACGCTTTTCGCGAAATCGTTTGCAAATTACGAAAAAATGCATAAAATGAAGTTATGGAAAAATTTAAAAATATAGAAATGGGCAGGAGGATAAAGCGAATTAGGGACAGTCTTGGTCTAAACCAAACTGAGTTCGGTGAATTGTTGGGTGGTCTCGCCGCCAGTACAATCTCTGGGTATGAAACAGGAGATAGGGAGCCAAGGATCAAGATTCTCAAGGAAATTGCAAGTCTTGGGGGAATGTCTATTGGCTCTTTTGTGAGTTGCCTGGAAGGTGAAACACCTGGAGATAATATTCTTCAAGAAAATGAGCCAGCGCAAACAGGACAAGTTCCTGCCAGCACTGATTCATGTAGTCCATATGTTCAGGCATGTATGACGCGGCAGGTAGATCAGATTCCAGTTAAAAAAACACAAGCAAAAAAACAGGAATTTGAGGACGACTATGAGGTCATTAGCATCAAGGAGATGGTGAACATGACCATTGAGGTGCTTGAGTCTAAAACAGTTTTTAGGTCAGCTCTGGCATCAAGCGTTAGAGCTTTTCATGATGCAGTTATGAAGGAGGAAGAAATGGATTTAGTACGACAGGAAATGAAAGAGATGAGTGAGCGCATGGAAAGAATGGAGCAAATGCTGCTTACTCTCGGAGCCTCTCTGCCAGAAAAAAGAGACAAATCGGCCGTTGCTTAGATTGGTTTCTGCAAGGATATCATCTGCAACTCCTCATAATAAAGATATGCAAAAAACTAATCAAGCAACTAAAGAAAATGATAATGATTTGTTGTAAAAAAATAGGGAAGGATTGAGAAGGTCTTTTTAAGAGTAATATAAGCGAAAAGAGATACGGGGAGAGATCAATTTGTGCCGTGTGATAAATGGACAATGAGTGTTTTTTGCTGTGGGTTTTGTTCGTTAACTTGCCGGCCATTTTTTTTTCAGTGCTATGCCTTTTTTGAAATTCATACAGCTACTTTATAATAACTATGTCTGTTTATAAACACCCCACCAAGCAGGGATGGCAATTGATCAAAATTTTTCATGGTCGCAAGGAAAAGCCGGATTATATACCGTTTTGCGGTAGCAAGGAAGAGGCCCTGAAATTCGAGGCTGAGCTACGCGGGACAGTGAATCATGCTGATCCTGGATGGAACGATCTGCTCCCTGATTTCCTGCTGACCTATAAAAATCGGTCCAGCCTCAGGGGAATGGAAGTGATGACAAATTCTATGCGACATTTGACCGGATTTTTTGGCGGGTACAAAATACGACATATCACAGCACTTTTGATTGAACAATATAAAGCACGTCGGCTCACTGATGGAGTGAAAAAACGGACCATCAATATTGAACTTTCTGGTTTGTCCGCATATTTGAACTGGCAGAATGAGACCACTGGCAGTACACATAAGCTCCCTAAGCGATTCACTCGCCGAGAGACGCGGCCGCCGTTGCCCCAGGTGTTGACAATCCAGGAGCTTGGCGATATTCTTAGTCACTTGCATGGTGATATCCAGATTATTGTCACTCTCATGGCCCTGTGTGGACTTCGACGAAATGAAGCTCTGACGCTTACTGCAGCGCAGGTGGATTTTACGGGAAAATTGTTGCGTATCTATGGCAAGGGGGGGAAGTGGCGACTGGCACCGGTTGAGGCATCAGGAATCATGGACAGAATAGATGAATTGTGTAAGCAGCGGCCTAATGGAATGATTTTTATTTCGCCAAGAACCGGTAAGCCTTGGGTTGATATTCGCAAACAGATAACAACAGCTGCTAAGAAGGCCGGGATAACAAAGCATGTCAATCCACACCTTTTCCGTCACTCATTCGCGACGGCATTGATTAACGGTGGGGCTGATATTCGTGTCATTCAGGAGCTTCTCGGTCATTCTGAACTGGCCACTACCCAGATTTATACTCAGGTGGCAGACACGATCAAGCGGGCTGAGACCTCAAGGCTATGCGCTAATGTCGCTAACCTGCAAAGTCATAGTGACAAAGGGTTTCCTCCTGAAAACAGATAACTTGGGAGCAGGAGGCCGTAGGTTCGAATCCTACCGCCCCGACCACATAATCGTATAAAAGCCAACCACTTACACAGTGGTTGGCTTTTTGCGTTTCTAGGCACCCTGCCTCTATTAGACGATTATTAGACGCACACATTATTCGTCACCACCTCTGTTGACTTCTTTGGACCAGATTCTTCCCAGTAATTCGTTTTGGGCTTTTGTGCCGTTGTCGAGGTGTCCTGCATATATCACGTAGTACGCTGCTCATCGTGTCTAAGGAACCTTTGTAACTCAGCTATAGTTGCACCTTCCTTTTTCAATATGGCTGCAGCGAGATGCCTAAGCTGGTGCAATGTAAAATGAGGTACTCCAGCTTTTTTGCATAATCTTTGTGTGAAGCGGTTGAGACTCTTGTATCCATCTTCAACGGTCCTTTTTTCCTTATGAGAATAGTATGAATGCCAAAACACATAGGGAACAGTTGGATGTTTTTGTTCAAGCCCCTTAGTAAAATCTCCATGAATTCATCTGAAATAGTATGTAGGGTTGTCTTGACCCCCCTTCCCACCGGACTTGTTGGTGCGTAGCTTAAAAGCACCGTCCTCGAAATTTATGTCTTCCCATGTCATAGTTAGTAGCTCCATTTTTCTTGGTCGATTATCTATTAGCTCCAATATAAAAAGAACACTCAAATATTGATTTAATGATCTTTTGATTCCGTGCCTTGTTCTTGTTCGGAGCTTTAACCTGTTGAGCATTTTAAAGGTTACAAATCTCTGTCCTGTTGTGTTCATGGTTTACAAATAGTTCGAAAATCATTCTGACTATTTCTATCTCAGCTGGTTCTCCTGGCTCGAATGTGACACTTCGAACATTCGAATTATCTGAGTCATTCTTTGGCTGTACTTTTGCTCTTTTTAAGCCGTATGGTGTCGATGCTTGTAAATAATTATCTTCGAGAAACAGGGAGTTGTTATTAAGTTGCATACGCCTACCCCAGTACTTGCCAGCATTCAGTTGCGGCTTTTCTAAAACTCTTCCGTCTATTCCCTCTCTTTCAAAAAGATCGATTGCCATTAATTGTCTTAGAAATTCTACCTGATGAATCCTTGAAAAAATTGTTTCCCAGGAAGGCTCAGATTTTAGTACCCAGCCAATAATGATCGTTAGAAAATCATCGTGAGCACTTAAATTTCGTTTTATATGGATCTAATTCGTTTAAAACGTCTAATAATCGTCTAATGATCTTCTCCAAATCAAAGCGCAATAATCATTGACTTTGTTATCATTTATGATAACCTTTAATCATGAACTGGAACATAACTTTTTACAGCGACAAGGTCGAGCAAGCGACTCTATCATTTCCACCTGGGATTTTAGCAAACTTTCTTCACATCGCAGAGATGATAGAGGAATTTGGTCCAGCACTTGGTTTACCTTATACCAAAGCAATAGGTGAAGGACTATTTGAGATAAGGGCTAAAGGAAAAGAAGGAATTGGTAGATCTTTCTTTTGCACTGTTAAGGGCAAAGAAATAATTATCCTCCATTCATTTATTAAGAAATCTCAAAAAACGCCCAAAAAGGATTTAGCTACAGCTCGAAAACGACTGAAAGAGGTGAAATCATGAGAACATCATTAAAAGATTTTAAAAAGAAAGCGTTACAGAACCCTGAAGTCCAAAGTGAATACGACCGATTGTCTTCAGCATACGAACTCAGAAAGCAACTCATAAAAATCCGTAAAGATGCTGGATTCACTCAAGAGGAACTGGCTGAACTTTTGCACACAAAAAAGAGTAACATTTCCCGACTTGAAAATGTTAATTCCAAAATATCTCCCAAAATATCTACGATTGAAGATTATGCACGGGCTGTCGGATATAAACTGGAAATAAATTTTGTTCCACAATCTTAATCTACGTTTATTTTTACCATTCTTCACACAATCCCATCTTGTTCTACATCGTAAACTTCCAACCTATACGCGTTGGAAGTTTTCGTTACAAGATTCGCATTCTGCAGTAACCACAAATCATAATTCCTCCCTTCCTACCTAGCCAAATCACTCTACGCATTACAAATATGTCATATGGTAGACTGCTATTCCACCTATGGCAAATTAGCACCACTGAATTCTGAACCGGTTAAAGTCAACCGACTAAAAGGGGTTTACTGTGCTATCCAGGTTTTCATCCATAAGGAGGATTTATAATGGAATTTGTATGCAATTTCTGCGGTCACCCTTATCAGCCTAACCCAAAAGCTACAAATCAGAAATACTGCCAAAAGAGTGAATGTAAAAAGAAACGTCGTGCTGATTGGCAAAAAAAAATGGAACAGGATCAAGACTATAGAGAAAACCAGGCTCTAGCTTATGAAAATTGGAAAAGAAGAAACCCTAATTATTGGAAAGAATACAGGAATAAAAATCCAGAATACACAAAAAATAACAGGTTACTCCAAAAATATAGAAACTTGAGAAGGCGGCAAGCCTCAAAAATACAAGGGCGCTCTCATAAAGAAATTGCAAAAATGGACTCCAGAGAGAAGAAAACATCTATCAGTCCGGGATATTACAAACTAACCCCTGTTTCAGAAGAAGAAATTGCAAATATGGAAGGCATCATAGTAAAAATTGAAATAATTTAAGGCTATTAAAGAAAAGTAACTTTAATCTTTTGATTGCAAAATAGCAGTTCATTTTATGATCCATGTGATTGTTGTAAATTCCTTATAGTCAATATGTAGGTCAGATGGTTAAAAGGAAACAACATGCCCAACTTACTTGCTATTTTGCACTCACCAGGTTCCAGCAAATCGTTGAAGGAGCGACTTCTCAAGAAGTTTACAGGCAGACTCAAGCAGCTAAATATTGGCAGCCCAGAAGTTGTAGTGAATTCTTCACCCGATTTTGATGACTGCTTTTTAAGTGTAGTAACCAATAGGACTTATGACACTAATGGTAATTTAGCCTCTATAACTGACGCCAATAACCATACAACGAATTACACATGGGACAAAGGGGCAATCAATGAAATTGACTATCCCATTTCCAATTATACAATTTCCCGTATTATTAACTGGGACGGTACCGTTGCCAGCGAAACTAATGGTCGTGGATATACCACCTCATATACCTACACTCCAGGCATGCGCATTGCGTCTATTACCCCACCTGCAGGAAACTCGATTTTT
>Ga0180007_10001131_pt1 | contig 38285 bp, 43 predicted proteins | sample MM_PC_MetaG_FD_121122 | JGI IMG/M metagenome (GOLD analysis project Ga0180007, IMG submission 121122) | Groundwater microbial communities from the Aspo Hard Rock Laboratory (HRL) deep subsurface site, Sweden - MM_PC_MetaG | ecosystem: Environmental > Aquatic > Deep subsurface > Groundwater... | reverse complement strand
CTTTTTTATTTATTTTCATATTTATCTGCCATGTTTCTACTCCGAGTTTAGTTGCCTTCCTCACTGCTTCCTGCACAACGATATTCTTTTCATCTAGTGGCGGAGGTTGGAATGGTGGTGCATCATATACATAACAAAGCGCAACCATTGCTCTCGAGTTTTCAGAAACGGTTTTTGCAAGATCAGAATAATGTTTGATCAACCTATCAAACGAATTGAATTTTTTTGGTTTCGTTTCTTTACTACCGGATCCATGAGAAGCTTTGGATTCAGGCAATGTTATAAGTGGCATCTTCAGCTCAAGGTAATCATTTCCGATCATAAAATCTATGCGCGAATTTCCAAATGTCACTTCTCGTTTTATCTCTGAATTTGGTTTTAATATCTTTGGAAGTTGTCCATTCCGAAGAAAGAATTCCACATATCGGTTAACCTGATTTTGATTTATTCCAACCCATTCCATAGATTTTCCTTTTCCATGGTGATAAGAAATCGCCTCAACAGTATGGCCTGTCTTCCTTTCTGGATTTTCACTTTCTGATAATAAGCATGGCGTTCCGTCAAGTATAAGTCCGCCTATTCTTCCTGTTGATGGGCAATGGCAGAGTTCTTCTTTTCCATTAATTTTTGCGTTGATTATGAACCTGTTTTTTCTCGATATTATGGCACCCTCGTTAAGTTCATGTTTGAATCTATATCGTGACATTTCATTCATCTATCAAATAGATCCTGACCAATATTTATACTGTGGTGGGGGAATCGATAAAACAGAAAAACATTGACAGCGTTCAGATATATTTTAAACAACTTCATATTTTTGTATATGTGTGGACATTTTTGCAATCATACTAACGATTCTTGGTCTCGTATTCTTTGAAACCATCACTAGTCTTGATAATGCAATCATCAACAGCGAAGTCCTTTCTAAAATGTCTCAGAAGGCAAGGCGCTGGTTTCTTTTATGGGGTATGCTCATAGCCGTGTTTGCAATACGTGGTATACTCCCGCTTTTGATATTATATCTTGCAAATCCTGAACTCGGAATTGAAGGAGTTGCAACTGCAATGTTCAGCGAGGATCCTGCAGTTGCAGAAGCAGTAGAGCAAAGCAGTCCAATATTACTTATTGCAGGTGGGGTTTTTCTTCTATTCCTGTTCTTCCACTGGTTATTTCTCGAACCAAAACATTTTGGTTTGCCCGGTGAAGAATTCTTCAAGAAACAAGGTGTTTGGTTTTTTGCAGTGGTTTCAGTTGCACTTGCATTAATCACCTGGTTTGCCATAAACAAAGATCCACTAATGGCATTCGGTGCAGTGGTTGGTTCAACAGCATTCTTCATAGTTCATGGTTTCAAGCAGAATGCAGAGCTTAAGGAAATGGAACTTAAAGACGGTTCAACCAACCTGAGTGACATGAGTAAGCTGCTTTATCTTGAAGTAATAGATGCAACCTTCTCCATAGATGGTGTTGTTGGTGCGTTTGCATTCACTATGGCAGTGCCATTAATCCTTATCGGTAATGGTATCGGAGCATTGGTAGTAAGAGAATTAACAATCAGAAATATCGAGAATGTAAAGAAATATGTGTTCCTTAAGAACGGGGCAATGTACTCAGTCTTGTTTTTAGGAGTAATAATGATACTTGATAGCTTTGGGTTTGATATTCCATCCTGGGTCTCTCCGGTAATAACATTTGGTGCTGTTGCTTTCTTTTTCTGGAAATCCCATCGTCATCTAAAGAACGGGGGAATGACAAAAAACCATAATAGATAACTTTAAGAATATTATCATGTAAATTCATATAGTAACACTAATTAAGAGTGAATCTTATGAATGGTGATATTGACATAACTGATCTTGCAAAAAGGATTGCAAATACAGATCCAGTTGTATATGAAAATGCATTAAGAGAACTGTTAGCTCATTTACAGGAACACAGGCTAAGTATAGAACAACGAAGAGAACTCCATACTGCTTTGATGGTGATTTACAAAAGAGTGCAATATGAGGAAGAAACTCTTGAAGATGAAGCAAAGGGCATATACAGACATGTTACTTATTTACTAGAAGCACACCTCGCAGACAAAAAAGAGGTGCGTACAGAGCACGACAACTCGGAAATAGAAATAGAAACAGTACTGACATCCCAGGTTCCTTTTGAAATCAAAAGAATGATTGCGTTAGGGGAACTAAATAGGTTATATCGTCAAATTCTGGATGAGGGCTGTGGACCTCAGAATAAGGATGTGTATGATAAATTAAACAGAATAAGTACTATACTAGCAAGTTTGGAGGCAAAGGAAGGATCAGATATTATACATATAGGGAAGGCATATTCGGATCTTTTTATTATAGCATTAAGTCCAGACATAAACGAAACTGACACTGCTATGGAAAGATTGTATCACAAAGCCGTAGAAATGCGGGAACGCAGATATAATCTGAATGCAAAAGAAGAACAATTTTTATATTTACTAAAAACAACCTTGTCAGAAAAATTAGAATGTACTGACAAACTAGTTAGACTAAATGGTCTGCATTTAACAAAAATAGCAAATGATATTGTAGCAACACTAACAGATGGAATCGGAACCCTTGATGTTGATGGGATAAAAAAAAGGTTGGACAATACTCAAGTTATCGCAATGCTAACAAATACAATCAATTCAATAGAAAAAGCAGCCAGGATATTGGGGCTTTTCCATGATGAAATAAGTCTTAAGGCACTTGATAGAACTGTTCAGATGATGGATGAAATAATGGAAAAACTTGAGGATCATGATCATCTATGGGATGAACAGCTTCAAGGAATTATGGTCAAATATCACAATCCGATGTTAAAACTAAAAAAAGTAGTAAAGCAAGGACTTGTGGCAGCATTGCAAAAAGCAGAGAAAAGGCAAGAAAAAAAGCAAGAAGAGATTAAAATTGCCGTACTTATTTTAGGATCAGAACATGAAAGGATGATAGAGAAAAAGATGGCGGCCGCATACTATATATTGGAAAAGGCAGAACCGCACAACAAACCCACTATTGCAGGTGCAGCAAAAGAACTTGCAACATACAAACGCCCAACAATTAGCGACGTGGTGGATGAAAGAGAAATAGGGATGACACTTGCGATGTTGGAATTCAGAATAGAATCAGCATTATTCCATGGTATATTGATGTCAACAAATGATGACAAGATCGAAATAATAAAACGCCTAACAAAAAATGAATGGAGCGGTTCTGAAAGAGTCCTTAAAATGCTCTTGAAATATTCTGCTTTATTTGAGGTTTTGATATTTGAACAGAGACCATTCGGTGCAACCCATTTTGATGTTATGAACGCCCTAAAAAACGCACTTGAGGAAAAAAGAATTGCAATACCCTCTGATCATACTGCGACATTTTTTAGAAAAATAACAATTGCAAATGGGAGGGGGGCTGCACTAAGAACCCATCCACCAACCCTAAGGCAACAATAAGGAACAGATTTAAATTAATCAATGTTCTTAGAAATACGATGCCAGATGATTTCAGTCTGAAAAAAATCTTACGCGGTTTATCTTTCGCGGTTGCAATATTTGGGATCTTCATACTTCTGATATTCTCCTTTATGATAAACGATGCAATGGAAAAAACAAAAACATCAATACTCGATAACCTTCAGCAACTGCACCAGACCCTTAGTAGTGCGGAATCCTCACTGGTGGCTGCGGAAGATGAATTGATCAATACAAATGCCACTATAACCGGATTGCAGGGGTCAATAGAACCTCTTTCAGAAGGTCTTAGTACTGTGGCGAACGCGCTTGATGGTACAGCATCCGCCCTTTCTGCATTGGGTTTGCTCAGTGCTGACATTGCAGAACAAGCAGAGGGTATGCAAGATGGCGCACAATCGCTAAGGGAATCAGCTGATTCACTACTAACAACTGCTGATACGTTCGATGAACACAAAAAATCAATCCAAGATTTAGGTGTTAGCATACACGAGATCAGGCTAAGTATATCATTGCAGAAACAGGTGATTGCAGATTCAAAAACTATGATAAGCGATGTCTTTGGCACGCTCCAACTTGCAAACCTAGTATATTTTCTGGTAATATTATCCATGTTTTTCATCCTACTGCTTAATTCTGCTGCCGGGTTGCTGGGGTAAATATAAATTTGCCCTTGTATATTCTTTTGTGAGGGCATGAAAAAACTCGATCCAGTAAAAATAGCAAAGGACCTTATTTCTCTAAAAAGCTATGAAGGTGCCAATGAGCCGTACATATATATCAAAGGGCTTTTGGAATCCCATGGCGCAAAAGTTCAGGAAATTGAATCCAAAGGAGTAAAAAGCATCCACGCAACCATTGGCGAAGGAAAGGAAATGGCCGAGATCGGTTTCAATGGGCACTATGATACTGTTCATCCTGTTCTTGGGTGGGATACGGATCCACTCAAACCAGTAATAAAAGACGGAAATCTCTACGGGCTTGGTGCAAGTGATATGAAAGGTTCGCTTGCATCAATGCTGGTCGCATATCTTGAACTTGCAAGAGCCGGACCAAAAAAGAAGATAATCTTCCAAGCTGTTGGAGATGAAGAAGTCGGTGGCGAGAACGGAACAAAAGTAATGGTTGATCGTGGCATGGTTGCCAAACGCATGGTTGTGGGAGAGCCAAGTGGTAATAATGTCGGTTATGCTCACAAAGGATTGCTTAGGGCAGAAATCAAAACAATTGGAAGGGCTGCTCATGCATCAAGGACCTATGCTGGTGAGAGTGCTATTCTGAATATGAACACCCTAATCAACACCATTGCATATGATAATTTCCTTAAGATGAAGTGCACAAAAGAAAATGTGGAAGAAGCGATTACCTGCAACATTGGAAAGATCAATGGAGGGAGGACGATAAATGTTGTACCTGATGATTGCAGTATGCTTCTTGACATTCGTGTGCCACATACCAATAGCCTTGATGAAGTCGAGCGCTATCTGAAGCAGATTACAGGGGAAAAAGGTACTGTTGACATAAGAAGAAAATCCGAAGGTATGTATACTAAACCCGACGATCCGTTTATCCTGACATGCCAGAAAATAGCAATAGATGTAATAAAAAAAGGTGTGAAACTTTCCTATGCGCTTGGTTCATGTGATGGTAGGTATTTTACATACAAAGGCATTCCGACTGTCAAGATGGGTGCATGTGGTTTCAATGCCGAGGGTCATAGGATGTTTCACATAAAAAATGAATTTGTCGGTGTTGAAGACCTGCGCACATGGAGCGAAATATTCAGGAGAGTTGCGTGGCATTATGTGTTTGATCCGGAAAAGTCAGATGAAAACGCGTAAAGGCATTGGTTGGTCATTATGTATATGAAGGTACATACAAAACAGAATGAAGTGGTCGTTGCACTATGTGATAAGGAACTTATAGGCACGGTACTTGACGATGGAAGGGCCTATATGGATCTTGACACCTACAGGAATTTTTATGTAGGAAAAATATCTACAGAAAGTGAGGTTCGTGAGGCATTGAAAAAGTTTACTTCTGCAAACTTTGTCGGGAAAAAAGCAGTTGGGATAGCCATTTCGTTGGGTCTAGTAGAAAAAAATGACATTAAAAATATAAATAAAGTACCATATATTCAAGTTTATAATATCTAATGGGATGTGATACTATATGAAACAAATCACGATAGTTGCAGATGATAAGGTGGGGCTACTTGCTGATCTGTCATATATTCTGGCAAAGGCAAAGATAAATATCGAGACAATCAATGCCGATGCAGTTGCAGGGAAATCCATAATCACTCTTGGCCTGTCTGATACTGTAAGGGGCAAGGAAGTTCTTCAGAGCTCAGGTTACAAGGTAGAAGATACAAATGCAGTTATAATCAAACTCGAAGACCGTCCTGGTGAGTTGAACAAGATCACAGCAACACTCTCAAAGGAAGGAGTTGCCATTTCAAATGTCAGAATGCTTTCAAAGGATGGGAAGACAACTGTTCTTTCAATGCTCGTTGACAAGCCAAAGAGAGCAATGAACCTGATGAAGGAACATCTTTTGTATCAAGAGGATGCACAATAAATTCATTTATTAGCTGTTTTCCACAGTAAGTTAAAGTAATTCCTAAATGAATTAGAAAGTTCTTTGTTTTCCAGTACGAACGCTGTGGGTGGGTCAGTCCAAAGTGCTATCAGTACTTTCTCAGCGTATACATTGATGACTGCCGGCGTCGAGAATTCCTTTGAAATATATTTTACCGTTGTCCGCGCTTCTTTTTCCCTGTCTTTTCCAAGAGTATCTCTAAATTCTTCATTCACCAGTACTAGTGTCCGTATTTTTGCCTTGGTTCTTTTTTGATGGAATTTTCTTATAAATCTCCTAAATCTTTCTGCGACCGTTGGTAACGGACTGACAGCAAATATTAGATATTCTTTTTTTCCTGCATTTAATATAATGTCATCAAATGCAGTTTCCATCCCATTCCAACCTTCGAAAATCTTTGCTGATTCATGTTTCTCCTGTGGTTTCATTTTTCCGCTAAGAAAGGGTATCAATTGTTCGATTTTTTCTTCCTGTTTGGCAAGTTCCATTTTCTTTTTTTCAATATAATCTCTTAGTCTGGTCGGGGAACCTGCTTCGAATACTTTCCTATTATTCTTTATCACATGGCCCACAAGCCCCTTTTCAATGAGCTGCTCCAGGCAGAAGTAGACTGTTGATTTTTGGAGACCTGTGTTCTTTATCAGCTTGCCTGTTGTGGTCGCCCCAGTTTCAAGCAATGCCAGATAGACATTGGTTTCTCCTTTGGTAAGGCCAATATTTTCAAGTGACTCGGTATCCATGACCTATGATCTCGTCACATACTTATTAAATGGTTGTCCAATAACTGGACTACGTTTTGTTATATCTGTTCATTCCTTAATTTTATAAAGAGTGATTATTATGGTATCATACAAATTTTTGCTATTTGGTGGATTATTGATCATGCTGATAACATTAGCATTAGCAGGTTGTATCGAATCAGATAATCATGTTGAAAAAAGCGAACTTGAAAGTATATCCGTCAGATTGCCAATCCCAACAGTAGAAGCCGGTCAGATCCCGTTTTATGTGGCACAGGAAAAAGGCTATTATAAAGATGAAGGATTGGATGTAACATTTAATCTGGGTTCACCAGATACCAATCCCGTGAAAATGGTGGTCGTGGGTGCTGATGATTTCGGAGTCCTTGGCGGAATCGATACTCTTCTGGTTGCCCGGGCACAGGGAAAAGATCTGAAAGCTATTTCAGTATTTCATAAAGATTCAAATTTTCCAGTGATATTGGCGCTCAAGGATAGTGGGATTGAAACGGTCGAAGATCTCGAAGACAAGAAAATTGGTTTCTTCTATGGACATATCTCAACAGATATTTTGAGAGCTTTTTTGCATCAAGAAACCATCAACTATTCTGAAGTGGATGTTGGTTTTGATTACAGTCAGTTGATCTCCAGACAAATCGATGCTGAATGGGCATTTAGGCAAACTGCCGGCATCACGCTTCCATCTAAAGGAATTGAAGTAAACGTGATTCAACCTGCTGATTATGGAATAACCAGTCATGGTTATACACTTTTTACAAAAGCAGAATTTATCGAAAAAAATCCTGAAATTGTTGAAAAATTCCTAAGGGCCACGCTGAAAGGACTTCATTATAGCGTGCAAAATCCCGAAGAATCAGTTGATATTCTTCTGAAATACGATCCAAAGCTTGACAGGGAAATTGAAATGCAACGATTACAGATTTACAATAGTGCAACCTCGATTTCTCCCTATGGTTATATGGACGATGGTATGTTTGAAGATACCTGTCAACGGCTTTTGGACGAGGAGGTCATAACAGAACAGATAAACTCTGCCGATGCATTCGATCCATATTTTGTAGACCATCTGAATATTAGGTGAGGGAAAATGCTTGCAGTATGTGATGTGTCAAAATCTTTCAGTTTTCCTCAGCACATTCAAGTGTTAAAACAGATAAGTTTTGATACAAAGCAGGATGAGTTTGTTTCAATAATAGGTCCAAGCGGCTGTGGTAAGACAACTCTCCTGAATATTCTTGGGAATCTGGAAGAACCCACATCCGGAAATGTATTATATAAGAAAAAAAATACCCGGCTTGGATTTGTTTTCCAGAAAGCTGCCTTGTTAAATTGGAGAACTGTAGAAGCGAACGTGCAACTGCCTTCTGAAATCTTTGGTATTACTGGTAATCCGGTAAGCAAATGGCTTCAGATGGCTGGTTTGCTCGAATTCAAAGATTATTATCCGGAACAGATCTCTGGTGGCATGCAACAGAAAGTAGCTTTAGTAAGAGCACTTTCTTCTGAACCTGATGTCATTCTTATGGATGAACCGTTTGCTTCTATTGATGAGATTACAAGGGAACAATTGACATTAGACTTACAGGAAATCTGGCAAAAGACGCATAAGACAATATTTTTTGTAACTCACAATGTGGAAGAAGCTGTTTTTCTCTCAGACAAAATAATCGTATTGTCAGAACGGCCAGCAACTGTTAGGGGAATAATACGTATAAAATTACAACGCCCGAGAACCATCTCCATAAAATTCACAAACGATTTCTTAAGGTATGTACAATGGATAAAAAATATCATGAAAAACTGAGGCAAATTCTTTTGACCTGGCTTTCTTTATTTGTATTCATTTTATGTTGGGAGTTGGTCGTTGCATTTGCTGGAATCGATAGACTAATTCTGCCGTCTTTGAGCGGTGTTGTTCAAAGTTTCCTTCAAAATCATGAAGAATTATTCGCAAATCTTGTCGTTACGATGTTCGAGTCTGTATCAAGTTTTTTGATAGGCTCGGTTCTAGGATTTTTGTTCTCAATTCTGTTTGTTTATTCTGATGATATAAAAAATTCCTTATTGCCATATGCAATCGCCTTAAAGGCGACTCCGCTAGTGGCAGTTGCACCTCTGATAATACTATGGTTTGGAAATGATGTCTATTCCAAGATAGTAATGGGGGCTATGGTTGCATTCTTCCCGGTTTTGATTAGTTCTCTCGAAGGTCTGACAAATATTGAAAAAGAGCAGTTAAATTTAATGAAGTCTTATTCAGCAACCAAAATCCAGGTGCTGTTTAAATTAAGAATTCCAAATTCCATTCCATTTATTTTTTCTTCGTTAAAGATTGCAAGTACTCTTGCAGTTGTTGGCGTAATGATTGGAGAGTTTACTGGGTCAGATAACGGACTGGGCCACGTTATAATCAGCTCGTCATATTATCTCGATACTCCACTAATGTTTGCTGCAATAATCATGGCTTCATTATGGGGTATATTATTCTATTCCTTAGTTTCGTTATCAGAAAAAACTCTCAATCATTTGGCTTTTGGTATGTGAATCTAAATTTCAATTTCAAAACTTTTTTCCTTTTTATCAATTCCTGCAAGTTTGCCTGTGCGTGCAAGCATTATCCGTTCCTCTACAAATGCATAATTATTGTAAATAATTTCTGCCTTTTCCCTGCTTGTTTTTTCTTCATCTATAAGCGATTGAAGGTGCTGTTCCTGAACCCGAAGCCGTTTCACCAGTTTTTCCAATTCCGGGTCTGCCTGATCCATATTCTGGTAATATTCATCCGCAGCCATGCCAAGCGTGTCGAATTCTTTTTTTTCAAAACCATCGAATTGCGAGAGATTTGCAAGTGAAAATTCTATTGGCTTTTCAGATTGGTAAAACACACGTGGTTTTGCATGATCCCTGATCTTTGCAAGTTCTGCGTCTATGGCTTCAATCTCCTGTTCATTGAGCATGTTCAGGGGTTTTTTTTCATCTATGTTAAGTCTTGTAAGGGCTTCAAGTGCATACTGTTTTCCGAACGGAAGTTTCATTAGCACGACTATGGCATATCTGTCTGTTAATTCCGGTTTTTTTGCCAGCATTGCAAGGTTCTCTGAACCCGTATTTGCCGGTGTTTTATATTCTACTCCTGCTCGTGTATCACGGTCTGACCATGATTCTGTTTTTGATGAACATACTGTGATGCCATCACGTACAAGTATGGCATTACCATTTCCAAACATCTCAAAAATCAGCCTTCCGTTGTGGAAATTGAAAGCGATTATCCTGTCATTATTCACCTGTTCAATTGACAGGAGTTTGGCATTGTCCAGTTCTTTTGCAACCTTCTGAACAAACTTATCATCGGTGTCCTTCTCCTCAATGTAATTGGTTTTATGCAATCTGACTCCGAGTTCGCATATGATTTCAGTATTGCCGATCTTCATGCGGTATGTGTCTTCCCTGAGTTTTCTGATCCTGGAAAAATGTTTGCCAATAAGTTCGGAAAGTTCGCTGATTGCAAATGAATATTCGAGATTGGACATTACGTGCATATTGATGATTTGAATGGAGCGAATTAAATCTCTTGCCCCAACATCACACTTTTTCAAAATTTTGAATTATCTTTGGTCTTGAGGTTGTGATTTTCAAGCTTGGTGATCAAATCATTGGATTCCTTAACTATTGGTTGCATGTGCTATCACATGAAATATCACATCTGACACTGGTTCCATCCTCTATCAAATGGGGCAATGCATCCAGTATCTCGTTTCTATCTTCTCCATTCTCAATTTGTTGCCTTATCATATCTACAAGCACGCGTTCTCTTTCTGCGTCAACACTATATTCTCTAAATAACCTTCTTCCTTCGGGAGTATCCTTAAATTCGTCCATGATTTGCTGGGCTATCCTATGGCGTTGTTCACATGCTGCTCTTTGATCCATGCCACCAGTACTTTCTTCTTGGTTAACTCCGTTGCTATCACCCTGTATCTGATTGCCAGAACTTCTAAAAATCCTGTGGCTAATATCCGGATCACCCAATCTAATATTGTTTGCAGCGTTTGTTATTACTTCAACACCAACTGCATTAGGCAGTGAAGGTTCATTCCCAATTAAAAGATAAATCATAGATGTTGCCATCCAATAATGATTTGTTATTAGTTCTCTGTTTGCATCAGTTAACTGTGTGCCACTGCCAATATCTTCTCTAAAACGATCAAGAATCAGATTATTAAGTGGAACCATATTATCCGCACCACAGAAAAGAGCTCTTAATTCTAAGTCAATCTCATGATTCTCTAGTTTTTGAACTATCCTTTCGATGCGTTCTGTTATGCGGGTATAAGTATTATTTAATACTCTCCTTTCTCCTCTAGACAATCCGTCATAAACCTCTGTAAGTGTTTGTCCAAGTCTTTCAAATGATAAAACAGAAAGCCCAGTTAAATCTTCACCCATTGTTGTTATTGCACTAGTTTCTCCAGCCTGAGCCACAAGAAAAAGCATACTCAAAGCATGACCAACATCTAATGAATCTAACGTATTATCTCTAATCTTCTCTGCAATGTGGTCTGGATCAAAATCAGGCATTAATGGTACTGATCCATTCATTGCCATTATTACACCATCCAAATCCTCAATAGCGGTATAGCCTGATCGAGGTTCAGGGGCACTATATCTAACTGCTGGTTCTTGTTGTCTTCTTCCTGCACAACCTGACAAACCAACTGTTAGAACTGCGGCTCCAATACCAGCAAAACCTAAAAACTCACGTCTATTCGGTTCAGTATCTGATGGTTTCTTGGGTGTTCGATCAAATAATTTTTTCATAAAACATGCACCTATTTTACATATTACATATTGAACACATTATACTTAAAAATCTATCAGTTATAACAACTCCTTAACTTCTCCTCTCTGCTATCTTCCAAAGATATTCAAAATATTCTTTATATGTGCGTGCCAACTGCTTGTTTTCAATAACTATCGAGGTTATAGGTGTTCCCCACACGACAAATGCAATCTTATCTCCATAAATCATAGTATTCGCGGGGTTTATCTGACTGCTATTAAGAAAACGATATTTGGTCACTTCATTTTCAAATGTATAGGTCCCTTTCTTTTTTTGTGTAATAACTCGTTCTCGCAAACCATTCATCTTTAACCGCTTGAAGTGTTGCGGCATGAACACAGGAAGTGCCTCATTATATTTTGTATCATCAAGTCCAAATATCAGAATTTCTTTGTTGCCAGAACGCCATGTATCACTTAGCATTAGTTTCAATCCTTCAACACTAGTAAAAACATCGACCTTCGTGTCTTCCTTTGGTAAGTTATACATTATGTTAAAGGCATCTAAGTTGGTAGAGAATAGCAAGATATCTTTCTTCAAATCATTTTCTTGCTCTTTGAGATAATCAAGCACTTTCGAGGGTGGTGCGGGAGAGAAAATCCTTTTCTTACCCTGTTGGACATAGCTTACAAGGCCTTTTTGGATCAGCGTACTAAGTTTGTCATAAACATGGGGACGGTAGATACCTGTTCTTTGTGCTATTTGGTAAGCAGATAATGGTCCAAGTTTAAGCAACACTAGATAAATTTTGGCCTCGTTTTCACTTAATCCTATTTTTGAAAGCAAATCCTTCTCATCCATGTCTTGTTTTATCAAGTAAACTTTATAGTCGTTCCCCTTCAGGACGACTCACATATAAATATGTGGACTTCGTTTGTATATTGTGGTTAATATGGTCCAAACACAAATAAGAATAAAAGTTGCTGAAAGAATCGAACAACTCAGTCAAGAACCAGCAACCTTCAAAAAGAGGTTATTGGCTAGTAATTCTACTACCGATTCGAGAACACCAACATATGTTGATATAGCGCCTGCTCGCGTTTATGACGAACCAGGAAAACGAATTTTGATAGTTTTAAGAACCCCACCATGTCCACACAACTGTACAATGTGTGGTTTTAGGAACGAAGCAATTACCAAAGTTACTTCTGAAGATCTTGTCGCACAACTCGTTTCTGGCCTTGATTCTACTCTCTCAATGGTTGAGACAACTACACCAGTCCGAGTTTCACTTTGTACTTCAAGTTCGACATTCAATCCTAGAATACCATTTGCTTTTTGGGAAAATGCCATGCAGATAGTCGGTCGAGATTTAAGGGTTCTGGAGGTTGATGTTGAAGCCAGGGCCGATGAGGTTATCGTTCAGTCAAATATATCCCGACTCGTTCATTTACAAACTATTCTTGGTCAGGATAAGCGACTTATTGTTGGTATGGGTTTGGAAACTATTGATAATTTTATCAGGAATAATCTCATTGGAAAGATGCTGCCACTTGAAACATTCGAATCTGCAGTCAATTCCTTGGGAAATGCCGGTATGAATGCATATGCGTATGTTCTTCTGAAACCCCCTGGTCTAACTGAACAAGAATGTGTTGACGAATGCGTGAAAACTATCAAATATTTCTTCAATCTAGCCAAACAGGCAAATGTGCCACACTTCCGTACTACACTGAAACCGCTGTTTATTACCAAAGGTACAATTTTGGAACGATTATATCTGGAAGGATTGGCAAGTCCCCCAACATTATGGTCTCTTCTTGAAGTACTTAAACGGGTTCATCATCTTGGAACCATTTTTTCTCCACGAACAGATGAAAATTTATCAGATGACCGTGCAGCAAAAAACTGTCCAGAATGCAATTTACGGGTTCACAAAGCCATACACGAATTCAATCGCACCGGCGATGTCCATTCGCTTGATGTAGAATCATGCGCATGCAGAGAAAGCATGACTGGGGTGAAAATATGATTGCTACGAATTTGCGAAATCCTAAAGTTCAGGGCGTGCTTGTACCCCTCGTAACTCCACTTAATGAAAAAAGAGAAGTTGATGCAAAGAGTGTCAAAAGACTACTTCAATCTCTCAAATCCCGAGTTGACGGTTTTATTCCATGCTTAAGCACTGGTGAAGGTAGAAATCTAAATGATCGAAGTTGGCGTACCATGCTCGAGTTCACACTGGCTGAAACTAGTGGAACAATGGTTATCGCTGGTATTGAAGCATCAGCTACTTCCGACGTAGTCAGACGGGTAAAAGAGACGAGGACATTAGGTGTGGATGTTGTCATTGCATTACCTCAGTTTGGTGCCAACATTCCACAAGACAAAATATTTGCACATTTTGCAACTATCGCAGAAGCCGGGTTAGAAATAATTGTGTATAACAAGCAAATGATGTGCGGTACTCCAATTCATATCAATACTCTGATTCGTATCTGTCGTCAAATTCCTGCAATAATTGGAGTAAAGGAAGGGAGTATGGATCCGGCGTTCACCCAACAGTTTCTTGATGCGGTTCCTGATGTAGCGGTTTTTCTTGCATGGGAACATCTCTTTACAAAGAATGCTGCTCATGGTTCGATTGCTGCACTTTCAAATCTAGAGCCAGAACTTTGCCGTGAAGGTGTTACGAATCAGAATATGGGTGCGCAGAATAAAATTAATGATGCAATTGCCAGATACAATATCGGGTCAGAAAACACATCGTGGTTTTATGATATCAAACTCGAACTTGTTAGGCGTGGTATAATAGAAACTACCTATTGCATTGTTTGACCTATCTGCAAAATCCAAGTACGTGCTAAACCACTTCATACATTATTGCAAGTATATGCACATAACTTAGTTATCAGTGATTTGATATGACTACAATGGCATTATCCATTCCAATAGAACTGAAACACAAGCTTGAAACATTTCCCGAGATAAACTGGAGCGAGGTTGCAAAGCAGGCATTTATGCAAAAAATAAATGACCTGGAATTCCTGAAACATTTCAAGGCAGAGAGCAAAATGACAAATGAAGAAGCATTAAAGCTTGGAAAGGAACTTAGAAAAGCTCGCAGGCAGATTCAAGGAATGATGGTATGGACTTGAATTTCTATTCTTCGGTAAATATTTAAGTTCTCACTCAGAATAACTGATATGGACATAGAGGCAGAACTTCTCAAGGAAATGTCAAACGAAGACCTTGAGAAGACCATAAAACAGAAAGTCAAATCCTTTCACGGTTTCCTGACACGTGAAGTGGCACTCAGGCTTATTGCAAAGGAAAAGGGCGTGCTAAATGAAAAGGAAACCTTCACTAAGATATCGGAGATAACAAAAGGGACAAAAAGGATCAGCATCGAAGCAACGGTGAAAAGGGTTTGGCCAATAGCCCAATATGGTTCAGGTAAATACTCCAGAGTAGTGGAAATAAAAGACGAGAGCGGTGAGTTTCCGCTTGTATTATGGAATGAGGATATAGATATAACAAAAAGCCTGAGAAACCGGGATGTCATCTCAGTGAAAGGAGCCTATGAAAAAAACAACGAGCTTCATCTTGGCTATGACGGGCAGATAATTGTCATGCAAAAATCCGGGTTCAGTGAATTTTCAGAGTTGAAAAACAACGATATCGTACATGTCCGTGGTTATATTACAAAAGCAGAAGGCGTGGACTCTTTTGTGAGCGGATCAAACACCGGGATGGCATTCTCTGTCATTCTTTCTGATGGCAACAGCGAAAGAAGATGCGTATTTTGGGAAAGGACAGGTATAAGCCAGAAGCTCGCGATCGGTGATGAGGTCATAATAGAGGATGCGCTGATAAACAATGACAACATAGAAGTAAGCTCGACCGCGCGGGTATTGTCAAGAAGGCCAAAAGATATGCTTATAGGTGAGATAAAAGAAATAAAATGCAGTGGCGAATTAATGAAACTCCAGATCGGTGAAAGGTCAATCTGGCTTGATCGCGAGAATGGATTGCGTTTTATGGGTGTGGATGCAGCGTCTGATATAAGTCTTTCTACAATCACTGGTCTTAAAAAAGACACATTATTAAATAGCAAAATCGCACTAAAAATAGAAGAAAAAAACGGAACTGTAGTCGTAAGGGGTTAGAAGATGGCAGGTATAACATTAAAAGTTGCAGAAGCTTTCCAAAATGACATTGGAAGGGGGATAGCACGGATCGATTCAAAAGCCAAAAGTGAACTTGGTGTTTCTACGGGCGACATAATAAAACTCACAGGAAAAAAATCAACCCTTGCAATTGTATGGCAGTCTCATCAGGATGATGAAGGAATCGAAATGCTCAGGATGGATGGTATCCTTCGTCAGAATGCAGGCATAAGCCTTGGAGAGAAAGTGCGGGCTGAGGCAGTACAGACAAAAACCGCCAAAAAAATTATACTTGCACCAAAAGAGGCAATCAGATATTCGGTTGGTTTTGACCAGTATGTAAAAAAGAGACTCGTTGGAAAACCAGTGTTAAAAGGAAATCTGCTTCCGGTTGGTATTTTCGGTACTTCTATTCCGCTCGTTGTTGCACAGGTATTCCCACAGGGACCAGTAGTCATAACTGAGGAGACAAAAATAAAGATCAACAAAGAACCGATAAAAGAGTTGCGTAATGTTCCTAACATAACATATGATGATGTTGGTGGGTTGAAAGACACCATCAGGAAAGTTCGCGAAATGATAGAAATTCCGTTGCGTCATCCAGAGCTTTTCGAGCGTCTTGGAATTGATCCACCTAAAGGTGTTTTGCTCTACGGTTCCCCCGGAACAGGAAAAACCCTTCTTGCAAAAGCGGTTGCAAACGAAAGCGATGCAAATTTCTTTTATGTTGGCGGTCCTGAAATAATCAGTAAATATGTTGGTGAAAGCGAAGAACGACTCAGAAAACTTTTTGAGGAAGCACAGGAGAGCTCTCCATCAATCATATTTATAGATGAGATAGATGCCATCGCACCAAAAAGGGAAGAAGTAACCGGCGAAGTTGAGAAAAGGCTGGTTTCCCAACTCTTAACAAATATGGACGGGCTGAAAGCGCGCGGCGAAGTCATAGTTATAGGTGCAACCAATCGTCCCGATTCCCTTGATCAGGCTCTCAGACGGCCTGGGAGATTTGACAGGGAAATCGAAATTGGTGTACCTGATCGTAAAGATCGAGAAGAAATCCTAAGCATACATACGCGATGCATGCCGCTTGGTAAAAATGTGAAAATAAAAGACATTGCAAGGATAACCCATGGTTATACTGGGGCGGATCTGTCCCTTCTTACTAAGGAAGCAGCGATGAAAGCAATGCGGCGTATACTTCCCTCGCTTAACATGGAAAACGAAACAATCCCTTCAGAACTACTTGAAGATTTACATGTAACTAAAAATGATTTCATGGATGCAATGAATGAGATACAGCCATCAGCCCTTCGTGAGGTTTTTGTAGAACGGCCAACAATCAAATGGGGGGATATTGGCGGACTCAAGGATGCAAAAAGGGAGATATATGAGGCTGTGGAACTTCCTCTCAAGCGTCCGGAAATTTTCGAAAAAATGGGCATACGACCGATAAAAGGTATACTTATGTACGGTCCGCCTGGAACAGGAAAAACCCTTCTTGCAAAAGCGGTTGCAAACGAAAGCGAGGCAAATTTTATTTCTATAAGCGGTGCCCAGGTTCTTACCAAATATGTGGGCGAATCAGAAAAAACCGTCAGGGAAATATTCAAAAAAGCAAGGATGGCTGCACCTTGCATACTTTTCATAGATGAGATAGATGCCATCGCGATAAAAAGAACTGGCCGGGGTGAAGGTGGTGCTCTTGTAACCGAAAGGATAGTAGACACGTTTCTTACTGAAATGGATGGTCTGCGGGCATTGAAGAATGTTGTTGTTATCGGTGCTACAAATCGACCAGACATGCTTGATCCTGCGCTTATGCGATCAGGACGATTTGACAGGCTGATAGAAATATCCCCTCCAAAGGAAGATGAGCGGCTTGAAATCCTTAAGATATGTACTGCAAAAATGCCTCTTGACAAAGATGTTAATTTACATGACATTGCCAAGATATCTGATGGGCAAACTGGTGCAGATCTTGAGAATCTGTGCAGGGAATCCGGGATGGCTGCCATAAGACATGGGGCAAAATCCGTTTCTTCAAGGCATTTTGAACTATCATTCAAGGCAATCATACCAACTATCAAAAAAGAAGATTTGGAAAGCTTAAGAAAGTTCAAAGCGGCAGTAACAAACATGTATCGGTGATATAATGAGGTTGATGTTATTTTTTAAACTGGTTATACTTTCTTTATGTGCGTCACTTTTATTTTTCGCACTCGCACCCGAAAGCACGCTTGTTGATACACTTAAGCTGATGGCATTCGGAACAGTATCATCAATAGCAGTCACTGCGTTTTATCCTGATATCAGGGGAATAAAATTAGGTGACAAGGTTTCTGTTGTAAACAGTTCATCGACCCCTGGCATACTGGGGAGATTGGGGAAGGCGATGGCACATTGCAAGAAAAATGATCGTGTAAAAATCGTGCTCGATAACGGTGGCGAGATTTTAGGCATAGTTGAAAGCTATAGTGGACTTATAAGCCCTCCAAAGATCAGGGCAATTTACGAAGAACGGTTGGTTGATTGATTGTATAAACTTTATCTAGAAAAGCAGGAAGTAATAGAAATAATCATAAGTGTGCTTGCAATATCATTTGCACTTGGCATTGCATTTGCCGGTGTGGGATCGGTACTAAACTACCCAAAAGAATTCATTATTTTTATGATGCCATTGCTGGTTACAGTTGGCAGCGGTTTCATATTGCATGAAATGGCGCACAAACTGGTTGCAATCTATTATGGTGCCAAGGCCAGGTTTAGGATGTGGACTCAGGGCCTGATATTCATGCTCATAACCTCAGCATTTGGTTTCCTGTTTGCTGCACCTGGTGCAGTTTATATTCAGTCTGCACACATTACAAAAAAACAAAATGGAATAATTTCAATAGCCGGGCCTGTGCTGAACCTTGTTCTTATGGGATTTTTCTTTATACTTGCATTTACATTTCCAGTAATTCAACACTTCACTTTCCTCGGTCATCTCGGAACTAAGCTCGCAGGATTCGGCATATCAAATGGTGCACTAAATGTTTGGCAGTTTGGGGTTGCGATGAATTTGATTCTTGCAATGTTTAATATGATTCCTGCATTCCCACTTGATGGTAGCAAAGTCTATGGATGGAATCGGTTCATATGGGTGGGGGCAATATTGTGTTTGCTTGGCATCGCTCTCCTTGTTTATCCGCCTATTGTATTAAGTTGGGCAATACTATTGCTGATAGTACTTGTATTTTCAAAATTGATTTTTGGGTAATTTCATGCTAGGTGCAGAAGCGATTGTGAGTAAAGGGCATTTGCTTGGCACTGTTGTTGCAGTAAAAAAAAGGATTGAAAAAAAATACCGTGTGAAGAAACTGGATGATCTGCTCAGGCGCGAACGTACCAAAAGTGAAGCCAGATTATTGCATCGTGCCAAATCAACAGGTGTGCTATGTCCTGTGGTTCTGGAAGTTAGCGAATTCGAAATAGTAATGAGTTTTGTGAGTGGGAAACGGCCAAAGATAATTGGAAAAAATGTCCGTGATTTTGGCGTGCTGCTTGCAAAACTTCATAGTGCTGATATAATCCACGGGGATTATACCCCTGCAAATCTTTTGCAAAGCGGAAGCAAATTATATGTGATAGATTTCGGGCTCGGTTTTGTTTCGCAGGATGTAGAGGATAAGGCCGTTGATGTTTTTACGATGCTTAGAGCTATTGGGAATAATGAAAAAATGAACAATTCTTTTCTTGATGGTTACAAGTCAGTTGCAAAGGATAAAGCCGAAAAGATATTCGGTCGCGTGAAACAAGTTGAAAAAAGAGTGAGGTATGCTAACTAAAAACTTATCCTAAATAATAGATTTATATATGTTTAATGCTATTATAATGATAGATAAATACACACGAGGTGGGGAAATGAATGTAAATCTTCATTTGACTGGAGAACTTGAAAATTTCATTAATAATTTGGTCGAAAGTGGGATAGCAGCAAATAAAACAGAAGCAATACGTCTAGCAATTGCTAGGATGTATTATGAAGAAAGAAAACAAGTAGATAAAGCATTTAATCAATCAACTATCGAAGCGCATTAGAACAACAAATCGGATGAAAAATCCTCTGAATTTTACATAAAAAGGTATCTTGAATGATACAAAGGCGGGATGCCGTACTTGCAAAGGTTTTCTTTTCAGGTTCAAATGGATCGAAGATAAGACCAGCCATCATATTATCAGACAAACAATACAATGAAGGTAATTTTGTATTGATTGTATCTATTACAACTACGAATGATGAATATTGTATTCCTATATTGGAAAAAGACGCAAATTGCCAACTTGACAAAGAAATTGCTGCAAGGTTTGATGGGATAATAAAACTCAGTAAGAAACAGATAATAAAAAGAATTGGAAAAATAAGAATAGAATTTTATCAAACGCTAATAAACAAGATTACAATTCTTATAAAACAAACAAATTAGACACGCTAATTTCAATTTTTTTTATGCAATCTAATTAACAATTTTGTTAACATTGGTGTATATTTTAGAAACCTCGCATAAATCAATACGACTAATTTAAGTAGACCAATCTAGTGCAACTGATAAATATCCACATTAAGCATCTTTTTTTCTTGGAGTTGTTTGCAAATATCATTAAGCAGGATTTTCTTTATTTCTAAATATCTCTCCTTTCCTACTTCGACATTCCCTATTGCATATTGTTTTGCCTTGGTGTTAAAGCAAAACATACAATTGCTTAGATTTTCGCAATTATGGCAAAAATATGAATCACTACAATTATCGCAATTATCAAGTTCAAAACATCTCTTTAGGTTTGAAGAATGGTAGCAATTGATGCAAAAACTGCATGAGAATGCAAGTACTGATCCAAATACATATTCTGATTGTCTTGGCCAAAAACAATAGGCACTATATTTAGTGTCGCAAACAAAAGAGCTTTTGAAGCTGTAATGCGAATTTATGTATGCGGCTGATTTTTCCATATTGCTATTTTTGCCAAACATGACGTCGGATGTGCCGAATTTTATGTTTTTTAGGGTCTTAGAAGCATTTGATAAGTTAAGTTGTTCTACCTCTGTTTCTGAAATGTGTGCATTTCCTTGTTCCAGTGCTTCATCCATAAGAAGAAGACGGCCAAGAAGAGCTTTGTAATATGTAACTGGTGGAGAATATATTGGTTTTTTGCTTATTGGTGATATGCTTTCCAGCGTTGTATCTACATTATTGATCAACCACTCTTCATATGATTCCACATCAGAAAACGATGTTCCAAAAAGGATTTTTGTAACCTGTTGGAAAGCAGTTTCTATTTCTTTAATCATTAGTACCACCCATTATCTCAACCAATGTAGGAACTGATTTTTTTGTTTGTAATGTATCTCGGATTTCAGCAACCAGTTTGGTTTTAAGTGCAGAGTATTTATCTTTTGTTAATTGCAAATTCCCTATCATGTTTCTTTTGTTTCTGAGATTAAAAGAGAACATACAATCGTTGCATGCGTCAATATTTGCAGTATAATAGCAATCTGATGAAGTGTATGCGCGCACAGTTTCCATACATCTGGTGTTTTGATACATTTCAAGGATTTTTATGCCAAAGCTCCCATCACCGCCGCTATGACAGCCAAACAAATGATTTCCAAAACGTACCATGCAGGAATATCCAATATATTTGCTGTCATGAATATCTTCAGATTCATAAACAAAAGATGAATTGGAAATTCTGTTTGATAAATAAACCTCTCGTGAATTTCCAAGGATCACATTTCCTGCATAATAAATGCGTTCATTCAAAGCTTCAATAATTGAATCAGTGTCCTTTACCTGATTTATATTGAGTTTCAATTGTCCTGTTTTTTTATGATATTGTTCACGCTCGTCATTGCTGATAAATTTAGCTCTATTATATTTCACGTTTAATGGTACAACAACATCCTTGCCAGAAATAGCAGATTTGACTTTTTTTCTTTTTTTGATATATCTGAGCAGATAATCTCGATATTCACCAATATCTCCGATTTCATCGCCTAGTAGTATTCTGCATGTTGATCTCCAGGCTTTGTTGATGTTCTCTATATTCATACTAAGAAGTATGAAAAAACTAGAATATTATATTAGTGCCGTTCTACACCAGTATCAAACTATTTCTGGAGTTCGATTATCTTAGCAATGGCTGGAAGGAGCTTTTTTTCTGCCTTTCTCAAAAGTTCGCTTGCAGTTGATTCTCCAATATCCATTTTTTCTCCTATTTTTGCAATTGAAATTCGTTTTGGAATTTCATAATATCCATAAGAACTTGCAAGTTTCAAAATTTCCATCTGTCTTTTTGTAAGTCCATCTGCGGCAGATACAAATTCCAAAAATTCAGTGCGTATATGTTCCTCTGGTCTAATCTTTTCATTATCTTTCAGAAAATGTTTTGATGTAATCTTTATGTTATAGCTATTATGTAAAGAATCAACAAATTTCCCAAGCGCATCAAAAGAAGGAGCGAATAACCGTACTTTCTCTATTCCAGCATCATAAATTGGCGTGGAAATAAATGCGCAGTTAGATGTTCTTAATGCATATGCAGTGCTTTGATCGTCTTTGGTGGTCGTCATAATATCCATTGAATCATTGCTTTTTCTCAATATTTTAACATTAGAAACCGTATTGTGCGATTCAATGCCGTTAACAAACTGCATTGGATCATCTCCTGAAACAGTGAATAAATGGCATATCTGTTCTTTATGCTGTCCTGCGTCTGCCAAATAAGTGATTTTAGTATCCTGATATCTTTCTGGTAAATCTGAGCATACGCAATTATGACTATATTCAAGATTTGCAATAAGCGGTTTATGCATATTATTATTCAGAACAAAAATATTTATAAAGTGGCGTTTTGTGGTGTTTCATAGGAAATCTGTGTAGCTGATCAAAATGATATTTATCCCGAGCCAAAAAATTGACTCAGTCTATACCGAATCACCGAGATAAACCGTTCAATTGAAAATCGAAAAATCTTCATGGTTCAGTATATACTGAAACAAAAAAGATCGTTCAAATGACATTATTATCTCTAAATAATATATTTTTATGTAATATCATTAACACTTTTGTTAATCCTAATACATAGTTTTATTAATATTATCTCCGAACTGAAGATATGGGTATCTATTCTATCCTCGAGAAACTGAGGAAATGCGAGAGAAAAGTGTTTACAACTAACGATATTGCAATAACCGCGAGTTTAAGCAATACCAGTGCGCGCGTTTATGTCAACCGGATGATAAAAAAAGGTCTGTTAAAACGAGTAGAAGCAGGAAAATACACTATTTCTGAAGATCCTTTTGTTGTTGCATCTCAACTAATATCCCCCTCATACATCTCATTTTTTACGGCGTTTTATTTGCTAAAGATGGTTCCTCAGGAAATAACTAAGATAACTATCGCAACCTCTAAAAGAAAGAAACCAATAAATGTTCTTGGCATGAATGTGGAGTTTATACAAATAAAAAAATCAATGATGTTTGGGTTTAGGAAGACAAGACTAATTTCAGGAAACAGTTATATAATGCTTGCAGATCCTGAAAAAGCAGCAGTCGATGCGTTATATCGTCCTGGTACGATGCCTATCTCATACCTAAAAGATCTGTTAAAAATGCTGAACGTAAAAAAATTAGAGGAATATTCACTAAGAACTGGATCAGAAGCAGTATTAAGGCGAATGGGATTTTTGCTGGATAACTGTGGCATTCCACATTCATTGAAGCCAAAGTCAAAAAATATCTACTTTCTCAATCCAAAAATACATTGCAAAGGGAAACTTGATAGAAAATGGCGTTTGCATGTTAATGAAGTGATTTGATGATTGGAAATGAAGAATTAACGAATATAGCAAGAATGGGTGGCATGTTACCTCATCAACAGGAGAAACATTATGTTCAAACTATTGTGTTGAAATCACTGTTTTCTAACTATAGTAACAAGTTGATTTTCAAGGGAGGGACATCATTATGGTTTTTTCATGGTCTTAGGAGATTTTCAGAAGATCTTGATTTTACGGCAAAAATCGACGAAATCAATACAAAAAACATAACAACGCAAGTAAATAATGACCTTGCTCTTATGGGTTTGGAAAATGGCATTACTATCTCGGAAATGAAAAACTCTTTATCTTTCAGAGTTGGTGCAAAAGGGCCTCTTTTTCAGGGAGAACGGGGATCATCATGCTTTGTAAGCGTGGATATAAGTTTCAGGGAAAAAGTTATTCTGCCATACGAGACTCATGAATATGATCCGCCATACACTGAGATTGGACCTTTTTCAGTTGTTACTATGGATCTAAAGGAAATTTCGGCAGAGAAAATAAGGGCAATAATGACTAGGGAAAAAGCCAGAGATGTTTATGATCTGTTCTTTCTTTTTAGAAAAGGTCAAATTCCAGATCTTGTACTAATAAACGAAAAATTAAGCTACTACGAAAAGAAATTCAATTATAAAGAATTTGAGAAAGAGCTAAAGAAAAAGAAAGATATCTGGGATAATGAATTATCCAGTTTGATATTTGGTAAATATTCGGCATTCAAAGAAGTGTCAGATGAAATACTTGGAACAGCGAAGATGTTGAGAAATGAATCTGATATATGATTTCGAAACAGGGGAACTGGAAACCCATAAGCTTAACCTTAAAATTACCTCTGCACATATCTATATTGGGCTAGAGCGGGGCTAGGGGTCCCGGCACCACACATCCCCTTAGGTGGCTCGAAGACTCAGGGCGTTTTGCCATGGGTACATGCCCAGTTCCTTAAGCGTTGAGGTTCTGCCTCATGTGATGGGAGATTGCATGAACTTGGTCAGATCGGAAGAAGCAGCCATAAGTGTTCTGTCTCATGCTCGTGAGATCCAGAGCGGAGTGTATAGGTTCTGGCTCCTTGTATTCTTGTCAGGGCTAACTGAGTGCCTTCAAACTTTTAGGAAAAGTTTGATCAAAACTGATTCTTGTTTTGTATCAAAACGAGTTCTCGTTTTTTGTTTTGGAATCGCTAGTCTATAGTCTTTTTTGTTCAGAACCGAAAACCTATAACTCAAAACCTTTTAAGTAAACAGTAATTGTTTAAGATAAACAGAATTGCTCCGTCTGGGATTCGAACCCAGGTCGATGGAGAACTTTGCATCTTTTTAGGAAAAAGCTGCACCAAAAACTTGTTGATGCAACTTTTTTTCAAAAAGTTGCTTGAAAGTCCACTATCCTTGGCCGGTCTGTCTAACAATTTTGACTGTTCATATCTCAAGGCTTTTTAGTGAAGGTTTTTGCCCTGAGTTTTTATGAGTCAAAAAAGTTCCTAGACGAACGGAGCGATTATTTTATTGCACTCATGATATCCGAATGAATAGTTCTGATATCACGATTAGCATCAATCATATGCCAATTAGTGGTTAAAAATCTTTCCTCGCAGAGTTTTGCGAAATTTGAACGCACTTTTTCAAGATAATTTATGTTTTCTTCATACCTGTCAAGTTCTTTCTGCTTCTTTTTTCTTCTCTGAGATTCTTCAGCAGATATATCTAGCAATATCACCAAATCCGGTTTCAAATAGCCCACAGATTCGATTATCTTTTTCCCCTCATTGTGTGAAATTCCATCAACTTCATAGGCAAGGGTGGAAAAAACATATCTATCAAGAATCACTGTTTTTCCTTGATCTAATGCCTTTTTCACATTCTGTTGATCATCTGCAATATCTGCAAGAAACAGTAAAAACAGCGCCTTTGAATCTACATGTGCTTTTTTCTCAAGATAATCATTTAGTGTTTTATACTTGGATGTTGGGTACTTGAATATAATTGCATTTTCAGTTACCTCTTTCAAAAGCTCTATTTGGGTAGATTTTCCAGTTCCATCCACTCCTTCGACGACAATTAATCTGCTCATATGTAAACACCGTAAAATTATTGCATCCTAAGATCACCATCAAGGGATATAAATCTACTTTCTCAATAGTATATGGTGCAATAAATGGATCTAATTTCTATAAGAGATTTGGAAAAGAAGGAGATAAAAGAGATCCTTGATTCTGCTGAAGAAATCGAGGCTGGGAAGAAAAAACCTGATTTGCATGGAAAAATACTTGCAACCCTTTTTTTCGAACCGTCTACACGGACGAAATTATCATTCCAATCAGCAGCCATGCGATGTGGGATGCAGACCTTGGATTTCTCTCCTGAGACAAGCTCATTGAAAAAAGGCGAAAGTTTTCATGATACTATAAAAACCGTGGAAGGTTATGCAGATGTGCTTGCAATAAGACATCCAAAAGAAGGTGCAGTAAGGCTTGCAGCAGATGTGATATCAAAACCAGTTGTAAATGGCGGAGATGGTGGAAACCAACACCCAACACAGACTCTCATAGATCTATTCTCCATAAGAAAAATCAAGGGAAAAATGGAACAACTAAATGTGACTTTGATGGGTGATTTGAAACATGCAAGAACAATGCGATCACTTGTTTATGGGTTGGCCATGTTTGGTTCTAATGTAACTCTTGTTTCTCCAAAAGGCCTTGAGATGGATTCTACATATCTCGAGGAAGTAAGCAAGAAATTTGGTCTTAATGTCAAGATGAAAGACAAGCCGGAATATGCTGATGCAGATGTGCTTTATGTATGCAGAATACAAGCAGAACGATTCGCAGATCCTTACGAAGCAAAAAGCGTGCAGGCAAAATTCATGATAAAAAAGGAAGATCTGAAAGACGCGAAAAAAGACCTTGCGATTTTACATCCATTGCCAAAAATAAATGAAATCGAGAATTCAATAGATGAGATGCCACAGGCGCAATATTTCAAACAAGCACATTATGGAGTGCCACTTAGAATGGCTGTGCTTGAGCACGTAATGAAAAGGTGATTTTGATGAGTACACTCAATGTTGATACAATTGATATGGGGACCGTTGTAGACCATATAAAAGCAGGAAAAGGGGGGAAAGTCTTGGAAATCCTTGGCATTGACAAAGATTACAAGCATCGAATTGCCCTGGTCATGAATGTGGCGAGTAAAAAAGGCGGTACAAAAGATATTGTAAAAATACAGGGGAAAATTGTGGATGATAAAACTGCGAATCTTATAGCACTCATTTCTCCTGGCGCAACAATCAATATTATCAAGGACGAAAAAGTAAGCAAGAAATTCAGGGTAGAATTGCCTGAAAAACTTGATGGCCTTGGTACATGTCCGAATCCAAATTGCATAACAAATATTGAGCAATGCAAAAACTCGTTCACAAAAGTTGATGGTGCAAATTATCGATGCCATTATTGCGAAAGGAAATTCCAGGCTGATGAGCTGGCATGATCCAATATTCAAAAAACACTGCCACATTCTTTCATCTTTTTTACCATACTCCAGACATATACATTTTTAAACACGAATAAACCTAGTTATGTGTATGGATCCTAATACTGATATAGCTTTGCTTAGAGATATTCCAATTAGCAACATTCATGAAAATTTGGTTTCTGAATGGAACGCTCTGCTTGATAATTTGGCAGACGGGAAAAAAGGCAATCAAATTTCAGATAATCTATTTGATGTGTGTATTCGTTGGTGCAGCTCAGAAAATGGTTCGATTGTTATTATCAACAATAGGATTCAACAGATACATGGTACTGGATTTGATATATTAGTTAGTATGAGTGCCCTTGGCATTCTGATGTCTAATAGTGTGGTCCTTACCAATGAACAAACTCAAATTTTACTCTTAAAGTTTATTGCACTTGATACTTTGAATATATCACACGCCGATGAAAAAAAGAAACTCCCTAGAAATTCATCAACCGGGGACAATATTGTTGATAGTTCTGCACTAGCAAGAGAAATGCTCCTAAGGCCATTATTTCTATCAGCATTCGCTTTTTCGGCAAGTCAGATGGCTTCTTTATTCGGTCATTTTACTGGTACTGAAAAATCAATATTTCTAACCAATCTGGTGGAATATGCAGAAAAAGAGGGCGTACTTGAATCAAATGTAGTTTCATTTATAAAAACGGAATCAAGCAAGATTCGTCAGGATCTAGGTACTCAACCGGCTGTTCGGGTATCTACATTAGCTCTTGATAAAAGACTTGATGAAGCAACCAAGAAAATGAAAACTCCTAAACCAGCAGCAAATCATCACACTAGAAATCCTGGATTGTTGAAATCTGGAAGATAAGTACAAATCTTACAATCCTAATGATATCTCAAAACAACAAACATATGATCTTTATCAAAAGGCTCAAGTTTTACTTTTTCTAAAATTTCAAATTTTGTTTCGAGTTTTGCGTTTACCATATCAAAAATTTCCTGGGGCTTTTTTGTAACATCTATGCTCTGGCTCTTGATACAAATCATTGCAATCCCGCCTTTTTTCAGGAACATTTCTGCATTTTTAATTAGTATGTCATCTTGATCTGGCTGCGCAACATCCTGATAAATCGCATCAACTTCGCCCACTTCTTCATATTCCTGCGGTTGTTTTGCATCTCCATGGATGGGAATAATGTTCTCACGCCTTTCACATAATTTGAGTAGTGATTTCATGCATTGTACTGCTATTTCAACAGCATAAATCTCCCCATCACGACCAACTATATCTGATATATGTGAAATGGTCGTACCAGTGGAAGCGCCAAGATAAAGTATTTTACTACCATTGGCAAAAGGAAATGTCTTGATGCCTTTTTTCATTGCACCGCAAAGTTTGCTGCGAAAAGGATCCCATATGCGGTATTCCTTGCCATCTTTCCTTATCAGTTTCTCTGTATATACCCTGACACCTGGAACAGCGTTAATAGTTGCAAAAGAACCATTGAGATTGTAAACTCCTGGAAAATGAGAATCCATACAAATAACATATGCATACGCATTTATATATGCTGCGCCACATACATTTCCAACTATGGGAGGCAACAAATCAAAGCTCGTTCAACCTGAAAAACTGATAAGTTATCGAACAACGTTACTTACTGCTCTTACTATAGTATCGAAATTACGCGTGTGCACGGTCAAAGATCTTCCACAGGATATATTTATGCAGGAAACTGGCAAAACGCTCGCTGAGCTTGGAGTGCATGTCCAACGGAACCAAGAATTTGCCTGTTGCAGTAAGGTCGTTATAACCCCTCCAAACTTGAAAAAACTTGAAAGTTTGACTGATGCTTTAACACAATTCATAAATAACCACGTGCACTTGAAAGTTAGAGCCACTCCAAGACCCGGGAGATCACGTGTCGATCACTTCTCATCTTTAGACATTCCATTGATTGAAGATCCATTTTCAATGGGTGATTCTGGTGATTTTTGACTCCAATAAAAAAATAATAAGTTTTATATATACTTACTAATGTATTTTATCACAATCGGTATCCAATTTTTACTGGCACCAAAGAGTTGCAAACTGAGGTGTAAATATGGTTACAATATATGATGTAGACCCAAATAAACTAATAGCGAAAGTAGCTGAAAAGCTCAAAAGCATGAAAATAAGCAAGCCTGATTTCGTCGGCATGGTCAAAACTGGTGCCCACGCATCAAGGCCTCCACATGATCCAGATTTCTGGTATTCTAGATGTGCTTCCATACTAAGACATATCTATGTTCATGATGTCGTAGGTACACAAAGGCTCAGACGCCATTATGGTGGAAGGAAACGGCGGGGGGTAAGACCAGAACATCATGCACCTGCTGGTGGATCTACCATAAGAAAGGCAATGCAGGAACTTGAAAAATCAGGTCTTTTGTTAAAAGAGCAGGCCGGAAGAAGGATCTCACCAAAAGGAAGACAACTTCTGGATAATGCAGCAAAAGAGTGCATGTAGTATGAGCGAAGAAAATGCCTCAGATGAGAGTCAAAAGATGGGGGAGGCCAAAAAATTACATGAGCAACTAAGAACAAGCCTGAGAATAGCACTTGAAGAAAGTGCCTATGAAAGGATGACAAACGTTGCCTTGGCTAACAGGGAACTCTATGTGGCTGCAGCAAAATACATATTAATGGCGTTTAAACAAGCAAGACGCAAGATAACCGATGATGAACTGATTAAAGTTCTCAAAGGTATAAAAGAACAGAATGAAAAGCGAACAAGTATAACGTTCGTTAAAAAATGAGATGATTATATGGGTAGCAAAGGTTTAGCAAAAAAGCAAAAGCTAGCAAAAGCTAACAGAAAGATCAAAAGATTACCTGCGTTTGTCATGATGAGGACAAAAAGGAAGGTTACTGCAAACAGAAGAAGGCGTGACTGGAGAACTGACAAATTAAGGATTGAGGACGAGTGATAATATGGCAGATTTAGAAAGAATTTATACGGTTCCGCTCGGAGATGTGTACACAAAAGTTGCGAGGAATAAGAGAACTCCACGCGCAGTTAAAATGCTTAGGGCATTCGTATCAAAGCACATGAAAGCAGATGGTCAAAGAGTAATTGTAAGTGAGACTGTTAACAAGTTCCTTTGGGAGCACAGCATTCAAAGGCCTCCCAGGCGCATAAAAGTACGTGTCATAAAAGGTAACGAAACAATACATGTTTATCTTGTTGACGAGAAGGTAGAAGAGAAAACGGAAAAACCTAAGGAAGCCAAGTCATCAAAAGAGCAAAAATCCGAAGAAAAGAAAGAAGAACCTACACATGCGAAGAAAGATGCGGCTGTACCTGTGAAGAAAGCCGAATCAGTACCTGAAAAGAAATCCGAGAAACCACCTGAAGCAAAGCATGAAGAAACGAAAGTTCATGGGAAAAAGGAAGATGAGCAAGAATCACATGCTAAAAAGGAGAACAAATGAAAAAGATCACATACTTCGGGAATTCATGGCTTGGGATGTTCATAAAAACAAACGACAGCATCACTTTGCTGCCAATCGATAGCATGGCAAAGCTTGAAGTTCCAGCCGTTGAAATCCTCAAGACAACCATATTGAAAACAACTGTCGGTGATACCAATCTTCTTGGCATGTACACTGCAATGAACAACAATGGTTTAGTGCTTCCAAACATAGTCGAGGAACGTGAGGTTAGTGCAATTAAAAAGTCTGGGATTAACGTCTATATCTCCAAGGAAAAGAACAATGCACATGGAAACAATGTCACAGTCAATGACAAGGGTGGTATAATAAATCCCCATGTGAGTCGTACTGAAACAAATGCAATGGGGGATGTGCTCGGAGTTGAGCTTGTTCCTATGAAGATCGCAGAATATTCGACTGTAGGAAGTTCATGCATTGCAACAAATGGTGGGTTTCTTGCACATTATAAATCGACTGCGGATGAATTAAAAGCAATTGAAGATGCATTAAAAGTAAAAGGTAGTAAAGGAACAATAAATACTGGTGCTGGTTTCGTGGCCTATGGAATCGTAGTAAATAAAAACGGCTATCTTGCCGGTGAGCAGACAACTGCATTCGAACTCGGAAGGGTTGAAGAAGCATTGGGTCTGATAAAATAAATCATTTCATACAATAGAACAGCGATATGATCCAACAAAATGTTAAAAACCTTAGGTAAACAGAAACAGTTGATGAGGTGGAAATAATGAAATTCATTGTTAGTGGAAAAATTACACTTGGTAAAGGAAAAAGAAATTTTTCAAAGGAAGTTGAGGCCAAAACAGAAAACCATGCAAAGGATCTGGTTTACGCACTAATGGGGTCCAATAACGGGACAGCGAGAAATAAGATTAAAATCGAAACTATAGTAAAGGGATAATTATGGAAACAAATTCGTTGGAAGAAACCCAGCTTCGTTTGAATTATGAACTTTCACTTTATCGAGAGCAGATATCAATGATAAAAAGAGAGACTGAAAGGATCAGCCTTACTACTATTGATCTTACCAATGCACTCAAAACAGTAGAAAATATGAAACAGGATAAGGTTATGATACCTATCGGTGGTGGTGCACTAATCCTAGGAACAATAACTGATGATAATGTGCTTGTGCCAATAGGTGCACAATACTTGACTGAAATGAACCGCGAGACTGCAGTTACAGAAATGAACCGGAGAATTGATGCTACAAAACAGGCTGTTGAGAAACTCACTGTTGAATTTGATAAGATTGTAAAAAAACTTAAAGTAGTATCTGCACAACTTATGGAGATCCAAAATCAGAGCAAGCTAAGTAGAACAGTTGATGATAACATAAGAGAGGACTATAGATAATCTGGTTCTCGGCTGCCAGTTCTCTTCCTCTGGCCCCGCGTCTCGATTGTCTTCTGTCTTGGGTTTCGGGTCTTGGAGTTTGGTTACCTGTTCCAGGTTTCCAGTTTTGTAATTGGTGTTAAAGATGTTTGATTTCCTCAAGAAAAAAATCGGAGGCCTCATAGACAAGATCACCAAAAAAGAAGAGGAAAAACCTGAGGCCAGGGAAGAACCTCTACCAATCCAAAAAAAAGAAATTGAACTTTCCCAGGCAAAGCCAAAGGAAAAACCTATTGAAAAATATGATCTGCCTGTTGAAACACCAAAAAAGGAAGCTCAAAAAGAACTGCCAAAAAAAATCAAACCATTGAAAAAAGAAAAACCAGTTGTTGTAAAACCAAAAAAGGAAGAAAAACCAGCACCAGTAAAACCTGAGAAAGAAGGTGAATCATTACCGACAGCCTCTGAGAAAGAAGAAAAACCAATAAAAGAAGCAAAGAAAGAAAAAATGGAAATAAAAAAAGAAGAAACTCCGGTCAAAAAAACAAAAAAATCGATTGAAGAAAAAACAAAATTTAAAACAATCTTAAAACCAATTCCTACTGAATCAGAAACTCCTATTCCTGTCAAACCCTCCGAAGTTGAAGATAATGAACAAGTTGAAGAAAATATAGAAGTACATTCTGTTCCTGATGAACTATCTAAAGTTGAAGAAAGGGGAATTGAAGAAAGGGAAACTAAAGAAAAAGAAATTCCTTTGAAAAATGAATCTCCTGGGGAAACCGAAGTTCGTGAAGGTTCAGTTGCAATCAAAAAAATAGAACCAACCAAAATCCCACCCGAACCAGAACATAGGAAAAAAAGTCCTTTGGAAGCAATAGCTAATTTTATTACAGGTAAATCTAAGGAAGAAAAACCTGCAAAAAAAGACGAATCAGTAAAAGAAGTCGATTCTGTAGAAATAATTGAAACTAAATCCGTGTTCAAAGAGCCCTTTGCAAAGCCCGAGCTTGAAACTATCCCAGAAGTTGAACCCACGTTAGAACACAAATCTGTAATTGCAAAGCCTGAAACAAATGTCGAAACCAAGATTCAGGAAAAAGAACAGAAAAAACCAAAAGAAAGGATAAAGCTCGGCGCAGTAAGTGTGTTAAAGAGCATTGTAACCCGCGAAGTTGAAATAACTGAATCTGACATAAATGAACTACTAGAGAATTTTGAACTCGAACTTCTTGAAGCCGATGTTGATATTTCAGTTGCAGAGACAATAAGGGAAAGTCTTAAAGAAAGACTTGTTGGTGCAAAAATCAAAAAAGGCGAACTTCATGGTTTTGTAACTGATAGAATAAAGGGCATCCTAATTGAGATGATAAGCAACGAAAAAATATTTGACATGGTTGAAAAAGTGAAACAATCTGAAAAGCCGGTCAAGATACTGTTTCTTGGTGTAAACGGCGCAGGCAAGACAACGACCATTGCAAAAGTTGCAAAACTTTTACTTAACAACAATCAAAAAGTAGTTTTTGCTGCTGCAGATACATTTAGGGCCGCCGCAATTGAACAAATGGAAGTACATGCCCAACGGCTTGGTGTGAAAACAATCAAAAGAGACTATGGAAGCGATCCAACTTCTGTTGCCTTTGATGCGGTGAATTATGCAAAGGCACATGCGATAGATGCAGTTCTTATAGATACTGCCGGAAGGCAGGATACCAACATAAGTCTGTTAAATGAAATGAAAAAAATGACTCGTGTAATTCAGCCCGATATCAAAGTATATATTGGCGAGAGCATTGCCGGCAACGCAATCATAGAACAAATATCTTCTTTTAATAATGAAATTGGCATAGATGCAGTGATTCTCACGAAAATGGACTGCGATCCAAAAGGCGGGACAATGCTCTCGATAAACAAGGTTACCGGAGTACCAATAATTTATGTTGGTATGGGGCAAAAATACGAAGATCTTGTGCCTTTTGATCCACGGAATATTGTTGAAAAGATCCTTGAGTAGCACACATTAAAAGTTGGTTTTGCCAGTTTTGTTACACTGATTTTAAATACTTTCACTAAACACCACTAACCAATACTTTTAAAAAGAGGACCAGACACATTTAACTATTGCAATCCAACCAGAAAGTTGGATTGGCTATACTGAATCATTAAGATATGCATTCAGATTGAAAATCTGAAAATGTTTCGATTCAGTATAAGGAAAAAAACCAATATTTGATAAGAGGTAATGATAATTATGGCTCAAGCACCAAATATACCGGCAGGCGGACAAACTCAACAGCAACAGGCAGCACAGCAGGTGCCTCAGGCAATGCATGGTGTTGATGACCGGCCATCGGCAAGAGGATCTGGTTGGTGGGGCAGGTTCAGACAGGCACTGAAATTCGGTGTGCGGTCTGGAGCAGCAAAAGAATCAGAATCAATGGATGGAACGCATTTTACAGATTTTAAAAGAGACTTCAGATTGCTATTGATAAGGGCATGCAATTCAGGACATGAATTAAACGATTCGGAAAAACAATTGACAGATCTTATTTTTTCAGCTGATTTCGTTAGAAATATAAGGGGTATGGAAATGCCGACTCCTAGAGAAGAGTTGCCTGATCCTAAATTTAAGAGAACCTCTGCAGCCCGAAGGGCAAGATTGGCAGAGGCAATAGAAAAAAAATCAGTTGATGATTCAATATGTACTGCAGATCTTGAAATAATTTTCAGTGCACTGGTATCAAGGGATTGGCTTAGTCAGAATTCTGTTGGTGGTCTGGATGTTGGAAGTGTGATGGATGTTATTACTCCTCTGGGTGCATTTGTAAATTATCTTGAGCAAAAAACACTTGGCGCACCTGCTCTTCAGGGAAGTGAAGCAGATTATATCCTGAATGTGTTCGCAGGTCTTTATGTGCGTAAAATAACTGATGGTTCATTAGGGGTAGAGCCTGAAAGAACAATACTTGATCCTATTATAGTTCAATGTTATCTGGCTTCAAGGGCAACACCCGTATCAGAAAGTGTAATTAACGAGTTCATAAATCTCATGCATGAATATCTTACAACTCCATCAGATATAATGTGTCAAAACCTAGACATACCTGGTGGCAAGGTATCTGGTACAGATTCAGATGCTCTTCTTAGCTCTGCCAAAGGTCAGTTCCTTGAACTGTTGGCTGCAGGAACCACTTCAAAAGATTCAAAAATTTCCGATGAAAAAATAAGGCCGTGGAAAAATGCGGTGGTGATGTGGTTTGTTGAAGCTGCAAAAGATCTGGTTGACAAACGAGAAAAAATAAAACATGAAGATGTTCTGCCAATGAGTCCTGCATTACAATCATTAATCGGCAAAATACAAACATTAATTAGTGAAAGGGATCAAAGAGGTCAGCTTCTTTCTTTGGGTCCTCAGTTCAATTCACAGAAGCTTGCATTTGCAGATTCAGTAAGTGCAATAAGAAATGAATTGGACGCTCCGAATAATGGTCTTAATCCAGAAACAGTTGCAAAGTTAATCGAAGTTGGTGGGCTTCTTGAAATACTTGACGGTCTTGTACAAACAGATAGATTAGGTGTTCCGGTTCAGTCACTTTCACCTGATGGGAATCATGTTCTCACAACTCCGGGAATACCGGCAGATCTCCTAAAAAATCAGATCGGTGAAATTGCCAGAACAGATGCACTTGCAACTCTTAAGGCAGAGGTAACTCGATTTGAATCCTATGTTGCAACTGCACCATTACCAAAACAGACAAAAGATCAACTTGTACGTGCGGCAAAAATGGTCGTATCCAGTTCTTCACATGATTTTGACAAGAAAAAAGTTCTTGATGAACTTGATCTGGTGGAGAAAAGTGCCAATGCAATGAAAAAGGCACATGGCTACGCACTAAAATCCTTGGTTGATAATTGTGGTGATGTTATTCCGGATTCACAACTGCTTAAGATGTCCAGACTATGGGAACACCTTTCTATTAAAAAGCAGATGGATGAAGCAGGTGATCCCGGTCATGGCGTAAGACACAGGCTCATTAACGCATTAAAAAAATTGGCTGCCGGTGGATGGCTTGGTGGCACTTTACATTCAATAAGAGCGCGTGGTGGCAGTTTTGGAAGACAACTTATTTCAAGAGAAAAAGTTTCTGTTCACCATAGCGGCAAGATAGAGTCAACCTGGATTCCAGAATGGCTTGCAGCATGGACTAAAATAGCCTTATTTACGCTTTGGATTGCACCTGTAGGTACGGGTCTAGTCAGAGCAACCTGGCTTAGACACGTAAGTGGAGAGCCTGTTAGCATTAGTGATAATGTTTTCAGAGTAGGTTCTTTACCTTTTTATGCTGCCTATGCGCATAGGCCATGGGCGCGTATACCAAGACTTAATCACGGTCCATATGTAGTAATTCATGGAGATCCTCACGCACCTAATGCAGAATTAAGTCCTGAATATGTTACAAGAGAAACAGGTATCGGTTCAAGGGATTTGTCCACTGATCCGGTACCAGATGATACATGGTATACATGGGGAGATAGTTCTGCCAAAACTCAAAGGGTAGCTTATTTCCGCGCATCAAAAAACGAAGCTGTTAGACAATTTGTTTTTGGATTGATAGATGGCATGGTTATTGAAAATACCAGTACTGTGGGAGGCGCAGCAAGAGGCAAAGGTCCTGGGTGCAGTGAGCGCAATAAAAAAACTGGCGTTGTTAAAATCTCAGAAGCAGCAAGCGCATTTGCAAAATCACATCCTGAATTTAACGAATATGTGACTCAGAGAAGAAAAGGAACACCTGCTTTGACTGAGGATGCACTTATCGCAGCATGGCTTGTAGATGAGTTCGGTAATCCAAATGATCCTGAAAATGGTGTGGCGTTTCATCGTGGCGAATGGGATAGCAAAGTCATACCAATTGGACATCCAAGATCTGATGTAATTATCTGTGTTGAACAGGCACTCAAAACATCTCCGTTGAGCAACAATTTGAGACTCAATCCTCACAAAGCAGATGAGCTCATTGCGCTTATACAAGCAGAAGATGCAAGATTACAAAAAGCAGCTGGCGATCCAGATCGCGAATTAACTCTGGAAGATCTTCAGAACAGTGCATTCATGCTCAAGCTATCGGAGATCGGTGTAGTTGTTCCAGTTGAAGTCAGAAATATTATGGAAAGTTATGACATAAACAACCATAAGGTTGCTGCTGCAGTCGCTCTTAATCCACACCTTGAACATGTACTTGATGGTTTGTTATACGAGAAAGGAAGGACAACTGAGTTTGTGCTTGCAGAGCATCGTGGGGATTTTATTACCGCTCTGGCAAATCAACTCGTTGATGCTGCATCGGGTGCAGATATAACACAACAACCATTTGCCAGTTCAAAATTAATCGATGATGCGGTTGCAAATGCAAAATCAGGTAATGTTGTTGATTGTACAAGAGAATATGAAATAAGACAAATGAAAAGAGTGCTTAAAGGTGTTCCATTAACTGTTGAAGATTTCGATCTTCTTTATCAAAACGGTGATGTGCGTGTAGTGGTTCAGACAGTTGCAAATCATGATCGGTGGGATCTTGGTAAAAATGCAGGCATGTATGTTCGCACGCTTGTTGATGCGGCAACAGTTGCAAATAAAGGAGCGCCAATGCCATCTGAAACACCTGAATCTGGTGACACTGCAACAGAAAGTCCACTTGCACTTTGGAATGGTAAGAGGACAAAAGCACTTGAACAACTCAATCCATTATCGGATGAATGCCAAAGGACTGAATGGCTTATCATGCAGGGATATGTAATCAGGGATCCAGTTCCAATTACTGATGGAACTCCAGCTACTGATGGTTCTGGCAGAGCAAATGAAGACGGGGCTCCGAGCAAATCTGCACCATTAAAAGTCAGGCCGGAAGTGAGTACATATTTCGAGGATGAAAAAAACCAGGATGCATTAGTATATGTAGGAATGATTGCAGATACGCTGGCAAAAAGACAAAAGATCCATGCTAAATCAGATCAATATCGTGAATTTGAAGCACGGGCACAGGACGAAGCGTATAACTATATCAAGTCCAAAGGCGGTTATCCTACGAATCCTGCCAAAAGGTCTGATTTCGAAATAAAACTTTCATCCCATCTTAATGGTAAATTGGGCAATTCAAATTAATCTTTTTTTCTTTTTCTTATCTTAATTTTTTAGTGGCGTAGAACGGCCTTAGGTGCTAACCCCTACCTGCTTTGTCAAGGTCGGCGACCCGACCTTGAGCATGCTCGGGAACGAAACGTCGTTCCCGACATAGCAGGTGGATACAGCATCT
>Ga0180007_10001129_pt1 | contig 38318 bp, 24 predicted proteins | sample MM_PC_MetaG_FD_121122 | JGI IMG/M metagenome (GOLD analysis project Ga0180007, IMG submission 121122) | Groundwater microbial communities from the Aspo Hard Rock Laboratory (HRL) deep subsurface site, Sweden - MM_PC_MetaG | ecosystem: Environmental > Aquatic > Deep subsurface > Groundwater... | reverse complement strand
GAATAATAAAAAACATGAAAAACCGAGCTAAACAATTTGGCCTGAAATTGGTGGAAGCAGCTGATGTGGCTGGGACTGATATTGCTGTGCCATCAACAATTTAATTTAAAGTTTATTGGGAGCATATCATTATTTTACTTTTTGTAAGCCCGGCATTAAACAAGCCCATAACTTTATAAATACAGTTACGGTTGATCCTAATTCCTTACCACCTGCTATTGACTTTGAATTTGTTGGTAACTGCAAATAAAAGACCTGCTAAGGCAGTACTGTTAAAAAAATTATTTATCTTCATCATAGAGATAGAAGAAAAATATGGAAAAGCTCCTATATTTTATATATTTAATAAAAACCACTTGCAAATATAGTGTAACATATTAAATTAACAATAATATCGCAAATAATCACTAAGGAGAAAAAATGTAAAAACATTTTACCCGAAATCGCTCACTTTCTTTTAAAAATATAATAACCTTCTTTGCAAACCTTAATAAAGGGTCCTAATAGAAATCGAACTGAAAGGGTTTTTCAAAACAAAAAACAATCAGCTTACAAAATTGATGCAATCTGATCTGGTATTACTGGATCGAGGATATCCGGCTGCGTGGCTTTTCAATTTAATCTTATCCATCAATGCTCATTTTTGTGCACGTGTTAAAGTATCCCAATGGAAAATCATCAAGAAGTTTTTCAATTCCGGCAAGAAGGAAAAAATTGTTAAACTGCCGCAGACATATCCTTCCATCAGAGTGTGCAAAGAAATGGGGCTTGATACAACAGATATCAGAGTTCTGCTAATTCGTATTGAATTGCCTTCCGGTAAAACTGAAATTCTTGTCACGTCTTTGCTCGATAAAGATCAATTCGATATACAGGCAACCCGCTTAATTCAACGGCATTGTCCCGTGCTTGCAGAGAATAGGCGGCAATCATGTCGATCCCCAAGCGTTGCATGGCCCTCCTAAACTGGGTAGGCTGCGTCTTGCTTACTTCGGCCTCCTGTCTCAGGAGTAAACCAGTAATGGCTTCCCCTATCGCTATAACGAGCACTGAATGAACCCCGCTTTACTGATTACATCCCATAGCCCCTTGCAAACTACTGAAAGTCCCCTCCTCATGGACAAAAAACATGGAATAGTGTTCACTTGTCGCATCTCTGTCCGTCTCATTCGTCACCTCCATTGGTGACCATTGTAAACCGGACAGATTACGTGCTACAATACAGGACAGTTTATGTGTTTCTGACACAAAATCTAATTTTCTTGCCTGATTTCCAAAAGTATGTTATATATATTTGTAGATTATAAATGGATAAATAAGAATTAGGTAAAATTTAGATTAATAATAAATAAAAATGGGCGATATGCAGAATATTTTTACTGGTATCAATTTCTTATATATTATCCTTTTTCTGAGTTTTCTGCATTTAATTTTTGACAATATTAAAATAGGACAACAGAGGTTAGTTATCATGCGAAGGTCTTGTAACGCGGTATCGGCAGCAACCGATACTAACGCAAAAATAAACGGTGGACGAGCTGGAGTACGCTTCATAAGAAAAGAAGTACGTGAATTTCATGTGGGTGACCTTGCTGTATATCCTGCACATGGAGTCGGGCGGATAGAAGCTATTGAAAATAAAATTATAAATGGCGAAAAGCACGATTTTTATATCATAAAAGTTCTTGAAAACGGAATGGTTATTATGATTCCGACATGGAACGTTGATTCGGTTGGGTTAAGGGACGTAATAAGTGAAGGAGAAGTTACTAAAATTTATGATTTTATGAAAAGCAAGAAAGAAACTCCTATCGATACCCAAACATGGAACCGAAGATACAGAGATTATATGGACAAAATCAAAACAGGTTCATTATATGATGTTGCAGAGGTTTTCAGGGATCTTTACCTTTTGAAATTAACAAAAGATCTTTCTTTCGGAGAGCGAAAACTTTTTGATACGGCTCAAACTCTTCTGGTAAAAGAGCTCTCAACCGCAAGACAAACCAGCGAGGACAAAATATTTTCTGAAATTGAATCTTTATTTACTGCTAAAGATAAGCCAAAGGATTAATTTCCGAAGAATAAAAGCGGAACAATAAGTATGTTCCCGAAAAAAGAGATTCATTTGATCCAAAATATGATCCAAGATGCCGCTGGCTCCTGTCGGCGGCATCCAAAATCTAATCAAAATAATAGTATTCAATCTTTATCTACAACCTGCATCACCCGTATATCTTCGGATGAGTTTACATTCCATGCAGACGAATCCGTTTCCGGAAAACGGCTTGATATTGTTGTATCATCTTCTGTTCCTTCCTGTTCACGATCAATTGCCGCTTCTCTTATAACCAAAGGGAAAATAACAGTTGAGGATCGTATAAAAAAACCAAGTTATAAAGTAAAATGCGGCGATAAAATCACAGGAACAATTCCTGACCCGGAACCGGTCTTATTTCTTCCCGAACCCATAGAATTAAATATTCTTTATGAAGATTCAGATATAATAGTTATAAACAAGCAACCAGGAATAGTGGTACATCCTGCACCGGGTCATTATTCGGGAACTCTGGTTAATGCTCTTTTATTTCATTGTCCCGATTTAACCGGGATAGGAGGTGAAATAAGACCAGGTATTGTTCACAGGCTTGATAAAGATACCTCAGGAGCTCTTGTAGTTGCAAAAAATGATATTTCCCATGCTAATATTAGTTTGCAGTTTAAGGAAAGAATGGTTAAAAAGAAATATATCGCTCTTGTTTACGGTAACATGGAGCCGGATTCCGGATCAATAAAACTTCCCATAGGAAGGCATCCTTCAGATAGAAAAAAAATGTCCGTTTTAACCCGCAAGCCTAAAATGGCAGAAACTTTATGGAAAGTTATTGAGCGTTTTAAAGTTGTAACACTCATTGAAATAGATCTTAAAACCGGACGCACCCACCAGATAAGGGTTCACTGTGCGGCAAAAAGACATCCAGTTGTAGGGGATCAGGTTTATGGCAATAAATCAAACCTATCTGTCAACTCAAATAACTCAAAAAAAAACCAAGAATTTTCTATACAGGTAAAAAGGCATATGCTTCATGCCTGGAAAATAAGATTTGTTCATCCTGTTACAAATAAAACAATGGAATTTGAAGCACCAATGCCTGAAGACATGAAAGAATTTATCAGTTCATTAAAAGAACTGTCATAAAAACTTGGTTTTGGTTTTCATAAAATATTTCTTTTATCATTAAACCTGTTCATTGCTTCTTCTATGCCGCTATAAAGAATCGTTACCGCAGCATCACAGGCCGTTTTAATTATGAGGTTTAACGTATCTTTTTCTTTGGCACTAAATTTATCGAGAACATAGTTTGAAACACTTGTACCGGATTCAGAACGTCCTATACCTATGCGAATCCTGGAAATATTATCGTTTCCAAAGGAATTTATTAAAGATATAATGCCCTTATGACCTCCAGATCCTCCCCTCGGATTTATTTTGATTCTTCCGAAAGCAAGATCTATATCATCATATATGATCAATATATCTTTTTGTAATATTTTATAAAAATTTGAAAGAGAATAAACCGGAAGTCCGCTTTTGTTCATAAAGGCAACAGGTTTTGTCAGTATAACATTTATGCCTTCTATAATCCCGCGTCCATATATTGTTTCAAACTTTTTTTTCTCAACCGGAATTGAAAAAATATCAGCTAATGCATCAATTACCATAAATCCGGCATTATGACGGGTTTTTGCATATGTATTGCCGGGATTACCTAAACCGGCAATAAGGCAAACTCTTTTTTCTGGCATAACCTATGTGCTTGTTAGTTTATTATTCTTTCTCTTCTGATTTCGTTTCCTGCTTGCCTGCTGTATCTTCTGCTACAACCTCATCCACTTCTTCTTCAACTTCTTTTTCTTCGGACTTGGTAGAAAGAACCGTAACTACCGTATAATTTACATCATCCGGAAATTCAACTCCTTCTGGCATAACTATATCTTTAACATGTATGGAATCGCCAATGTCAAGCTCGGTAATGTCAACTTCAATTGATTCCGGAATTCCAACGGGTAAACATAATACTTCTAGTTCCCTCTTGATTACCTGAAGCATTCCGCCCGAATCTATCCCTTTTGCAATACCCTTGGTAACAACAGGAATCTTTACCTTGATTTTCCTATCCATTGCAATTTCATAAAAATCAACATGCAGTAGCTTTCTGGATAACGGATGAGTTTGCAATTCCTTAATCATTGCTGTTCTGGCATGTGAGGAGCCGTTTTGTATCTCAATGTTTAAAAGCGCCTGTTTAATATTTCCTTTTTTTAGTATATCTTCAAGGTCTTTATTTGAAATAGATAATAAAACCGTATCTTTCCCCGGGCCGTATATTACAGCCGGAACTTCACCCATACGCCTTAATGCTCTTGCCGGACTGTTGCCGGTAGATTCTCTTAATTTTGCTTTAATTTTTAATAACTCCAATAGATTTTCCTCCTTATTGTTCATGGATTCATATTGAAAAAATCAACCATTTTCCAAAATAAAAAATCCATATGCTTAATCAACATTGCATCTGGAGCTTTTGGTTTTACAATTTTAATATGATTTTTCAGGTTAATTAGCCATAGAGTACACAGATAAAACGTGAGAGAATCATTATAATACTAAATTCTTAATAGAAATACAATACCCGTATGTTTTATGTTTCTGGAACTCATATTATTTAAATAAACAGCGATGTTACCGAATCTCCGTTATAACTTCGGATTATGGCCTCACCAACAAGCTTATATGATGATAATACCTTTATTTTATTGCATGCTAAAGCTTCTTTATTCAGAGGTATCGTATCCGTAACGACAAGGCTTTTAAGAGGCGAATCAGTAATACGCGAAATTGCCAGACCTGATAAAACCGGATGCGAGCAACAGGCATGAATTTCTTTTGCTCCGTTTTTAATAATTGCTACTGCAGCCTCCGTGAGAGTACCGGCTGTATCGACCATATCGTCTATAATTATCGCAATCTTTTCTCTGACGTCGCCTATTACCGACATACCTTTTACTTTGTTTGGCACCTCTCTGCGTTTATCTATCACAGCCAGATCGCAATTAAGGCGCTTCGCATATGCTCTTGCCCTTTCAGCACCACCGGCATCCGGAGATACAATAACAAGGTTGTTTTCAAAATTAGATTTAATATAATCTATAATTACAGGAGCCGCAAACAAATTATCCACAGGAATATTAAAAAAACCCTGAATCTGACCTGCATGTAAATCCATGGTAATAAGCCTGTTTGTTCCTGCTACAGTAAGCAGATCTGCAACCAGCTTAGCGCTTATAGGAACACGAGGAGCTACTTTTTTGTCCTGCCTTGCATAACCGTAATAAGGTATAACAGCGGTTATTCTCCTTGCTGAAGAACGTTTTAGCGCATCTACCATCAAAAGCAACTCAATAAGATTATCATTAACCGGTGCACATGTTGATTGAACAACAAAAACATCTTTTGATCTTACATTTTCATTTATTTCAATCTGTATCTCACCGTCACTAAAGGTTTTAACTTTGGCATCGCCAAGATCAACTTTAAGATAATCACATATTTTATTAGACAAATCAATGCTTGAGTTGCCGGAAAAGATTACATAATCACTCATTACTTATTCCAATATTTCATTAATGATACTTTTGTAATAATTAAAAAAATTCAACTACTTACTATTCTTCTTTCATCTGTTTCGATATAAAAAATAATGGTTGGGGTGGGAGGATTCGAACCTCCGAATGCAGGAACCAAAGTCCTGTGTCTTACCGCTTGACGACACCCCAGAGACAAGATAAAAAACACATTAAGGCCGTAATACCAACTATCCAAAGGTACCGTTTCAATTTATTGAATCCACAACAAATATACGCCACCCTCTATTTTGCGAAAGAACAGTAACCGCGTTTGCTGCACTGTTGCTATCGGGAAAAAGACCGAATACTGAAGATCCGCTTCCAGACATAAGAACACCCGAAGCTTTTTGCTTTAATAAAGCCTCTTTTATTGTATTTATTTCAGGATACATTGAAGCAGTAACATACTCAAGATCATTACAAAGAAGCTGCGCATCAAATTCCTGTTTAAGGGATAAGCTCTTAAATTTTTTTTTACAATTTGTCAATCCTAAATTAAGATTTTTATAAACATCTGCAGTTGAAACGCTAAACCCGGGGTAAACAATCAAGATCTTATAGGCCAATTTCAAAGCATATTCTTCAAGCTTTTCACCTATACCGGTTGCCAAAGCAGGTTTATTAAATAAAAAAAAGGGGACATCCGCACCAATTTCAAGTCCCATTGACATTATTTCTTCTATTGAAAACGGATGGCCGAAGTGAATGTTTAATGCTGATAATACAGATGCGGCATTGCTGCTTCCTCCCCCAAGCCCTGCACCTGAAGGAATTTTTTTTTCTATATGTATCTTAACCGCTATATTTTTTTTTAATTTCCCCGAAAAAAGATTAACAGCTTTTATGGCATGATTTTTTTCATCACATGGAATTTCCTGATCGGTACATGTAAGGGAAGTAGCGCCATTAGTAAAATTAATATGCATTATATCATATAAACTCACACAACACATTAATGTTTCAATTTCATGATAGCCATCGGGTCTTTTTCCTAATACATGCAAAAACAGATTGACTTTCGCTGGAGAAAAGATTTTCAATTAATGCCACCTGTTATATTGTAAAACTCTTGAAAAAAAATGCTCGGTGGGGAAATATTTCCTTTCCCCACCAGCAATCATTGTAACTTCTTTTGGTAACTTATTTTGAAATTTTTACTAAAATATAGCCGACTTTATTTCTTCGCAAAAGAATATTTAAAGATTTATCCTTTTTGATTTTGTTTAGTTCTTCAGCATATTCTCTTACAGATTTTATAGGCTGATGATTTATTTCTTTGATAATATCGCCGGGTACTATACCGGCTTCGGCAGCTAAGCCATCGGGATCAATTGCAACCACAACAGCACCCTCATTATCAGAAATATTAAAATTTCTTGCTATATCAGGAGTAAGATCGGCAACACGAATACCTATATCATCATCTGACTGCCCTCTTGAGGAATCCCTGGCTGAAGCTATTTTCTCATCCAATCTTTTGGCAATTTCAACATTAACTATCTTTTCCTTGCCATTTCGCAACACCTTGATTTTAGCACTTTTGCCTACACTCATTGCAGCTACTATTTTAAGAAGAGTTCTGCTTGAGTCAATTTTTTGATCGTTAATCTCAGTAATAATGTCCTTTGACCTTATTCCCGCCTTATCGGCAGGATCTCCGGGAATAACATCTGAAACAAGAACACCTTTTCCATCTTCAATACCTAAATATTCAGATATATCGGCAGGCAAATCCTGGATAGTGACACCAAGCCATCCTCTGGTTACGTCACCATATTTTTTCAACTGATCAACGATTCCCCCAGCAAGATTTATAGGTATCGCAAACCCGATGCCCTGTCCGCCTGCAATGATAATCGTATTTATACCTATAACCTCACCGTTCATATTCAACAAAGGCCCGCCGCTGTTGCCGGGATTGATTGAAGCATCAGTCTGGATATAATCATCATAAGGGCCGGAACCTATTACCCGACCTTTTGCGCTGACTATTCCGGCCGTCACTGTGTGCTCCAAACCAAACGGACTACCTATTGCTACAACCCACTGGCCGACTTTCAATGCATCGGAATTGCCAAGTTTCAAAACCGGAAGATTGTTTTTATCTTTTATTTTAATAAGCGCAAGATCAGTATTTGGATCACGACCAATGATTTCGGCATTATATTCTTTCTCATTTTTTAATATAACTTTTATTTTATCAGAGTCTTGCACTACATGATTATTTGTAACTATATATCCTTCTTTATCAATTATAAACCCTGAGCCAAGGCTGCGCTGTTTAAATTCTCTTTGCTGGTTAGGGCCGAAGAATTTGTTGAAAAAATCTTCCATAGGGTCATCATCTCCGGATGGCCCTCTGCGAAACTGGCGGAACATATTTTTTGTTTTCGCAGTTCTTACTGTCTGGATATTTACTACTGCCGGACTGGCCATTTCTGCAAGATCACTAAAACTTTCCGGAATCATCCTTGTTTCAGGCGGATTTATTTCTTTATCGAAACCCGACGCATCCGTAATTGCTTTTTGGCCTACAGCAGGTTGTGCGTTACTGTCTGACAAAGAGTTAAAACATGAAAACACCAAAACAATTGTTGCTATAGCCAAAACAATAAAAACTGCCTTTTGCCCCTTAATTGCTGCAAATTTATCAAGCCACATTAGCGCCTCCTTTGATATCGGAACTTTATTTTTTTTCTTTCACATAAATAATTCTTAAATCATAAAGTATGCTTTTTAGCATTCCTTCTTCATCTTTTGATAAATTACCTCTGGTTTTTTCTTCCAGCATACTTAAAATATCTATTGTCTGTTTGGCAATGGTAAGATTGGTTTCTTTATTTCCGGTTGCCGGATTTTCAACAATCCCAAGGTTTACAAGTGCAGATGCATTTAGAGACATAATAAAGGTTGGAAAATTAATTTCAGGCAAACATGCTTGAGCATCATTATTATCCGGTCTTTTATCTGAAGGCTCATTTTTGCTTTTCTTTTGTTTTGTTGAGTCCTCAACTTTTGTTTCATCTGCTTTTTCTTTTTCATCAATACTTTCATCTTCCTGGGAAAAAATTCTTCGGTCTTTTACTGTAAAATTTGGTTTATTTTCTTCAGGCATAGCTATTCTCCTTATATTTCCAAAAACTCGGATTGCAAGCAAAGAATATATTTGAACCGCTTGAGCCACTTTCAAAACGTTTCAGTTTGGTCAAGCTCAAGGCGGGAGAAAATTTCAACCACAGGAATACCTTTAGTATTTCGAGGATTGAAATTTGAGCCCAACGCAGAGATCGGCCAAAATGGGGCGTTTTGAAACTGGCTTGCTTGTACAGTTTTTCTGAGATACTACTATCCCATTTATATTAAAGCTCAAGAAGCGTAATAGTCTTAACCAGCGGCAATGCTCTTAATTCTTCAAGCACGGATTCGGGAATCGGCAAATCGGTTTTAAGCAATATGATATTTCTCTCTCCTTCCTCCTCCTGCCCCACTTGCATTCTTCCTATATTAATACTGTTCTTGCCAAGAACGGTTCCAATACTTCCGATTGCGCCGGGTTTGTCAAGATTTTGGACTAAGGCAAGATGTCCGCTTGGATGCATCTCAAGTCTGAAATTATTTATTCTTACAATTCTCGGATCTTTTTTACCGAAAATGGTACCCGCAACAACGTAAGTTTTATCTGAAGTAATACCTTTTATTGTAATAAGATTAATAAAATCTTCGGAATCGGCTGCTACGGTTTCAGTAACTTTTATACCTCTTTCCTTTGCAATAAAATTGGCATTAACAAAATTAACATCATCTTTTACAATAGGTACGAGCAAACCTCTTAAAACGGCTGTTGAAACAGGAGACATGTCAAGATCATCGAAATGGCCTGTATATTCGATGACAATTTCCTTAAAAGGGCCTTTCGAAAGTTGGGTAAGCAAGCTTCCCATTTTATCAGCAAGCAATAAAAACGGTCCGATTTTTTTCAACAGTTCTCCGGTAACAGAAGGAACATTAACCGCATTTGCAATTGTGCCGTTTTTTAAATAGTCAATTATCTGGCCTGCAACAGCTGTAGCAACATTCACCTGGGCTTCCTGTGTGGAAGCTCCAAGATGCGGTGTGCATATAACCCTATCCAGCTCAAAGAGAGGAGATGCGCCGGGAGGCTCTTTTTCAAAAACATCCAATGCTGTTCCAGCAACCTTGCCTGATTTTATTGCATTATACAGATCATCTTCATTAATTATTCCGCCCCTGGCACAGTTAATTATCATCACGCCGTTTTTCATCTTATCAAAAGCATCTTTGTTAAGCAGATTCAGCGTATCTTTCAGTTTAGGAACATGAACTGTAATATAATCTGCTTTGGCATATAAATCATCGAGAGTAACATATGTGTATCCGGCTTTTTCAATTTGTTCCGGAGTAACAAAAGGATCATAAACAACAACCTGCATTTTAAGGCCACGCGCACGGTCGGCAACAATGGACCCGATCTTTCCAAAGCCGATTATACCCAGGATTTTATTGTATAGTTCGCGGCCTTCAAGATTTTTCTTTTCCCATTTTCCAGCTTTAAGAGAAGCAGTTCCCCATGGAATGTTTCTTGTCATGGCCATCATCATTGCAATTGCATGTTCTGCGGTTGTAATAACATTTCCACCCGGAGTGTTCATTACAATCACACCATGTTTGGTAGCAGCAGGGATATCAACATTATCAAGACCGATTCCGGCTCTGCCGACAACCTTAAGTTGCTTTGCTGCGCTTAAAAGATCGGCCGTAACTTTTGTGGCGCTTCTTATGGCAAGACCATCATAATCACCTATAATTTCCTTGAGATCTTCGGGAGACAAACCGGGTTTGAAATCAACTTCTATTCCATCTTCATCCTGAAACATCCGGATTCCTATAGGATCCAGATTATCGCTTACAAGTACTTTCATTATTTTTCCTCTCAATATTCTTTATAGAATAATAAACACGTAGTAGCCAAATATCTAAATGACCAGTTTTTTTATCCTTTACTATGACACATAACCCATTTTTAATTTTAAAATATAAGATAAGCGTGGGCTATTGTCAAATTATCATAATTGAGCTGTAGCAATTCTCGGTGAATGTAATGCTTGATAATCAGATGTTTCATGTCAAAACAGATAATGATGCATGTTACTATCTGATAATAATCGGTTTTTTATCTTTTGATTCAAAAGCTTTCTATATCTTTTTTGTCCGGATAAAATTTTCCCTGCCGTGAATTTCTGTTTTCAAGTATGTCTTTAATTAGAAAGAGCGTTTCCGGCTTTTCCAGAGACCAAAGCGGTGCTAAAAGTTCTTTAGGGTGAGGATCTCCTGTCAGGCGATGGATAACCACATTTTCAGGGAGAAGCTCTATAAAATCACATACAAGCTGTGCATATTCATCCTGTTCAAGGCATCTGTAGTTGCCACTTAAATAAAGATCCTCCATTTTTGTGCCTTTAACAACATATAAAAGATGAAGCTTAATCCCGTCTATTTTAAGCTTTGCCAAAGCTTTTGCCGTTTTTAGCATATGTGTTTTTTCTTCTCCGGGAAGACCTAAAATAACATGAGCACAGATTTTTATGCCCCTGCCTTTGGTCATATTTACAGCGTTTACAAAACAATTAAAATCATGCCCTCTGTTGATCAGCAAAAGTGTTTCATCGTGGATGGATTGTAATCCATATTCAACCCATATATGATAATTTTTTGCATAATTTTCAAGAAGCTTAAGCACAGAATCATTAATGCAATCCGGCCTTGTTCCAATTGCAAGGCCTGCAATATTTTCAACAGACAATGCTTCATCATAAAAGCTTTTTAGCTTTTCGTAAGAAGCATAGGTATTAGAAAATGCCTGGAAGTAGGCTATGAAATTTTTTGTTTTAAACCTTTTTGAAACAGCGGCTTTTCCCGCTATAAGCTGTTGGGTTATAGAAAGCCCTTTAGCGTGAGCGCCTGTACCGGAACCCCGTGCATTGCAGTAAATACAGCCTCCGTTTGAGATTGTACCGTCCCTGTTAGGGCAATCAAATCCTGCATCAACTGTGATTTTATGTGTCCTGCACCCAAATATATTTCTAAAATAAGAATTTAAATCATAATATCTGTTTTTCAAAATATATATCCTGTCTTGATTTGATTTGAATACGATTATATATAGTACTTATAAATAAAATAAAAGGATTAAAGGTTAAGATACAAGTGCGGTTAGCTCAATTCCTTGAATCCTAACACTATCGGTTTTGAACAATAGCAATATAATTCAACTAAACATGAAATAAAATGAGCTTTTATCAAAAAAAATATGACATTATCGTAGTTGGTGCAGGACATGCCGGATGTGAAGCAGCACTTGCCGCAGCAAGAATGGGTTGCAGTGTTCTTCTTGTTGCAATAGATATTGACAAGCTCGCGGCTATGCCGTGCAGCCCTTCTATCGGAGGAATGGCTAAAGGGCAGCTTGTAAAAGAAATAGATGCTCTTGGCGGGGAAATGGCACGAGTTGCTGATAAGAGCGCAATACAGTACAGAACACTAAACACCAGAAAAGGACCTGCTGTTCATTCATCAAGAACCCAGAATGATAAATTGCGATATCACATAGCCATGAAAGCTGTTGTTGAAAAACAAGCAAATCTGGATCTAAAGCAGGTGTTTGTAGAACGTCTTATTGTTGAAAACGGAAAGATAGCGGGTATTATGGATTATACAGGTTTTTGTTATATGGCAAAAACCGTAGTTCTTGCTACCGGAACTTTTTTAAGCGGGCTTATTCATATTGGTTCTAAATCCATGAAAGCAGGAAGAGCCGGAGAATTTGCCTCTTACAGCCTTGCACAAAATCTGAAAGAGCTTGGGTTTAACCTTGGGCGAATGAAAACCGGAACTCCTCCGAGATTAAAGAAATCAAGCATTGATTTTACCGCTTTTACAAGACAGGATTCGGAGTGTAATCCAACTCCTTTTTCGGTTTTCACAAAAGACATTTTACTGCCTCAGACACCAAGCTACATGGGCCATACAAGCACAAGAAGCCGTGAAATAGTATTGAATAACCTTAAGTATTCTGCACTATATGGCGGCATAATCAAAGGTGTTTCGGCAAGATATTGCCCTTCTTTTGAAGACAAGATTGTAAAATTTCCGGAAAGAGAAACTCATCATGTAATACTTGAGCCGGAAGGGCTTGATACTGAAGAAATATATGCAAGCGGTCTTGGCAACAGTCTTCCTGTCGAAGTGCAAATTCAGCTTGTAAGATCTGTTAAAGGACTCGAAGAGGCACAAATAATAAGGCCTGCTTATGCCATTGAATATGATTATATAAACCCTGTTCAGCTCAAACAAACGCTTGAAACAAAGCTGATCTCGGGACTTTTTCTGGCCGGTCAGATTAACGGTACTTCAGGTTATGAAGAAGCAGCAGCCCAGGGTTTATGGTCAGGAATAAATGCCGCCTGCATTGTTCAAAAAAGGCCTCCTTTTATTCCGGACAGATCCCAGGCTTATATGGCTGTAATGGTTGATGACCTTGTTACAAAAGGTACCTGTGAGCCTTACCGGATGTTTACGTCAAGAGCTGAATACAGGCTGATGTTGCGTGAGGATAATGCCGATCTAAGGCTTATGGAGTCAGGATATGAGCTGGGATTAATTGATGATGATACCATTATGAAATTGCATGAACACAAAAAGCAAATTGAAGCTGAATTAAAAAGAATTAAGAGCATAGTCATAAAGCCATCTAAAGAAGTAAATGATTATTTAGAAGGCAAGGGTACCAATCCTATAACTAATGGCATATATCTGGAGCAGCTTTTAAAAAGAACACAGCTTGATTATAGTGCTGTTTGTATTCTTGCGGGTGATTGCCAAAATTTAGACGCAAGAGTAACTAAGCAGGTTGAAATAGGAATCAAATATGAAGGCTATATTGAAAGACAGCGAAAAGAAATTGAAAAGTTTAAAAATCTGGAAAAAATAAAAATTCCTGCCGGGTTTGATTTTTCAAATGTTCATGGATTATCAAATGAACTTAAAGAAAAACTTACTTAAATAAAACCCGCTTCCCTTGGCCAGGCTTCACGTATTGACGGTATGACTCCGGCTGCTGTTTCAGTGCTTATGATAGCAATAAAAGCTTTCGAACGCAGACAGCAAGTACCTGATAAAAAACTTAATTTTTGATAGATTATTGCATGATTCTTGACAGGTTTTGGCTTTAACCTTATTATAATTATTTAAAATTGTTATTTGATTATTTAAACAAAATAATTATATTAAGAATAATAGTAATTATTTAAAGTTCATCGAACAATAATAAAAGGGAATTTATATGGCCGAGACCACTTATTATAAAGAGCTTGGTGTCGAAAAAACTGCTACTGATGATGAGATTAAAAAGGCATACAGAAAACTTGCTATGAAATATCACCCTGACCATGCAAAGGATGATAAAAGTTCCGAAGAAAAATTTAAAAAAATCAGTGAAGCTTATGCAGTTTTAAGCGATAAAGAAAAACGAAAGCAATATGACGAATTCGGATCAACAGCTTTTAATCAAAAATATTCACAGGAAGATATTTTCAGAGGCTTTGATTTCAGTGATATTTTAAGAGAGTTTGGTATTGGTGGTGGTGCTTTTTCCGGCAGAGGCGGCGGTAGGCGGCCTACATGCGGAACAGGTTCACCTTTTGGAAATTTTTCCGCTTACCAGCAACAGGCTCATGGACAGGATCTTGTTTACGAGCTTCCTTTGACATTGGAAGAGGTTGCAAATGGTACTACAAAAGTTATCAGTTTCAGGCATGACAAACGTTCGGAGAAACTTACCGTTAAAATACCAAAAGGAATGCTATCGGGCAAGAAACTACGTCTTGCGGGCAAGGGAGAACCCGGCCCATATGGCACAGAACCCGGCGACCTTTATATCCAGGCAAAGGTTTTGGATAATCCTTTATACACTGTAAAGGAACATAACCTTTATATTGAAAAAAGCATTAAGCTTACCGAAGCTGTTATTGGAACAAAAATATCTATTCCCACAATTGAGGGCAAGGAACTAAACCTTAAAATACCTCCTGCTACAAAACATGGAACCAAAATGCGTCTTGCCGGTCATGGACTTCCTCAAATGAATGTTAAAAATAAAGGCGATCTATATGTTTCCATCAATATCACTATACCAAAAAGCCTGACTTCGGAACAGAAGGAATTGATAGAAAAACTTGCTGCAACAGGCATATAACGAATTAAATTAATTGACAGGAAGCATAGTTAAATGTATTAAAAAGTTTAAAAAGATAATTAAATAATACTTTGTTATTCGCATCAATTTTTTGTGTTTTCGCTAAAAGTCGTTTTGGACTTACATATGCATGAACTTATTCCTCTTTTAAAAAAAGATGTTATATATATGAGAGTTGCTGAGGTTGCCCGCAAAATTTCAGCCGATTATAAAGATTCAGAACTTGTTCTTGTGGGGATTTTAAAAGGTGCTTTTGTTTTCATGTCCGATCTTATGAGATGCCTTACAATTCCTGTTGAGGTTGATTTTATAGGTACTTCAAGTTATGGTTCCGATACCAACAGTTCCGGTAAGATAAATTTAACCAAACAACTTGATATTAATATAAAAAATAAAAATGTCCTGATTATTGAAGATATAGTTGATACGGGCAGTACTTTAGTTTATCTTATTAACTATTTAAAATCTTTTGCTCCAAAAAGTATAAAAATTTGTGCTTTGCTGGATAAGCATGAACGCCGAAAAGCAGATATTAAAGTAGACTATTCATGCTATGTAATTGAAAGTGGATTTCTTGTTGGGTATGGTCTTGATTACGCCGAAAAGTACAGAAATCTGCCGGAAATTTACCAGCTCAAACTTTAAGCAGGGGGTATGCCATGATAGTTACCTGTAAGGGTTGCAGTACCAGTTTTAATTTGGAAGATGAACGAGTAAAAAAACCGGGATCAAAAGTTAGGTGTTCAATATGCAAAATTATTTTTATGGTATATCCGCCTGTTGCCACAGAAGAACAGGATCTCCCGGAAAGTATTGAAAAACAAGAGTTAGGAGTACCTCCGGTAAAGGCAGAAAATTACTCTTTTTCTGATTCGGAAGCTAGTGAAGCTATAGAAGAAGAAGTAAAACCAGAGGCTGAAGAAGTTGCGCAAGATGAAGAAGAACATGACTTTGCAGATTTAAGCGAAAGCCTTGAGAAACAAGAAGTTGTTACAACTGATGTTTCAGCTGACAGCAGCGATGAAAAACTTGAACTTTCCGATCCCGAAGACCTTAATATCTCAGAGTTTGAAGAAGCCTTAGGAAAAGAAGAAGTAAAGCCGGAGGCTGAAGAAGTTGCGCAAGAGGAAGAAGAACTTGATTTTGCAGATTTAAGCGAAAGCCTTAAGAAACAAGAAGTTGTTACAACTGATGTTTCAGCTGACAGCAGCGATGAAAAACTTGAACTTTCTGATCCCGAAGACCTTAATATCTCAGAGTTTGAAGAAGACTTAGGAAAAGAAGAAGCAAAGCCAGAGGCCGAAGAAGCTGTACAAGAGGAGGAAGAACTTGATTTTGCAGACTTAAGCGAAAGCCTTGAAATGGGGGACGTTGCTTCAACTGCTGACAGCAGGGAAAAGCCCGAAACTTCAGATTCCGAAGAAATAGATTTTTCTGAACTTGAAAAAATGCTTGAAAACGGTGAAATCAGTTTTGATAATCTTCTGTCTGAAGATAATGCTAATAAAGATGAATTAAAATTTAGTGACACAGAGGAGATTGATCTTTCTGAGATAGATGCAGCAATTGATAATTTCGAAGATTCGGATATAGAGGAAATAGATGAGATAGAGGATGATACAAAAGAATTAAAATTAGAATTTGAAAACGACCTGGACTCTCAGATTATAAAAAGCAACGGTGTGGAAGAACTGGATTTTTCCGATTTGGAAAGTATGCCTGATGTTGAAGAAATTTCAGATTCCACAGAAGATGACAATAAAACAGCCAACGACCTTACCCTCAGCTTAGATATAGAACCAGAGTCTTTTGCACAAACGACTGAGGCAGAGCCTGATGAGCTTGATTTTTCCGATTTGGAAAAAATGCTCGATAATGAAACAGGCACAGAGGAATCGGTTGTCAATCCTGCCGAAGAAACTGCCGAATTAATTTTAGAAATGGATATTCCTTCAGATAGCAATCAAGATCTTAATTTTGACGATACAGTCGCTTTGGATGAGGATACCCTTGATTTTTTAGATCTGGAAAAAATGCTCGATAATGAAACAATTGCAGATGAGCCAGTCAAAGAACTTTCAGATGAAACACTTGAAGTATCTATAGAGACTGATGTATCATCAGATAAGCAAGCTGATTATCTGGCAACAACTGTCGCTATAGATGATATGAAGCACTATTCCCGGCCAGACAGATCTGAGCCTGGAGATATGCATAAGCATGCGGCAGAGGATACAGTTATCGTAGGAGCGAAAAAACCATCCGGAACAGTGGTACCCCCTCCAATAAAAAAGAAGTCTTCAGGTAAGCTTTTATTGATTTTAGCCCTTATTGTGGTTTTGCTTCTGGGAGCTGCTGCATTCATTTTTTTCAAGCCTTTTGGTATTGAGGTCCCTTATGTCAGTGAATATATTGAATCCAAAATTGATAAAAACGGTAATTTAAAAATAACACCTATACGTCCTTCAATTAAGGGAGATTTTGTTGATACAAAATCCGGGACTCTTTTTGTAATTACTGGCAAAGTAAAAAATGATTACAGGCATCCGAGAAGTAACATTAAAGTTATTGGGGAAGTTTTTATTAAGGGAAAGCTTTACAAAGCCGAATCGGTTTATTGTGGCAATATTATATCCGAAGAAGATTTGTTGCAGATTGATCCTGCTATAATCCAAAAAAAATTACAAAACAGGTTTGGGGATAAGAAATCAAATATAAGCGTTAAGCCTGGAAGCATAATTCCTTTTATGGTTATATTTAAAAATCCTTCATCCGATCTGGATGAATTTAACATAAATGTTGAAAGCTCCATTAAAGGATAAAAAAAAAGAAAGCGATTTCAGCTTGACTTAGGCAATGTGAGCTGGTAGAAGGCCATTTCAAATTATGGCGATGTAGCTCAGTTGGTCAGAGCATGCGGCTCATATCCGCAGGGTCCGGGGTTCAAATCCCTGCATCGCCACCATTTCATAATCCATCTATATCCAATATAGTGCCAAACCCGTTAGAAATAGCGGGTTTTTTTATTTTCCAGTATAAAGTTCAAAATGACATTTTTTTCTAATTGTGACAAAGTCTCCGGATCCGGTTACCCTGAAAGTTAAAGTTATCTTTATTGACTGCAATCCGGGCGATATGCTATGAAAACCTGCTTGATAAGGAAAAAATGAAAATATTTCTCATTATATTAATTGAGTTACATTTACGGATTAATTTAGAAAACTTTCAGGAAATTAATTAAATATTACAAAGAGCAGATTAAATCATGTTGGATGGTTTCTATAAAATTGTTGAAGAAAGAATATTAAATGCCCAGCGCAAGGGAGAATTTGATAATCTTCCAGGCGCAGGAAAGCCTCTTATTCTTGAGGAAACCTGTATGGTTCCTGAAGATCTTCGTATTGCGTATAAAATATTAAAAAATGCAGATTATATTCCACCTGAAATTGAGCTTAAAAAAGAGATTGTCAAAACTGAAGAATTGCTTGCCGACATGGAAGAAACAGCTGAAAAATATCAGACGATAAAGAAGCTGAACTTTATGAAAATGAAACTAAATCTAATGAGAAACACTACTGTATTGTTTGAAGAAACCGAAATCTACGCTGAAAAATTAGTCAACCGGTTTGCTAAAAAATAATTGCTGTAAAAAGGATTTTATAATTGTGCAAAAGCTTACAATAGCACTTATCTCGGGAGGGATATCCGTTGAGCGGGAGGTATCCATAAATAGTGGGAATCAGGTTTATGAAGCCCTGGATAAAACAAAATATGATGTTATTCGTTATGATCCCAAATCAGACCTCTTGCGTCTCGTATCGGACTCATCAAATATAGATTTTGCACTTATTATACTTCACGGATATTATGGTGAAGACGGTACAATTCAGGGTCTGCTGGATCTTCTTGACATTCCTTACCAGGGGTCAGGTGTTCTGGGAAGTGCAGTGGCCATGAACAAGTTTGCTTCAAAACAGCTTTACGAACAATCGGGCATTCCGACTCCTCCTTATATAATAATCAAAAAAGGCGACCAGGTTGAATATAAAACCTGTGTAAAACGGCTTGGTACACCACTTATTGTAAAGCCTGTTTCAGGCGGTTCCAGCATTGGCATTTCAATTGTAAAATCGGATGAAGCGTATAAAAATGCTGTTCAAGCGGCTTTTTCCTGCGATGATACTGTGTTGGTAGAAACAGTTATAGAAGGTATCGAAATTACCGGCGGAGTTATAGGAAATAATGACCTTAAAACTTTGCCAATTGTTGAAATAATACCTGATAAAAGTTTTAATTTTTTTGATTACACCGCAAAATACACAAAAGGGGCAACCAAAGAGATTTGTCCTGCAAGGATTGATGATGATATGGCGCAAAAAGCACAAACCTATGCGAAGATGGCCCACAAAGCGCTTTTTTGCAGAGGCTACAGCAGGACGGATATGATGCTTGCCGGAAAAGAAATTTATGTTTTGGAAACAAACACTATTCCCGGTATGACTGCAACCAGTCTTTTGCCTTTAGCAGCAAAGGCCGCCGGTATATCTTTTGCTAAACTTCTCGATAAGCTTATTGAGTTTGGTATAGAAGAGCATAGAAAAATAAAAGATAGAAAAGGTGGCAAGTGATAATATCAAGTATTAAAGAATTAATGAATAATTATGAAGATGTCGGATCTGGAGATGTATTTAACGGAATAATCGGCTCCGACAGGATTAAGCAGGTTTTGATGATCGATCTTATTGAAAGAGGTGTGCTTTGTGTTCCTTCTCCTCTTTCGCAGACCATAAGCGGTTCTAAAGTTGTACAGGCTCTTTTTTTGAATAAGTGGATGGTCCCTCATACTCGTGCCATTTTAAGAAGAAGGGATCTTATAGACGCTGTCAGCTGTTACAACAGGCATAAAATAGACGTTGTTGTTACGAAAGAAGACCGCATGCACTGCGGATTTGGCATAAGGAAATGGGATTCGGTTGAGACTCTTTACAGCTTTATGTCAATGTCGGACTCATCTTATCCTTTTATATTGCAGCCATTGATAGAAGATTTTACGGATATTCGAGTGATAATTGCCGAAGATTATATTGAATCGTATACAAGATATAATCCGGATAATTTCAGGATGAATATGGCCGCAGGCGGATCAAGCACCCCCTTTACCCTTGACGAAGAAAAGAGGATTTTCTGTAAAACCGTTATGCAGCGGGGCAAGTTTCCTTTTGCACACATAGACATTATGGTAACTGCCGACAACAAATGTTATCTTTCCGAAATATCATTAGGCGGTGGTTTAAAAGGAGCTATTATCAACAGAGAAGAGCTTGATGCAAAAAAAAAGGCGATTGCAGATAAGATAATAAAAGAAAAGAGCATCGTTTAGATCAGGTGTTACTTGAAAAAATCTTTAGCGGAGGTTTTATGAAAATACTGGTAATCGGAAGCGGAGGAAGAGAACATGCGCTTGCATGGAAAATAGCACAAAGCCCAAAAGTAAAAAAAATCTTTTGCGCGCCGGGAAATGCGGGTATTGCAAATATTGCCGAATGTATTCCTATTAGTTCCGATGATATAACCAGTCTTTTGGAATTTGCTAAAAAGGAAAAAATCGCACTTACAATTGTCGGACCGGAGGCTCCTCTATCAAATGGAATAACAGACTTGTTTGAAAAAGCCGGGTTGAAAATTTTCGGATCTTCCATGAGAGCTTCCGAACTGGAATATAGCAAATGTTTTTCCAAAGAGCTGATGATAAAATATAAGATACCAACAGCTGCCGGTCAAATATTTTCAAATTATAAAAAAGCTGTAAGCTATATCCGCAAAACCAAAACTCCATGTGTTGTCAAGGCAGACGGACTTGCCGCCGGAAAGGGAGTCATCATATGCTCAACTGAAAAGCAGGCGATAGAAGCACTTGACGATATAATGATAAAACGCTCTTTCGGCAATGCTGGCAAAAGAGTTGTTATAGAAGAACTGCTTGCAGGAGAAGAAGCCTCGTTTCTTGCATTTACGGATGGGAAAACCGTTCTTCCTCTGCCGTCTTCACAGGATCACAAACCGATTTTTGATAAAGATAAAGGCCCGAATACTGGCGGTATGGGGGCTTATTCGCCTGCCCCGGTTGTTGATAAATATATTCATAAAAAAATCATGGAAGAGGTAATGATCCCCACTGTCCGGGCTATGGCTGCCGAGGGCAGACCCTACAAAGGTATTTTATATGCCGGACTTATGATTGATAAAGACAAAATCAGGGTTCTAGAGTTTAATTGCAGGTTTGGTGATCCCGAAGCCCAGGCTCTTTTAATTCGTATAAAAAGCGACTTAATTGAGATAATGGAGGCTGTAATAGAAGAAAGGCTTAATAATTGTACTATAGAAATTGATGATAGGGTATCAGTTTGTGTTGTGATGGCCTCAGGCGGTTATCCGGGCGCTTACAAAAAGGGGATCACTATAAATGGGCTTGAAGATGCAGCACGGATAAAAGATTCTATTGTATTTCATGCAGGCACTGCTATAAAAGCCGGTTCTGTGGTTGCAAATGGCGGGCGGGTTTTAGGCGTTACAGCGCTTGGCGATACCGTATCTGCTGCAATTGATAAAGCATACCGGGCTGTACTGAAAATCAACTGGAATGGTGTTCAGTTTAGAACAGATATAGGGCAAAAGGCTGTAAAACGGCTTAAAGCACATCCTTTGGTTTCGGTTATAATGGGAAGTGATTCAGATTATTCAGTGATGGAAGAAACAGTTGCCATATTGAAAAAATTCGATATCACCTTTGAAATCACTGTAGCATCAGCCCACAGAACTCCGGAAAAAGCAGCCAGGCTTGCTTTGAGCGCAAGAGAGCGTGGAGTAAAAGTAATAATTGCCGGTGCCGGCCATGCGGCACATCTTGCAGGAGTACTTGCAGCACATACTTCTCTTCCGGTGATTGGGGTTCCTATAGATTCGTCGTGTCTTTCAGGACTTGATTCCTTGTTGTCTACCGTTCAGATGCCACCAGGTGTGCCTGTGGCTACTGTTGCTATAGGTAAATCAGGGGCAAGAAATGCAGGAATACTGGCTGCCCAGATTCTTGCGCTTTCAGATCCGGCGCTTTGTACCATGCTTGATGAATTTAAAAAAGATATGGCAGCTCAGGTTGAAAAGAAAGCAAAAAAACTTGAATTATTTTGATAAAATTATAAAAATAGACCCGGATAAACCTGATCCGGAATTAATTAAAAAATCGGCATCGGTTATAAGAAGCGGTGGAGTAGTAGTATTTCCTGCCAGATGTCTTTACGGTCTTGCTGTTGATGCTTATAATGAAACAGCGGTTGAGAGGGTTTTTGAAATAAAGGGCCGTACGGAGAAAAAACCATTATTGGTCCTTGCGGACAGCCATCTGATGATATCCTGCGTTGTAAAAAATATTACTCCAATGGCTCAAAAGATCATGAAAAGCTTCTGGCCCGGATTAATTACTGTCATACTCGAGGCCAATACCAGTCTTCCGGCAAACCTTACTGCAGGAAGCGGTAAAATAGGTATCAGAAAACCGGGTCATCCTGTTGCTATGGCTCTGGTAAAAGCTGTAGGAGCACCGATAACCGGAACAAGCGCAAATATGTCGGGAGCCTCCGGCTGTTTTAGTATCCGGGATTTAGATCCTGAAATAGCTGAAAAAGCTGATCTTATAATTGACGCCGGAACGCTTAAGGGTGGTATAGGCTCAACAGTAGTTGATGTAACGGGAGAGCTTCCGGTTATTGTAAGAGAAGGCGAAGTATCCCGGGATGAAATATTGACGGCTATAGGAGTTTCATACCCCGCCACTTGTGCTATAAATAAAGTTGGAGTAAAAGTGTCGGCAATATTTAACGACAGTAAACTGATTTACAAAGGCAGGGTATTTAGCTTTTATTCAGACAATGTTACCCTGCCAAACGGACTTACGACAAACATTGATATAATCCGCCATCCCGGTGCATCTGCTATAGTACCCTTAACGGCTGAAAACGAGATAATATTGATCAAACAATACCGCTATGCAGCCGGAGACTTTATATGGGAAATCCCGGCCGGTGTTTTGGAACCTGATGAAACGCCGCTTGAATGCGCAAAAAGAGAACTTATCGAAGAAACCGGTTATAGTTCGAACAAAATGGAAAAATTAATCGAAATTTTACCTGTTCCCGGTTATTCTGACGAACGCATACATATCTTTCTTGCCACAGATCTTGTTGAATCAAAGCAAAATCTTGATAAGGATGAAATACTAAAAGTACACAAATTAAAATTAGATGATGTTATGGATATGATATCAAAAGGTGAGATTACAGACAGCAAAACAATATCAGGGCTTTGTCTTGCATTACGTTTTATGGTTCAAAGATAGAATAATAAAAAGCCTAAACTTGTTGACAATATCGTGAAATATTGATTATAAACCCAAAACGTGCCGGAGTGGTGAAACTGGTAGACGCAGAGGACTCAAAATCCTCCGAGGGCAACTTCGTGTCGGTTCAATTCCGACCTCCGGCACCATATTTTATTTAAGTATCTTACAGTTCATAGAACTATCGGCCATTTTTGCTTTGATCCCATGGCCCCAATAAACCCCTTACCTTACTTTCAACCCCTCATCAAGATATCGTATAATTGGGAAAAGGAAGAACTCTATTACCCGCCGTTTGCCTACATTAATCTCAGCAGTAACTGACATTCCGGGCTTCAGGGAATATACTGCGCCATTTTTGGTTTTAAGCTCTTTTGCTAAAAGTTTAAAACGAACCGGGTAGCCTCCGATTTCGCTCTTTTTTTCTTTTTCTTCATTATTATCTTTGCCGGCTTCCAGGCTATACGGGTTGATAGTTTCAACCAAGCCTTCGATTGTGCCGTATTTCTGAAAGTCGAAAGTTTCCACTTTAATTACACAGCGCTGCCCCTCATTTACAAAACCAATATCTTTGTTCATAACAACGGCATTAACCACCAAAGGAATGTTTTCGGGTACAAGGCTGACTACTGGCTGAGCTGTCGTAACAATACCACCAATTGTTTTCACAGTTAAAATATGGACAATACCATCTACCGGAGATATGATAAACCTTTTTCCCTGCTTAAATCTTATGCTGCTGACTTCAGCTTCAAGAGTATTTTTATTCTGCATATTTGCTGAAAACTCCGAAAGGAGCTTATCTTCAAAATTACTTTTGAAAGTTTCTATTTCATCCCTGATCCTGTTAAGCATTATAGCTGTTTGTTCCGATTGACCGGTCTTGACGCCCAAATCTTTCTCCAGATTCATTCTCTCTTTCATTTTTTCCCGGTATCGATTATCGGCAAGTGCTCCTATCTCTACTAGTGCCTTTTGTCGTTTTTCATCCTCTCTGGTAATCGCAATCAAACCGTTTATATTTTTCATTTCATTTTTAAGACTATAAAGCGCACTTTGAGTTTCTGCATACTCCTTTTCTTTTTCCTTAAGGGTTGATACGTATATATTTTTCTGAGCCTCATACTGGGCAATCTGTGCACTAACGGTTTCTTCCTGCGTTTCATTACTTGCCGGTAAAAAGTCTTTTCCGGTTAAAACTGCATCGATACGCTCCATAGCAAGCTTTGAAGATTCCAGATTTCTTTCCTTGCCTTCAAGATCGGCAGTATCAACTGATGGATCTATTTCCAGCAGAATGTCGCCCTTTTTTACGTAATCTCCTTCTTTAATATGAATGGCAGTCACAACTCCTGTTTCCAAAGGCTGCATTACCTTAACATCACCCAGAGGAACAATTTTGCCTTGCGCGGTTACGACCACATCAACTTTTACAAAGTACAAACCAAGTATAACAACAACCATTAGTGAGATTATCGTCCAGAGAAAATATGTTCCTATAGGATTAACGGGGCGGTCCTCAATTTCTGCTATTATGGGTTTAAAATCGTGGTAATCGTTGTTTTTCACAGGCGGTTTTCCTCCTGTTGTTTATAGAGATAAGCATATAGCCCGTTTTGACGCATCAGCGATTCCTGATTTCCGGTTTCCACAATCTTTCCCTTGTCTAATACAATAATCAATTCACAATCCCGCATGACCGAAAGCCTGTGAGCAATAAAGATAACCGTTCTGCCTTTTCTGATCATGTTCAGATTTTTATGGATAATCCGCTCCGATTCGTAATCCAGAGCGCTTGTTGCCTCGTCAAAAATAAGTATGTTCGGGTTTGTAATAAGCGCTCTTGCAATGGCAATCCGCTGCTTCTGGCCGCCCGACAAGGATGTTCCACGCTCTTCAACATAGGTATCGTAGCCTGTGGGCATTTCCGATATAAAATCGTGGGCTCCTGCGGCCCGGGCTGCCTGGATTATACGTTCCATATCCGCATCAGGCGATGCCATAGCTATATTTTCTTTAATTGTTCCGCTAAACAAAAAACATTCCTGCAATACTATTCCTGTTCTGTACCTTAAAAAAAGCGGATCAAGATGTTTTATATCAACGCCATCAATCAAAATCGAACCTTCCACAGGCAGATAAAGTCTTTGAATAAGCTTTGCAATCGTACTTTTACCGGAGCCGCTTCGGCCCACAATGCCTACCATCATGCCTGGATTGATATTAAAATTTATTCGATCAAGTACAAGCGGACCATCTGTTGCATAACGAAAGGATACTTCCTTTGCAGTAATGCCTCCTTTTAGCTGCTTGACCGTAATCGCTCCGCCCACAACTTCCGGGGGCGTATTTATAATATCCCCGATTCTGTCCAGCGAAAGCTTTGCTTGCTGAAAGTCCTGCCACATCTGAACAAGACGCAGTATCGGTCCGCTCAACTGCGATCCGAACATCTGAAAAGCAATAAGCTGACCCACGCTGAGTCTGCCGTCAAAGACCAGGCCAACTCCGAAATAGATTACAGCCAGTGTCATCGTCTTTTGAAGCATCTGCGAAAGAGTAACTGCGACATTACCCACATTGGAAAGTTTAAATGCCGAGAATATATAATCGCCCAGTTTGTTTTCCCAGTCCTTTATCATTTTGCCTTCAATCGCCAAAGACTTTATGGTCTGGACGCCGGTGATCGATTCAACCAGAAAAGACTGTGAGGCAGCGCCTTTCTGGAATTTATCTTCAAGTTTTGCCTTGATCATCGGAGTTGCTATAATGGAGATCAGAGCAATGGCAGCTACAAACGAAAGTACGATTAAAGTCAGATAGACGCTGTAGATAGCCATGATTACGACAAACAAGACTGAAAAAACGGTATCAAGGAGTACTGTAAGCGATATATTCGTCATAAACTGTCTTAAATTCTCAAGCTCACGAACCCTGGCTATTATATTTCCAACTTTTCTAACCTCAAAATATCGAAACGGCAAAGATAAAAGGTGCCGGTATACTTTTGCTCCTAGACTTGCATCGATTTTATTTGCCGTGTGGTATAAAAGATAATTTCGCATTAGGTTTAATATGGTATCGAACAAAAGAATAATCATAAAAGCGCCGGCCACAACTTTTAAAGTAGTCAAAGCGTGATGGGCAAGTACTTTATCGATGATAACCTGAATAAAAAGCGGGGTAACAAGGCCAAATGTCTGTATAAATAAGGATGAAAGAATAACAGCTGAAAAAACGGGCCGGTGCTTGAAAAACTCCTTGAAAAGCCATTTGATATTAAGATAAAATTCGGTTTTGGTAAATCTAGGATATACTACGATTGCTTCATTGTTCCAGAAAGAATCGAAGTCTTCAGCATTCATCTCCTTCATTTTTTTCTCAACGCAGTCAAAAACGAAAAACTTATCATCTTTTTTGCCCGCAAGGACATGGTAATTTCCATCCTGTGAAATAATTATAGATGGTGTTGGGTACTTTAAAAGCTCATCGGTGGATTTAAGTTTTTTATACCTTGCACGTATACTGTGATCTTTTAGTATCCTCAATATTTCTTCAGGCTTCAGCTCTTCTTCAACAAAATAGCGCCTTTTTACAGCCTGCATATCGATTACTACAGAATGAATTTTCGATACTACTTCAATACTTGTAAGCCCGGTTTCCATAATACTCACTAATAAATTGTTTATAATCCGTTTCCAGTGCAAGCCGCTTTTCATATATGGCAACAGCATGTTGTGCAATCTTCAAATCACGCAAAACTGCAAGAGCATCTTTTTCCACTTCCATGATATCTATCATGCTTCTTTCCCCAAAACCGTTTGCCATTTTAGTGATATCTAAAATTTTACTATACCTGTCATATAGTTTCTTGTAATGCTCCAGGGATTTTGACAGTTCTACATACCCGGCATACAGCGTTTTGATATCCCGGCCCTTTTCCTCAATAACCGCTTTAATGGTTTCTTCCTGTCTTCTTAGTTCAAAAATGCTTTTCTTGCGCTCCCAGTTTCTCACACCACCGTCAAAAAGTGGAAGGCTAATCAGGATTCCTGCCGAATATGAAGTTTCCCGGATATCCCGCATAGAGCCTTCAAGATTATCCGGGTCGTTGCCATAATAGTCATAGCGCCCGTAAAGTGAAATATCAGGCAAGTAATTGTTCGCATCTGCTTTCTCTTTAAGTCTTAAGGCTTCAAGCTCAACCATGCGTGCCTTGTATTCCGGTGTATTTTCAATAAGCTTAGTAAATGATACAATCTGCATTCTGCTATCAGAAGCCAGTAATTCAAATTCCAGTTCATTACTGTAATCCATACCAATATAGCTTCTCAAACGCTCAAGATTCTCATTTAGTTCCTTCTTCAGAGAAGATATTTGCCGTTTTGTATCAGCAATTTCCGCTTCCGCCTTCAGGACATCTTCGTAAGCTGTCTGACCACCGGCAAAGGCATTTTCCTTTAAGTTCAGAATACTTTGCAAAAGCTTTAAGGTCTTTTCAGCATAACCTATTTTGATCTTTCCTTCAGCTGCTGCACTATAAGCATCAGTCAGCTCTAAAAGCAGCTTTTTGGTTTCTATATCGCAATCATAATAACTCGCATCTTTTAATTTTTCATAATAACCAACTTCAAATCTCTTTTTGTACCAATGCGAAAGATAGTACTGACCCCACAGGTACATGCTTGATCTCCATGCGTTTGTTTCACCGCCGATTATTTCGTTTGAGATGGATTTGATTCCCTGATTATTATTCTTATCGAGATTTTCGTATTTTTCAAAGCGGCTGTTTGCAGTAATTTCCGGATACAAGCCTGCAAAGTTCTGGCGGTATGTTGCGTTCGAAATATTAATTTCTTCAATCTTAACTCTGATACGTGCAGAATTGTTCAAGGTATTTTTAACGGCATCATGATAGGTAAGCATTTCTGCTCTTGATAAGGAAATATTTGATATAATCAGCAGCAAAGCCGGTAGTAAATAACGAACAAAAAAAAAGACCTTTAAAGGACGAGCGAATTTGACCAATTATTTCCCCCACAACCCAAATATCAAAAAGTAGGGCAGCATTTCACATGCCGCCACGATATGGCACAATATATTGTTTAAACTTCATCTTTCGTTACGCCACAAACATCATTCGGCGGGGTATAAAACCCCGCCCTACGTTTCATTCTCCCGTAGGGCGGGGTTTTATACCCCGCCAATCCCACCTGTAGGGCGGTATTTTATATGCCGCCACGCATATCCTATAAATTAAATTCCAATGATCCTGCATATGGATAATTGCCAAACCTTATTTCTATTCCTGCCCTCACCGGATTCCCAATTATATACTTTGTAACCGTATAAACATCTTCATCCGATCTAAGAATATGATCATAAAAACTTTTCTGAAATTTAATCCCTTTTCCTTTTTTACGGCAATGCGATATAAATCTCCCTTTCAGATGTTTTACAAATTCAATGACATTTAAATTATCGGATGGTTCCGTCAGGATATGTACATGGTCCGGCATAATACAATAAGCATATAAAGGATTGTTTCCCTGTCTTGCCACTTCAATCATTAGGTTACATAATTCTCTTGCCATATCAGCATCATGAAAATATGGGCATCTTTTATGAGTGCCAATAATAATATGGACAACATTACCTTTCGCAGAATAGAGATCCTGATTTTTTAAACGGGGATGTTTACGATCTCTAAATTGCATGATTCATATTTGCCTCCGGCGGGGTATAAAACCCCGCATCTCCCGTAGGGCGGTATTTCACATGCCGCCACGTTTTGGCACCATCCGTAATTTTACTACCATTTTGTATTACACCGCCGTCATCATCCGGCGGGGTATAAAACCCCGCCCTACGTCTCAATCCCTCGTAGGGCGGTATTTCACATGCCGCCGTGTTTTGGCACCATCCGTTATTTAACTACCATTTTGCATTGCACCGCCACCATCTTTCGGCGGGGTATAAAACCCCGCCCTACGTTTCATTCTCCCGTAGGGCGGTATTTTACATGCCGCCATGGCATTCCCTCTGTGCCCTCTGTTAACTGTCAACTGTGAACCGGCAACCGTGAACCGTTCTTCTATCCCTGCTGCCAGCTCTGAGAAAGAATATTAATATATGTCTGGTCGTTTTGCATGGCGTTATATTTCTGTATTATATCCATTCCGGCATCGTTATTGATTGCGCTCATTGTGTTTACGATATTATCTATGTCCTGCCGGGTGATATACTGCCCGTCCGTTACTTCAAGGCGTTCTATACCGTTTGTGTAAAACCAGGATGTATTTTCAAACTGATCTGTAATCTTCATATAGTTGTTTTCATCTACGAACAGATAAAGGTCATCATCTTGTTTTACTATCACAGGTTCGGTTGAAGATATTCCGTCCGTCATCTTGATAATATCATTATCAAAATTAAAAAAGTAACCGGCGGGTTCGTTTATGATGTCCTTGCCATCCGTCCTGCTAAAGAGATAAGTATCACTGCCATACTCTCCGTTAAGTATGTCGTTGCCAGCGCCACCCCTGATGTTGTCTGAGCCACTGCCACCGTTTATTGTATCGTTTCCAGATCCTCCGTAAAGCGTATCGTTTCCTGATTCACCATAAAGCAAGTCTTCACCGTTTCCGCCTATAAGATTGTCATTGCCGGAGTTTCCATAAAGAATATCATTACCGTTGCCTCCGTCCATAGTGTCGGAAAATAAGGATCCGTAAATGGTATCATTGCCATCTTCGCCAAATAGTGCCCCTTGACCCATACCGCCATAAATCGTGTCATTACCTGATCCGGAATGGATTGTATCAGAACCCATAAAACCGTATATTGTATCGTCATGCCGTCCTGTCTGTATATTGTCGTTAAATATTGTTCCCCAGGTAACCTTCGATTCAATAACAAAATCGTTTATATCTATTTCCGGTTCGCCAGAAAAGGATACGTTCTCAATAGGCATTGTTCCATCAGGGTTTAATACTATATCAATTCCCTGATCCGTCTCGTTTCCTTCTTCGTCAAGAACCCGAAGATGTGCATATGTATCATCTTTTCTGATTACAGTATGGTCGAAATCAAGCCCTGTACCTAAGATTATCGTATCGCTTCCAGCGCTGTCATAAATACTATCAAGGCCGTCTCCGGTGTTATAAATATATTGATCGTTTCCATCTCCTCCGTATAAAATATCATTTCCGATTCCGCCGGTCAGTATATCATCACCGTCTCCTGCTTCAATTGTATCATTTCCTCCCAATCCGTATATCAAGTTGCTATGCATTGTTCCGATCAGGTTATCGTCATTTTCAGTACCCACAATGACATTAATTTGTACATCTATATTAAAAGAACTGGATACACTTACTCCGGCGCTATCCGTTGCGGTTACCTCTATAGATTTTGTACCAATACCAACCGCTGTGCCGCTGAAAGTCATTGTTTCCGCATCAAATGTCAGCCAGGATGGAAGTGGGGTTCCATCAGAAAGAGTTGCACTGTAAGTCAGGCTGTCGCCTAAATCGATGTCAGCAAAGGTGTTGCCGGGAACTGTAAAGCTAAAGACGGTATCCTCCATTGTTGTCTGATCAGTAATCGGATATACAACAACCGGTGCATCGTTAACATTCTCTATTGTAAGATTGAATTCATCCGATACACTCTCACCAGCTGTATCAGTAGCCGTTATTTTAAGCGGCAGTATTCCGACATTGTCGTTGACTGGTGTGCCGCTGAAGGTTATTGTTTCCGCATCAAAAGTCAGCCAGGACGGAAGTGGGGTTCCATCGGCAAGTGTGGCACTGTATGTCAGACTGTCTCCTGCATCGATATCCGAAAAAGTGTTGCCCGGAACTGTAAAACTAAAAGCGGCATCCTCCATTGTTATCTGATCAGTAATCGGATTTTCAATAATCGGCGGTTGATTGAAAAAATCTGTAAGATTCTTTTGACTGCCATCGGCAAATTGCAAAGTTCGGACAACAAGGGAACCGGCAATTTCGTCTATATCAAAGTTCAGCAAATTAATAGCATCGCCATTACTGCCGACATTTATCAACAAGCTCCCGTTATTGTCTATAAGTGTGAGGTCGCTTGCTGTAATTCCCTCGCCGAAAAGGATTGTATTGCCTTCAGCAAGCGTGGAGGTATCCTCGATTGTATCAAAACCATCACCAATATTGAAAATATAGGTATCATTGCCCGCACCGCCTGAAAGCAGGTCAACACCTTCTCCGCCTGAAAGTATATCGGCTCCACCCTCTCCGTAAATTGAGTCATCTCCGGCATTGCCACTTAGAGTATCTGCTCCGTCCCCGCCATTCAAAATATTTGCGGCGGCGTTTCCGGTAATATTATTATCCAAATCATTACCTGTACCATCTATAGTATCTGAGCCTGAAAGAATAAGATTTTCAACATTTTCGGGAAGGCTGTAACTTATAGAAGTATTTACGCTGTCATCTCCTTCGTTTAATGATTCGATAACGCTGTCGCCTGTATTATCCACAAAATAGCTGTCATTGCCCAAACCGCCTGTCATAACATCAGCTCCGGTTCCGCCGTTTATAATATCGTTTCCGGCAAGACCCGAAATATTGTCATAAGCACTAGTTCCTGTTATATTGTCATCACCATCAGTTCCAGTGATATGAATGCCGTATTGTTGTATAAAATCAGCAAATGCTATTTCAGTAAAATTCTCAAACTCAAAAGTTTCTACTACTTTGGCAGTAGCTGCATCGTTTGGATCAAAACCGGGAAGAAGAATTCCGTCTCCACTGTTTCCAACATTTATCTTCAAAGTGGTGTTTTCAAAGGTAAGTGTTATATCAACCGGGGCAATACCTGGTCCGAATACTATCCTGTTTCCTTCTCCCGGAGCAGATATGTCATTTATTGTATCAAGCCCGTCGCCAAGATTATAAATATATGTATCATTATGCGCACCTCCGCTTAATATATCGTTTCCGGTTCCGCCGGTAATAGTATCACTGCCTTCTCCCGTCGTAATAATATCATTTCCGCCCTTGCCGTTTATTGTATCATCGCCTGAGCCGGTGGTAATAATATCGTCTCCTTCTGTGCCGAGAAGATCGGTAACATTCATAGTGGTTCCGTCAAAAAACTCTATTGTGCGCACGGTAAGAGAACCGCTTGTTTCTGAAGGATCAAAATTCATTAATTTTATGGAATCTTCCCCCGTACCCACATTAATGGTCAGGATACCGTCTTCACGGGCAATCGACAGGTCTTCACTTGAAATCCCTTCTCCGAAATAAATAAGGTTTCCTTCTCCAGCCGATGCAACATCGTAAATGGTATCTGCTCCATCACCAATGTTGAATACATATGTGTCATCACCCGTTCCACCGTAAAGGGTATCATCCTGTGTACCACCTGTAAGCGTATCATCGCCAGAATTTCCGTTTAAAATATCCGAACCTTCATATCCATACAGCCTGTCTGTAACATTTGTTCCGCTGAGATTGTCATCCCCACTGCCGCCCTGTACAATGAAAGTATTTTGAACCAGTTGTTCGTAGTTTATAATCGTTCCATCCGCAAACTGGAAATTATCGACAGCATGGGTTCCGTAATCCGCTTCATCGGGATCAAAACCTGTAAGATGAACTTCATTTCCGGTTTCTCCTATTCGGATGATCAGCTTGCCATCACTAAAACTGATGCTTCTGTTCATATCTTCAAGAGTAATGCCTTCCCCGAAAACAAGGGTGTTGCCTTCCGAAGCATCAGCTATATCATCTATTATATCTATTCCATCGCCCTGGTTGAAAATATAAGTATCGTCACCTTCGCCACCTGTTAGAATATCATTTCCCATACCGCCGGCTAAAGTATCGTTTCCGGAATTTCCATAAATTCTGTCGACTGCCGCAGTTCCTGATAATATATCGTCCTCATTTGCACCGATAATATCAAAACCGCGATCAATAAGCTCACCATATGTAAGTATCTGACCACCCTCAAACTGGAAGTACTCTATGGCATGCGAGCCATATGGATCATTTGCATCAAAGCCGGTAATGCTTATTGAATCGCCACTATTTCCGGGAGTAATAATCAGAATGTTTAAATCAGGATCATGGCTTAAACGGATATCATCAGGTATTATTCCTGCACCGAATATTAAAGTGTTGGGCGCTTCAAGCGTTGATTCGTCATTAATAATATCTGCACCGTCCCCCGTATTAAAGTAATAGCTGTCATTACCTGTACCTCCGTAAATATCATCGTTTCCTGTGCCTGGAATGAAGGTGTCGTCTGCGCTCGTTCCGCTAAGTTCATCACTTCCGCTTGTTCCCGTAAAAGTAAATCCAAGTCCGAGAATATCGGCGTAAGTAAAAACCGACCCATCACTAAACTTGAATTCTTCAACCGCATGTACTCCGTATGCATCATCAGGGTTGAATCCTTCCAGACGAAGTGCATCGCCGTTTTGGCCAACTTCTATAACAAGCGCATTATCTTCAACCTTCAAATTTAAGTCAGATATCGAAATTCCTGCGCCGAATTCAACCATGTTTCCGGCATTTTGTGCTGTGGCGTCTATTATGGTATCTATGCCATCTCCCAGATTGAATATGTATGTATCGTTTCCGCTGCCACCATCAATAGTGTCGTTTCCCTGTCCGGCGTTAATAATATCATCTCCGCCAAAGGTCGTAATGGTATCATTCGTATTGGTGCCGGATATCAAATCATCAGTTTCGGTTCCGCTAATTTCAAAACCTTTGGCAATCAATTGCTCATATGTAAGAACTTCTCCCGAATCAAATTCATAGCTGTTTACAGCTCTTGTTCCATAAACGTCGGCAGGGTTAAAGCTATTCAGTGTTATGGAATCACCCTGATCTCCTACCATGATTGTAAATGAGTCCTGTCCTGCAATCAGTTTAAGATCATCGGGTATTATGTTTTCGCCTAATATGATTCGGTTACCGCCTGTGACATCGGCAAGGTCATTTATAGTAAGATTGCCTTCCCCCAAATTAAAAAAGTAAGTATCGTCACCTGAGCCGCCACTAATGATATCGTTTCCGCCAAGTCCTTCAATTGTGTCATCACCTTCACCGGCTTCAATAATATCCGTATCTGCGCCTACGATAATCCAGTCATTTCCCGCTCCGGTGCTTATGTTATTCTGCCCGCCTTCATCATAAATAAAGTCATCACCACTTCCGGAAGTAATCCGGTCATCACCGGACCCGGTAATAATATTGTTATCGCCGTCTCCTGCATTTACTATGTTATTTCCTCCTCCTGCATCAATAGTGTCATCACCGGCTCTGGCGTTTATTATATCATCCGAATCTCCCATAATATAAGTTTCCGGTTGTGCAAAAAGATCCCCCGTTTGAGCGTATGCAACCGCATAATCTCCTCCAGCCATATCAACAGTACCTGTGATTTCAAAAACATTTGTTGCTTCCGTAAATAATGGGATGGGATCTTCATCATTATCGTATGCCTGAATCAGATCATTTTTGAGCGACTCGATAATTCCGGTCAGATCGAATATTCGTGCATTTCCATTTGCATCTATAAACTGCACACGGCTTATGCTGCTTTCATCAGGTGGAAGATTAGTATCATAATAAAAATCAGTCCAGATTTCATCCGTACTTTCCCCAACACGAAGCATAAGATCTCCGTACTCATCGATATATCCCTTAATGTCTTCCGGGCTTATATCTGCGCCAAAAGATATTGTATCCACATCACCGGCATTCCAGTCATAACTATTATCTATATAATCCAGGCCGTCTCCGCGATTAAACGCATAAACATCATTGCCAGCTCCTCCTTCTATATAGTCTTCACCCGGACCCCCGGCTATTACATCATCACCAGCTTCCCCAAAGAGGTCATCATTGCCGAAACCTCCTGCAACCACATCGTTACCGCTTCCGGCAGATACATTATCGTTTTGACCCAAAGCTTCAATTCTGTCATTGCCTTCATAGCCATATATGTTGTCGTTCGCAACGCTGCCGCGCAAAAAATCATTGCCCTCCCAGCCATACTGATCGCCGATTACACCGTTGTCGGCCCTTGTAATAATATCTTGCAGTGTAAGCTCCTGACCATCGGCAAAAACAAATTTCTTTATTGCAAGATCCGTAGCTTCAAAACCTCCCAATTCATCAGATGCATTGATAAGCATCCCCTCGTTGTTACCTATACCGATTGCAAGTTTAACCTGTATACCTCCTCCGGGGATAATACCCATAACACTCATTACTGGCTCTTCACTTGCCGAATAAAATACGCCTCCCTGCTCCTCAACACTCAACTGAATTGAAAGATCATCGGGTGTTATTCCTGGACCGAATTTTATGGTGTCATAGGATTCTGGGCTATCAACGAAACGGGACCAAACAGTATCAAAACCATCTCCGCGTCCGAACGAGATAGTATTTTCACCCTGTTCCGTTATGATTACATCATCACCGGGACCTCCCTCAATAGTATTTGTTCCGGAGCCTGCATCAAGATAGTAATCGTTGCCTGCCCCTCCGTAAATACTGTCATTACCTTCTCCACCGTATATTTCATCATTGCCATCTCCACCAAACAGTGTGTCGTTTTCCTCAAGCCCGTAGATATTGTCATTCCCACCTCCGCCGTCAATAACGTCGCTATATACGGTACCTATTATAGTATCATCAAGCTCACTCGGAGTGTTTGACATGGCCTCAATATCATCTCTGGTCCAGATTGTTGCATCCGATTCAAAAACAATTTGATCGATTCCGTTTCTTTCGCCTAAAAACCAGTCTTTGATCTCAAGACGGTCGTTTGTATCGTTTATCACAATACAAAGATCATAACCGCTGGCTTTTAGTTCTACTTCGGAAGGCAGTATATCCTTTATTAAAACAGTATCAAAACCGGCCGATAGATCGTCTGCTTCATAAATTATATCTTTTCCGTAACCGGGAGCAAACACATAGGTGTCATTGCCTGTTTTTCCGGTAAGCACATCATCGCCTTCTTTTCCGTCCATTATATCATCAGAGCTATAGCCTGTTAAGACCTCGGCTTCGGAAGTACCCTCAAGAGCAAGCTGCTTAAGCATTGCAATATCCCAAACCGTTCCGTCTGCAAACCGGATTTCATCAATCCTTTCAGATTCATTTCCTTCATCAGCAAACCAGTTTTCGACTGTCATGCTGTCGCCGGTATCCTTCTTGGTTACAACAAGGTCATCTTCATTTCTGCGAATTTGAATTGAATCAGTTGTAATGCCTTCATCAATCAGAATCGTATCAATGCTTGAAACTTCGCTGTCAGAACCTCTTATTACATCCTGCCCCGAACCGGCCTTAAAAATAAATGTATCGCTGCCTTCGTTTCCTTCAAGAAAATCATCGCCTTCATCCCCGGATATTATGTCGTTTCCTGTACCGCCATGTAGATAATCAACCCCGGTTCCTCCATTGATAATGTCGTCTCCGTCTCCTCCGTAAATTACATCAATATCCTCATTGCCGGACAGAGTATCACTGCCTGCTTCACCGTAAATCCAGTCATTACCGGCTCCACCAGAGATAGTATCATCGCCCTTCCGTCCGTAAAGAAAATCAGTCCCATTAAATCCGCTTATAATATCATCCGTGTTATATCCGATAAGTATATCGTTCGCATCTGTTCCAAGAAGTACTTTCGCCTTAATTGCATTAACATCCCAAACCGTACCGTCAGCAAACTGTATATGCTCTATCTGCCATTCGGCGCTTTCATCAAAGAACCAGTTTAAAACCGTAAGTTTGTCTCCAGTATCTTTTATGGTTAATACCAGGTCGTTTTTCTTGTGCTGTATTAAAATATCATCAGGCACAATATCGGAACCAAGTAAAATAGTATCAATATTGCCCGGTGTTTTATCACGATCAACTACTGTATCATTCCCGTATCCCCTTCCGAACAAATAGATGTCATCACCGTTCGCGCTGTTATATGTATACGGCATTGGCCCATAGTAATTCCATCCATTTGAGTTGCTTCCATATAGAATATCGTCCCCCTGACCGCCGTCATAAATATCATTGCCTGATTCACCATATAACGTATCATCGCCTTCACCGCCTGTAAGGATATCGTTCCCGCTGTGGCTGTAAATTCTATCGTTGCCCGAACCGCCTTCAATTGTGTCATCACCGCCCAATCCATACAAATAATCATTGCCACCCAAGCCTTGAATATAATCCTGATCGGAAAATCCGGCGATTGACTCGCTATCGTCTGTTCCGGTTAAAAACAGAATTTCTTTAATGGTATCGGAGCTCCAGACAGTACCATCAGCAAACTTGAATTGCTCTATTACTTTACGAAATTCACTGTCATGGTTTAAAACGCAATCCTTTATTAAAAGAGAATCCTGCGTATCGATAATGCTTAGTTTAATATCATAGTTTCCGGAACGTTCTATCTTGATATCGGATGGAGCAATATCTTCCCCGAATTCAACAATGTCAATATTGCCTGCTGTCATATCCGTTTCATCAATTATATCCTGTCCACTGCCTCTGTTAAAAATATACGTATCATTTCCGGCACCTCCGTAAAGAGTATCGTTTCCTGAATCACCGTAAATTAAGTCATTGCCGGCTGTACCATATATTGTATCGTTTCCTCCAAGCCCGTGTAGTGTATCATCACCCGATGTGCCGTAAATAATATCATCCGTTTCCGAGGGCACTAAGATCAAGTCGGATATTGCATCCACATCCCATATTGTACCATCCATGAACTGAATTTGTTCCACTCTGTTTAATGGGCTGTCGTTTTTGAAGAAGTCCTGCACTGTCATTGTGTCGGTAGTATTATTGATCTTTACTACCAGGTTATTACCCACCCGTCTTAACGTGATATCATCGGGCGTAAGATTACTTCCTATCCAGATTGTGTCCGTATTTCCTTCCGTGGAATCTGTAT
>Ga0180007_10001128_pt1 | contig 38323 bp, 49 predicted proteins | sample MM_PC_MetaG_FD_121122 | JGI IMG/M metagenome (GOLD analysis project Ga0180007, IMG submission 121122) | Groundwater microbial communities from the Aspo Hard Rock Laboratory (HRL) deep subsurface site, Sweden - MM_PC_MetaG | ecosystem: Environmental > Aquatic > Deep subsurface > Groundwater... | reverse complement strand
TCTCGCCCCAGGCGAGAAGGTCGTAGAGCCTGTCCCGAATTTACTTCGGGATTCGTACCCTACTACCCCGACATGAAGGTTGCATTGAAAGATGCAGCCTTTTTTGTTTTTTGGCAGTCCGGTTAGCGCATTTCGTCTCGCCCCAGGCGGGAAGGTCGTTCAGTTAGTTTTCTTGTTCGCCCGGAGATGCATCAATAAACACATAATATATATGCAATTTACTGAATATGAATAAAAATGAATTGATATTTGTTTGCTTAAACAGTATCTTTACCAGACTTTTCTGCGCATACCCCGGAATCCTGGTGCAGGCGGTTTGCTGTTGTTAACGGATATATTCATTTTCATGATTTTTCGATCCGGAAAGTATTGCCAGCCTGTGCAGCGCCACGCCCTACGTCTGTTGCCATTTTCAGCCAATCATATTGTTGTGCCGCCTCTCTTCCTGCCAGCGGAACTCTTGTCAACTTAACACCTTATTATTATGAAAACAAAAGCCATCTGCATTGTTATCGCGCTTCTGCTTGCCATGTCGTGCAAGAAAAATGAGCCCACCGACAACAGCGGTTACACCGCGCAGCTACAAATGACCCTCGACACAAGCTGGGTATCGTTTGTCAGCCAGGCACCCCAGGCAAGCGGCGGACTGGGTGTTTACATTGTGTGCCCCAAGGGCACTTATTTTATCTCTAAAGACCTCGGTTATGGTGCAGGTCCGGATGCACATTTCAGGGCCGCAAGCCTCACAAAGACCTTTGCTGCTACCGCCATCATGTTGCTCGATCAGGAAGGCAAGCTACGGATCGACGACACCATCAGCCACCTGATACCCGGCACCATGCAGCCCTATCTGCCCGACGACAGCTGTTACCAGATTCCTTTCAAAGACCAGATCACCATCAGGCAACTGCTGTGCCATCAGGCCAATGTGTTCGACCAGGTGAACTCCATCATTCCGGCTACGGCCGATGCCTGGTATGCCGGCCAGAATTATTATCTGGCCATAATCACCCAGGTGAACCGTTATTATCAGTTTTCGCTGGATGAGCTCGGCTACCTCATTTCGCAGCACCAGCTTACCTATGGCCCTCCCGGAAACGGACATCATTACAGCAACGGAAATTATACGCTCTTGGCCAAAATCATCGAAAGGGTGAGCGGAAAAAGCTGCCAGGATTATATACAGGACGAAATTTTAGCCAAAAACCAGCTGAATGAAACCAGCCTACCCTACCTGGGTACCGACACAGCCCTTCCGGCTCCTTATCTACATGGCTATCTGTATATGAACGATTTCAGCATTGATTTCACGAACTTCAATATGTCGTGGGCCATGGCCGAAGGCAATATGGTAAGCAACTTCAGTGACCTGAGCCGGTTTTACAGCCAGCTGCTTTCGGGGAAAACAAGTCTCAGCATGGCGCAGGTGACCAGGATGATGGATTGTCCGGCTTCAAATGATTCATACGGACTTGGCATTGAATACATTGAAGGTCTCGGTTATGGTCACACGGGAAGCCATCTCGGTTACCTGACCATTGCCGTGTACGACCCTGACACCGAATGGATGGCCATATCTGAAAGCACACTTTACCCCCAGGACTTTGGCCTGAATGCAACCGAAGGCAAGGCCATTGTGGCCATGTTGCGGAAAATGAAGCAAACCCTTGGCTATTGAAAAACCAGGCTGAGCTCAGCCGCTTTTCATATTTTCGTGTCGAAAAACAGCAAATCGCCTGGGTTTTCTAAGTTACTGTATACTTGTGTCTTATATTTCTGGGTTAAGCAGTATGTCAGGAAGAGGGTTTTAAGGAAGTTTTTAGCTAAAAGCCGCTTTCGGCCACAGAATGTATCGTGCACATATACAGGCACTAACGCAGGGTAGCAAGTTGGCTGAGGGGCATTTGTCAGGGCTAAAAATATTTTTTTCAAAAATAATGTTGGTATGTGAAAATATTTACCTTTGTCTTGGTTTAATTCAATCTTTTTCAAGAAGTAAAGTAGTAAAAGCGTATTCCTGAACTCACCCTTCTGATGACCATTCACTCACCCAGCTTTTTGAAAAACAATCATTCATAATCTATTTAATTAATCATGAACATTTTTGTTGCAAAACTGAACTTTAAGACCACCAGCGAAGACCTGTTGGCATTGTTTGAACAATTTGGAGAAGTAACCTCTGCCAAAGTTGTGATCGACAAAGTAACCAATCGCTCAAAAGGATTTGGTTTCGTTGAAATGCCCGATGACAACCAAGCCTATGCTGCAATCAACGAGCTTAACGAAGCTGAAGTTGACGGCAGGACGATCGTTGTAAAGAAAGCACGCCCAAAAGAAGAAGGTGATAACAGGAATCGCGGCGGCGGAAGCGGCGGTGGCGGCGGATACAGAAATCGCTACTAAGAGAAGCTTACATAATACAAAAGACGGGATATCCCGTCTTTTTTTTGCATCGGCTTAAGGGTTCGAAAGGCCTAAATGCGTATCTTTGCAGCCGATTTGCCAAAAACTGGTCTCGTAGCTCAGCTGGATAGAGCAGCAGCCTTCTAAGCTGCGGGTCGTGGGTTCGAATCCCGCCGGGATCACAATGAAAATCAGCGATAATGAGCATTCTATAAAGGATGCTCATTTTTTTATTCCGCAAATTCATCAATTATTTTGTTATTTTGCTGCAAAATGTTTCAGAATAGTTTCAGAAAAATTTCAGGCCTATGGCAACCTTCAAACCTGTGTTTCCGTATGTCAAAAGCGATGGCACTTCCCGGGTGATCATCCAGATGCTTCACAAACGCAAGAAAAAACAGATCAAAACTGAAATTTATCTTACTCCAGAGGATCTTACCCGAAGTGGCAAGATTAAGAGCGAGGCTATCAAAGATGATGTTGAAGCGTTGGTGAGGCATTACAGGGATGCGGTCCGGGCTCTGGGTGTTGCTGCAGAAAGATTAGATGCTGATCAACTCTTTGAAAGGTTAACGAATTATTCTGAGGATTCAATTGACTTTATTTCTTATACCAGGTCTATTGCTGAAGGTTTCAAAAGTGAAAACCGGACCGGTATGTACCGGAACTATAATGCAGCGGTCAATTCATTTGTTGACTATCTGAATAGGGACACTATAGATATTAATGAGATCACTTCAAAGCTGCTCTATGATTATGCAACATTTCTGAAACATTCAGATGTCCGGGGGAGGAAACATGCTATCCGGAAAACTGGTACAAGAGCATTGTCTCTTTATTCAGGAATTTTCAAGGCAGTCATTAACCGGGCCAAACGTGAATTCAATGATGAAGACCATGGTATAATAAAGGTGTATGTTTCGCCATTTTCGAAATTTAAAATTCCATCTGAGGCCCCCACAAAGAAAAGGGCACTCTCCCCTACCCAGATCAGATTGATTCGTGATATTTCTATACCAGAAATCGCAAAACGGGCATGTTTGGCCAGGGATTGTTTTATGCTATCCTTTTATATGTGTGGAATCAATTCAGCTGATCTTTACGAGCTCCCCCCTGTTTTGGATGGCCGGATAACCTACAAAAGGAAAAAGACCAGGACCCGAAGAAAAGATGAGGCTGAAATCAGCATCAAGGTTGAGCCGGAAGCGATGGAGATACTTCAGCGTTATTCGATCAAGGGAATACCTAATTATGATAAGAGGTATAGTTCACCGGATAACTTCAATCAGGCAATCAACAAAGGGTTGAAACAAGTTGGGGACATGATAGGTATTCCTGATTTGACTTTCTATGCTGCCAGGCATTCCTGGGCTACTATTGCCGTGAATCATTGTGGCATTGACCGGCATGTTGTTCACCGGGCACTAAATCATGTTGACACGGCCATGAAGATTACTGATATCTACGTGAAAGAAGATTGGTCTGCGATTGATAGGGCAAATCGAAAGCTAATTTTATACATTAATAACTCTTAAAGCTTTGAACTTTTTGGTTGATAAAAATTTACATATCGAATGATAAAGTATAGTATAATAATGTTGAATATTAGATTCTTAAGACTTAAAGATGAGTGTAATAGATGGCCATCTAAAAACTCTATGCGTCCAAAAATTTTGTCTAAGATAAAGTAAGATAGGCCATAGACTAACATAAAAGAACCGATTGAGGAAAGTACATTGATTAAATGTTTCATGCTTTCAAAATTAATGTTTATTTAATTCCTCTAATACTTTAACAAGTTCTTCCGGGTTTTTTATCTGTAATTCTGTAGAATGTTTCTCTATCAATTTCCTTTTGGTCTTTATATTACTGTGACTCCTAAGAAAGCCTTGCACTTTTGATAAAAGTCCATCAGTCGTAAGAGAGATATTAAGCGGCCCTTTCACAATAGAAAACCCTCCTCCAGTTATTGCAACAAGAATTACACCAACAAGAATAACTCCTTCAATAGTAATACCAGAGAGTTCAATAAGTCCTGGAGACTGAACATTGATTTTTATATCAAAATCTTTCGAGGAGTACGAAAGAGATTCAGTTTTACAGTAATCATCAAATATTTCAAGAGTAGCAATGCCATATTCGAAGAGGTTCAATGCTTTAACTTTTTCACTTGTTTGTACGTCAAGAACAAGATGTGCTCTTTCGCCTTTTATAAATATGGAATTTATTGTTTTGTCGATATAATCAGCATAAGCATTTGCATCAGTAATAGCTTGGTGAGAAAAAAACATTTTATACAAAAATGGATCTAACTGATCTCTTTTCTTGACTGCTAACCAATTGACTTTTTTCCTTTTAGTAAAAGGGCATTCATGCGATTGATGATATCTTTTTTCATTAAGGAATACAAGGGTGTCTTGAACTTCACCAAATGCTATTGAGGACGAATTTTCACTTGGTATTAAAATAATATCACCCTTATGAATTTCATAAGCAAACTTAATTAACTGTGTTGCAATAAATTTTGGTCTAAGTTCTTCCGAAAGATACACCTCTTTTATCAAATTGCTTAAAGTGTTAATGCCGTTTTCTTTATCATCATAGGCATTTCTGATAGATTCAAGAGAGATTTCATCATAATTAAATGCAATGAAATTATTCCCTAAAAAATCGTCGTAATAGAGACCCCCGTTTGTTCTTACAAACCAGTAATTTCTTTTTGAGTCAATACTAGGAAGTAGACTGATGAGTTGATTGATTGATTTACATTCCATAATTGAAAATTTTATTTATATTTTCCTTATTTCCTTCTTATTAATCACTTGGTGAAACAGTTTTTTTCAATTACAACTTTATTATTTATGCCTAAAATCCCATGGTGCAACCGGATTGGGGTGTGACCAGAGGCCAACTTTCCCTTCTTTGGCTATTTGCTCAAGCTCTGCATAGTGCTTATCAGAGTTGTATTTTTTGTAGTGCCAGGCTAATCCCATTTTAAGAAGTTCCTCATTAACGCAAGTATCACCAACATAGACGAACCCCAACGTCCTGCCATACCTATCGATACCACTTTTCAGGATCCTGACTTCTTTGTTCCAGCACATTTTAGCGGTTGCTTGTTTTGCCTTCTCTCCGAAGTCCTGTTTCTTTTCCGGGCAGTCAATCCCTTCTAGGCGAACTCTGACTTCTGTATTGTCAAATAGAAGCAAAACAATGGTATCACCGTCTGATACCCCGACAACCTTTCCGGTGATTGTTTCTGTCTCCTGCCAGAATGGTAGGAGTAAGATGAATAGTAAAAACGTTCTCATCTCGATTACTTTTTAATGTAGGTTTTCTTTCCGTTCGCATTGATGTAATACTTGCCACCTCGCGGGCCGGTTAGAATTTCTCTACCTTTGTAAGTATCCCCTGTTGAGCTCTTTGTTTTAGTCTCAGTTGCTTTCTGATCGCTTGATGGTTCATATGTTGGTCTGTGTTGCCAGCAATAATCCGAACCTTCCTGAGCTGTTCTCGAACACTGAGTTCCTGCTTTAGTTTTTGCTTTGCATTGACTACCTGCAGAAATTTTATCAGTGTCTGTTGAAGCTTTCTGTTCTATCGAACCGTTGGCATCGACATTTTCTTTGCGAGATGATACTTGCTTTAACTTGTCCAGTTCAAATATGAGTGAATCAACTTTACTAATCAGTATTTTATTTTCGCCCTCTGATCTATTGAACTTACCTTCAATCGTTGCTAATCTTGTCTCAAGTGCGACAATACGTGAATTCAATTCAGATTTACTTTGACCAAAAGTCTGTGTCGCGAAAAATAGTAATAAAATTAACGTAGTTGTTTTCATGACTTTTTGGTTTTAGTGATCTGATCATAACCTACTCTTTCCTTTTCTTGATCATCGGGCCGAACCCTGTCAGCAGCCACCTGGGATTGATACCATAATACCGGACAAGTGGCGTGAGCCAGGAAACCTTGAATAACGCTCTATCGGGCAATTCTCTTTGCTTTATTAAGTTTCCTCTATTTATATTATAATATCGACAGAACGTTGAAACGCCTTTGATTTTGTTCGACTCTATCAAATAATCTATTGCTTGAAAGAATCTACCTATGATTTGTTTGCTTTCCTCTGGCTGCATTTTTACTTTTGTCTATCAATTGCCAAACCTGTTATTTTTATTATTTCCTGTTCTAGCCCATTATTAATTGTAATGTCCGTCTCGATTTTTAATAAAATAATTCCATTTGCACCTTTGTTTTCAGCATCCTCAACAATATCATCAAGTAGTTGCTCAATTTTGCAGGTTCTTAACTGTGATTTAGGCTGGGACCTATATGTATCATCTTCAAATCTAGGGTGGGTTGCATCTGCTGAGATCAGGCCTGATTGGCAGTAGCTTTGAACTAATGCAATGGGTACATATTCACCTGAGTAATCTCCGGTTGTAAGATATAATCCTCGGTTATTATACTTAGTGAGATCAATATCATATCTAATCTCACGATATTCAAGACTATTCTGCACAGCACATCCTGAAATAATAAGCATTAACAAATACAGTTGGACAAACCATCTTTTATACATAATCATCAAATATTTTTCAATATTTCATTTTCAGAATTCCTAACACTAGCCAACAGCGGCACATCCGGCATGACCCTCCTTCGGGGCAGTCGTTTTTTTAAGAGTCTCACTGAGGTTTTCAATTGTCCTTTGTTGACTGGATAAGACATCAAGCATAAGTTTTGGGACAGATACTGATTCAGAATTAGATTTAACCTGTTCTGTACTTACATTAGTTTCAGTTATCGTCATTGAGCCCTCTCCTTTCAATAACCAGTTAAGGTTAATTTCTGGAATGATTTCAACAATTTCGTTTAAAAACTCTAGGCTAGCCTTGTCTGTTTTAATAATTCTGTTGATAGACTGAACTGGCTTCCCAAGTTTTTCGGCAAAATCGGACTGACTCTTAAAGTGTTGTGAGATAAGACTCAACAGTCTGCCTCCAAAAGATTTATCATTTTTATTAAAAATATTCATCAAATATGTTGACTTTTCATCAAATGTGTTTATATTTGTACCGAAAATTTCATTTACATGGAGCGAATATACAAAAAGAGAGGGCGCAAAAGCAACTATGTTGTCCCCGAAAAAGAAAAAATGACTTTCAGGGGGCAGTACTTCATCCTGCCTGACAGGTCAGAGGATACTCCCAGATCAAGATTTATTAAAGAAATCGCCGCATTGTGCCTGGTTTCCGAAACAACAGTCCGTTGCTGGATCGCTGGGGAATATAAACCCGATGCCCTCAAACAAAGCATGATATCTGAAAAGCTTGGTGTGTCTTCTAAACAGCTTTTCCCATGAAATTCGAAACATACAGCACCCCAGAAGGGGAAGTCATGATAGCCCCTTCAGGTCAAGCTCACTATAAACTTGAGCCAAAACACAGAGAATTCATTACCGGCATGATGGTCAGAATCAGAGAATGCTATCCTGAATCATACAAAGCAATGAGCGAAGCATACAAAGCCTCATCTGACTCCTTATACTATTACGAGTTTCTAATCGTCCGGCGGTTTCTCAAATGTAACTTCGGAAATTTTGATAATATCCTGGACTTTGATTCCGATACGTTTAAGTTCGAGTTTGTGTCCTGCCCAATGAGGGGTGAGTGCAAGTATGACCAGGTCATCTGCAACCCACGGTTTAACAGTAGCCTTACCGAGCGAGAACTTCAAGTCATGAAGCTTTACCATGCCGGCCTAAATGAGGGCCAGATAGCTGATAAACTCTACATCAGCATTAATACTGTCTTAAACCACAAAAAGGCTTCCTTCAGAAAAACGGGAAGTCACACTATGGCTGACTTTGTCACTTTTTCAAACAAGCATAACCTATTTGTTCATGGAAATTGAAGCATACAAACTGCATCAGATGCTACAGGTCGCTGCAGAACTTGGGGCGCTTAATGCTTTGAAAAAGGTTGGTGTCTCAGCAAAGGATGAAATAAGCCAACGAGAAGCCTATAGACGATTTGGTGAAGCCAATGTGAAAAAGTGGAAACACCTTGGTCGCATTAAAAGGATTAAAACAGGCTTTGGAAATCACAAGGCAACATATTCAGTTGTGGAATTAGAATCAATTTATTCAGCAGAAAAACTTACGAAATGAAAAAACCAGTTAGCAGAAAACAATTAGCCGGTATCGTCAGCTGCATTACAAGGATCCCAAAGAAGGACACCGAATTGGTATTAGACACAGCATTTCAGGTTATTATGAAACAAGTTGTTAATGGCCATATCGTCAAAATAAACAATTTCGGAAAATTTGAAACAGCCTGGCGAAAAAGTAAAATCGGCAGGGACCTCAAGCGTGGCCAGGCTATTAATGTTCCAGCCCACAACATCCCTGTGTTCCGCGCTTGTTCGATGTTTAAGGACAAAGTAAAACCCCTACCAAATAAATCTTAATCACATGAAACAATGCCCCAAAACATGCAGAGACCTATATCAGGAATTCTGCAACAGATTCACCACAGATCAGATCGATTCTGATCTTGAACTCAGAGCCCTTTACAGGTATCTGGTTTATCGCTGCTCAATGAATGACGGCAACTATGCTCATGAACCTCGAGAGGCCACCCGACAGCTTGTCATTAAACACCTTAATTATGACCCTAGAACAGAAAAGCCCACCCCTGGGGGTGAGCCAATCTTAAACAATGCCGAAGCAAAGGTACAAGCCCTATAAGTTTTGTCAATTAAATTTTATTAACACCTAAATACTTCAAACAATGCCAATTCTTAAAAAAGAAGAAAGTCTCCCTGAACGACCAGTTGTGATCGTTATTTACGGTGAGCCGGGTATCGGTAAGACGAGCCTGTTTAACACAAGTGATCAACCCCTACTGATCGATTTTGACCGTGGAGTTGACCGCAGCATCAACCGACAGGATACTCTAATTGTGCACAAGTGGGAAGATGTTCAATTGGAAGAAAGTTCAGGCACATTTGGCCGCTACCTTACAATTGGAATCGATACAGCCAAGGCGGCCCTTGATGACTTCCTGATGTCGTATGTTGTGAAACAAGACTACTCAGCGGCAAAAAACAAACTCAAAGCCTATGGTGCCATCGGTGATGAGTTCAAGCTTTTTGTTTCCAACCGCCGGAGCGAAAACGCTGACTTAATCATTATTGCCCATGCAAAGGATGAAAAAGAAGGTGATATCATCAAGAAGATTCCGGATGTCACCGGTCAATCTTACAACCTGCTCCTAAGAATTGCTGACCAGGTTGGATATATGCGTACCATCAATAACAAACGGTCCATACAGTGGGAACCTACCGATTCCACTATTGGGAAAAACGTTGCCCGTCTTCCGGTGACAGAAATACCGAATGAAACTGATCTTGCTTTCAGGACCTACATGGCCCAGATCATTAAGGATGTGAAGGCAGCTATTTCACAAATGAGCGAAGCACAGAGAGAAGCTCTTGAAAAGGTGGCCATTTACCAGGACATGATTGCAAACGTGGCCGAGCCTGAGGATCTGACAGAGTTACTCGCTGTCATCAATGAATTGCCACTTTCCTACAGCCAGGCATTAAGGAAGCTTGTCTCTGAAAGAGCAAAAGAACTCGGGTTTGTGGTTAACAAAACCTCAAAGGCTTTTGAAAAGCCAGCTCCCACTAATCCTGCTGTTAAATACCAAACCGGTCAAACTTCACTTGTGTAGCCATGTATAGGGTATCAGTATCCATATTGGAAAAGTTCCGCCGGATGGTGGACAATGTATCAGACTTTGATACAGAGGCGGCTCTTATTGAAAGCATAACCGGGAAATTTGTTGGCAATGACAAAACCCGGTTAGGGCAAGCCTTTCACAAAATTATTGAACTACCCCACGAACTCAACGGATCTCTTACCGTTGAGGGGATAACTTTTACCCCTGAGCAGGCACAACCAGCAATAGATTATCGCAATGCACATCCACAGATGATTCATGAAGTGCCCACTAAGAAGATCTATCAAACCAGGCACCTTGAATTGTTAGTAACAGGCCGGGCTGATGGCATCGAAGGTGTTCAGATAAGGGATGCCAAAACCAAGTTCAGCTACCCGGGATGGGGAGAATATTACTCTTCATGCCAATGGAAGTTTTACCTTGATATGTTTGATGCCCAGTCATTCTGGTACGATGTCTTTGAAATCCGCGGCTATCAAGGCACGGACTCTTCCGGTCGCTTTGAAGGCCTGATCATTCCACACGATCCTTTTCCATGCCTTCGCTATGACAAGCTACCTGATGATGTTCAGAATATTGCAGAGGACTTTGCTCATTTTATGACAATCAGGAATTACACACACCTATTAACAAAAGTATCATGACAATAGAAACTTTACAAAAAGCAAAAGAGATTGATGAAAGAATCACCGATCTCAAAAGTAGAATCAAAGCGATATCTGCAATTGACAGTGGCGATGCAGACTGCAGTCGCATTAAGCTTGAGGTTCAATCACGTGACAAGCAGAACCGGAACGATTATCAAAATGATTCATTTTCTTCATCGCTTAATCTTAATGAACAAATTCAAGAAAAAGTCAGTGAAGAATTGATTGATTGTGCCACTCGAATCAAACGAGTTTTTGAGAAAGAGATTAAGAATCTACAAAAAGAATTCGAAAAACTTCAATAATATTCCAATGGCAAAAATCCTATTCTTCGACGTTGAAACAACTGGTCTTGATTACAAAATTCACGGGATTCACCAGTTGTCCGGACTCATTGAAATTGATGGTGAAGTAGAAGAAACCTTCGACTTCAACATTAACCCCGCCCCTCACCTTGTCATTAATCCCGAAGCACTGAAAATATCAGGCAAATCAATTGAACAGATAAGGAAATACCATTCGGAAGCTGAGGTCTACAGAGCCTTCATATTCTTGCTTTCAAAGTACATCGAGAGGTTCAATAACCATGACAAAGCTTTCCTTGGCGGATGGAACAATGCCGCATTTGACAATGCATTTCTAAGAGCATTTTTTGAAAGAAACAATGACAAGTACTTCGGCTCGTGGTTCTGGTCAAACTCAATTGATGTAATGGTACTGGCAACTCAGTATCTCATTGAGCAAAGGCCGGATATGATCAACTTCAAGCTAATGACAGTAGCTACCTTCCTGCTTGGTCATATCGACCAGACAAGACTCCATGATGCGCAATATGATATCGAGTTAACCCGAAACATTTATCAAATCGTAAAATCTTAAAACCATGGAAAATGCAATAGCACAATTCACTTATCTACCGGCTACGAAAGCCGAACGGGAGACATTCGTCCAGATGTGCGTGGATGAAATCACTTCAGGGGCCCGTAACCCCTTACAACTTGAGATCATGCTCAAGAATCTGGAGGAGACAGTAAACGCCATCAGGAAGCATCCTGAGGTAAAGGAAGCAATTCAAGCTGAGGCGGAAAAGTTTACTGAAAAAACCTTTAAAGTCTATGGATGCTCTGTCACAAAAGCTAATCGTACAAGCTACGATTTTACTCAATGCCAGGACAGCACCTGGGAAAGATTGAATTCCCAAAAGCAAAGCATTTCTGAACAGCTCAAAGATCGAGAAAACTTCCTAAAGGCAATAAAACCTGGAATGTCGGTGGCTGATCCAGACACCGGTGAGGTAATATATCCTCCATCATGGACTTCATCTGAGTACTTAACGATTAAGCTGCCATGATAAAGTTGGATGTATGTACCACCATTATTGATGAGGAACAATTTCTCCTCGTTCAAACTACCCGGGCCAGGGGTGATCCGGAGTCTTGTGTGACTCAGGCAGCAATTCACCTAATTAAAAAATACGAACAAGAGAAAGGGATAGAACTGATATGGAAAAAAGAATCAGAAAAGCAAAAATCAAAGGAAGAAGTCTCGAAATCGAGCTCACCGAAACCATTAACACGGACAACGGACCAATCACAAATGAAGTTGTTTTGAAGTGTACCGGACTTGTACATGACGATCTTCAAGCAAGGTTTGACCGGCTAAAGATACACCTGGTGAAGATTTGTGATCTCCGTAAAACTGAAACCATCACTGATGAAAATATTGAAAGCTATAACCTGAGCATTCTTGAAGACTACAATGTAAAGGGGTTCTCAATTGGTGGTGATGATGAGCACGAAGGTGTAACGATAATTGGAGACAGGACTTTTGAATCCGGGAAGGTTTTAAACCTGGTATCCCCTTTTACAAAGTTCACAGATGAACATGCTCCTTATGAATATGAAAGCGACCTGTACAATGATGTACAGGCCTGTATATACGAGGTGGAGCTTTATCTGGAGGGCAAGTATCTCATCAAGCAGCTTGAGCTTCCATTTGACGAGGCAGAACAACCGGCAGAACATGAAATTGAGGCTGCATAATGGGAAGGGAGTGGCAATAATGGCAATGCATCCGGGCGGCCGCCGTGTTCAGATTGCTGTAATACGTCACCGGACAGAGGTTCGATTCCTCCACTCCTTACAATCACTTTGAACAAATACATATTAAACAATGCAACAAATCCAGTACATCAAAACAAACCAGCTCCACGAGAGCTCAATGAATCCACGGAAGGAGTTTGATCAGGAAGGGATTGATCAACTTGCCGACAGCATTAAACAGGTTGGAATTCTACAACCGATAATTGCCAGGCTTAATACAACAGTCCAAAAGAAGTCAATCCCGATTTATGAGGTGATATGTGGTTCCCGACGTCTCTCAGCTGCAGTAATTGCTGAAATGACCGAAGTGCCGGTAATTGTAAGGGACTTATCAGATGAAGAAGCCTTCGACCTTATGATCACCGAAAACCTCCAGAGAAAAGACGTGAGCCCCCTGGAAGAGGCAGTTGCGTATCAAAGCTTGATTAGTAAAGGTTCATACGATGTTCACAGCCTGAGCGTCCGATTTGGCAAGTCAGAATCTTACATCCGTCAGCGCGTGAAACTCAACGACCTGATTAACGAGTTTAAAGACCTGCTCCGTAAAGATGTGGTCAACCTGTCAGCTGCTCTTGAGATAGCCAAACTGAATCAGGATAACCAGATTGAACTTTTCGATGACAGGTATAAAGACCATGAGTTGAGATATTCACCTATTGGTTTTAAACAGCTCAAGCGAATTATAGAGCAAGATTATATGCTTGACCTGTCTGACGCACCTTTCGACATCAATGACCCCACGCTTGGACCCTTCGGTTCATGCGAAGGTTGCCAGTTTAATACAGCCTCAGAAGCACTCCTGTTTCCTGATGCCCCGGAACATGGCAGATGCATCAACATCACCTGTTTTAAGGAGAAGAAAAACCGGCACTTTGAACGCGAGATAAAACGTGTCCAGGAAGAAGAACCAGATATCATCCTTGGTGCCCCGGGATACATTTATGGCGATGAGCAAAAGCGGGTAAATGAAATGAAGAAGCAAGGCGTACCAGTCGTTGAGATGAGTTGGTCAAATGGCTTTAGCGAAGTTACCATGCCAGAACAACCAGAGATACCAGACGCAGGCGACTATGAAGCCCCGGAAGAATATGAAGAGGCAATGGAAGAATACCTTGATGAGGTTAAAGATTATGAAAATAACCTCAAGGAATACAATGAGAAGATTGCTTCTGGTGTAGTACGCAAGGTGTTTATAGCTGCCGGTAATGACAAAGGGAAGTTACGCTATTATGAACCTGTCGGAAAGAGAGCAAATGGGTTACTATCGAAGCAATCTGGTCATGATGTGGTTAAAGAGGAACAGATCAAGGAGCTTCAGGAGAAAGACAAACGTAATGCTGAAATCGCTTTTGAAAGAACATATGCTGATGTTAAGGGCTTGCTTGAAGAAAACATCTACAGCAACATTATCGACGATCTTTCATTAGCCGAATGGCAGGCCGTTTATGTCATTCTACTTGAATCCATCGGTTTTGTGCCCTTAAGAGAGGAAATCAATCCTGATGGCCAATACATTGAAAATAAGCGCAAAATTAAAATCGCATCTAAGCTTGAATCAAGGCAGGTTAATCAGTTGTTCAGGGCGTTTCTGCAAAACAGGCTTAATACCAGCACACCACTTTATTTACTGAGCGAAGCTAAATCGCTAATCAGTATTGCTTCTGAAAAGTACCCTGAGAAAGTGAAGGAAATCGAGCTGAAACAGCAGGGGCTCTACCTCAAACGCAAAGAAATCATTGAGAAAAAAATTCAGGAACTCAAATCAAACCAATAAACCATGAAAACAATTGCATCATTTATCAGGTTGCTTTTCGGTTACACTTATGTAACTCGCAAGAATCCACGCTCATTTAATGAGGTACACAAATCAAGTTGCAAGCACGGAAAGTCAATAAGTCATAAGAGATATATGACAAAATCAGCAGCGTATACTTTGATTGCAGAGAATGGTGGAACCAGGAATTATGATGGTTGCAGATACTGTATGCCAGAAATGAATTCTGAGGAAATCACGAAAACATCAGGTAAGTAGAAAGTTAATCCATCTTTTGAAAATGACTGGGAGTGAATTAAGATTTTTGGTAAGCAGATATCCACACACGAGTTCGAAAGTAATTGCTGTGTTTCTTGATATCTCTGTTCGGGCTGTTTACGCCCAGGCTTATGCTCGTGGGTTAAAAAAATCGCAAGCGTACTTAGTAAGTGAAAGGACAGGCCGACTGAATAACAAGCTCGCTGAAGCTGGAAAAGCTTACCGGTTCAAGAAAGGTCATACTCCTGCAAACAAAGGGATAAAGATGTCGGCCGAAGTACGTGAACGTATCAAACATACCTGGTTCGAAAAGGGGCATGAACCCCACAACACCAAGCATGACGGATATATCTCAATCAGAAAGGATTCACATGGCCGACCATATGCACACATCAGGATATCTAAGGGGAAGTTTGACCTGCTTCACCGGCATATTTGGGAGCGGCATTACGACCCGGTTCCGGAAGGTCAGATTGTGGCTTTTAAAAACGGCGACACTTCAGATCTCCGGATCGAAAATCTTGAATTGATCACACGCGAGGAAAATATGCTGCGCAACACCCGACATAACTATCCGCTTGATTTACAACAAGCCATTATGGCGCTGAATAAACTAAAAAAATTGATCGAGCATTATGGCAAAGAATGACTTAACCGCCCTACGTGACCACATGTTTGAGGTCATCGAAAGGCTCAAGGCTAATAATGATCCAGAAGCATCGGAATGCGAAAAGATCGATGTTGAAACGGCAAAGGCAATCACCAATGCGGCCCAGACAATTGTACATTCGGCTAAGATTGAGATTGACTTTCTCAAAATCATTGCCAAGGGAGACAACATCCAAGGCGTGGAGGCTGCAGTGGAGAAAACAAAATTCCTTAGTCCAAAATCGAGCAATGGACCCAGTCACTAAAAGGCGCTACAACCTCACCTACCGTGCCAGGAAGAAAGGCATTCAGGTGGATGGATACCGGCACAGAATAACACTTGCCTTTAATGAAATAGTCAAGCTTGTTACTGTCCCGGAGGCCATCAGCCTGATAAATGAGTATCAGTTTGAAATTAAACAGGATAACCAACTAAAGATTCAATTCAAATGACAGAACAGTTTAAAACCTGGGCGATGGTCGAGTTATTCGGCCATACCCGAATAGCCGGAGAAGTAACCGAACAAACTATAGCCGGTGGCGCTATGGTGAGGATTGATGTTCCGGAAACAGAAACAAGCCCCGGATTTACCCGAATCGTTAATGTGAACGCCATCTACGCCATCAACCCAATGACAGAGGAGATGGCTAGCAGCATTGCCGGACAGCTCAACGTGAAACCGATCCAGGCATGGGATATCAGGGAATATGTTGAAAAGAACAAGAAAGCCCTGACACAGCCCAGAAATGAATTTGATGAATTCCTTGAAGAAGAATAATCATGACAATTACTGAACAAGGCAAGTACTTCCGCATCATGTTCCGGTATATGCCATACCTGGTGGAAGCTGTTAAATCCCTTCCGGAAAGAAGGTTTGACCCGGTGAACAAATGCTGGCTGGTACCACTTTCTGAAAGGGATGTGGTCATGGAATTCGCCAGGCGGTATAAGTTTCAGACATCCACCAGTCTGGAGGAAGAAAAGTATGCCGACATACCGCCACTTCCAAGCCTGAATATAGAGATATCTTTAAAGCTCAGCCTGTTTCCTTACCAGGCACAAGGTGTTGCATATGCCCTTGAAAAGAAACGACTGATAATAGCAGATCAGCCCGGGCTAGGGAAATCCCAACCCCTTACAGCAAGAATTGCTACTCCTCAAGGGTGGAAAATGATGGGGCAGTTAAACGTGGGTGACAGGATATTTGATACGTGCGGAGATCTTCAGATAATTGAAGCCATTTACCCACAAGATATAAGACCTGTTTACAATGTACATTTCAATGATGGCTCAAAAACCAAATGTGATATTGAGCATTTGTGGGCTGTGCGCGATAACAATCGTAGGCAACGAAATCGTGGATGGGCCATAAAAAGCTTAAATGAAATGATGATAATGGGAATTACTGAACTTGCTTCTGAATATAGAATAACTTCAGGCAGAAAGCCTGTTTTGAAATTTGAGATTCCAATCACTAAACCTTTAAAGTTTCCATCTAAGAAGTACATTATACATCCATACATACTCGGAATGTTACTTGGAGATGGAAGCTTATCTTCACCTGAAAGACGTGCAATTTGTATTTCAATTCCTCACACTGAAATAGAATCAGTAAGTAGAATAACAACTTTGTTACCCGAAGGTATTAAACTTAGGATTAACGATCACGGCTCTTGTCCTCAATACTATTTTACACAAACAAAAACAACTCGAAAGAACATTATCAAAGAAGAAATTAAAAGATTAGGTCTTAATGTAAAAGGTCTCTTGAAATTTATTCCAACAGAATATATGCAAGGATCAATTGAACAAAGACTTTTCCTTTTGAAAGGTTTAATGGATTCTGACGGGAGCATACGTAATAAAAGAACCACATTTCATACCTGTAATAAAAAACTTGCAGAGGACATTACTGAATTGGTACAATCTCTCGGAGGCCAGACTATTATCCGTGAGTATCGCAGACAAAAAAAAGGTACCGAATGGCAGGTAAATGTTAGAATGCTTGAATGTCCATTTTGGTTAAATAGAAAAGCTTCTCAATGGAGCAAGTCAAAGCTATTAAAGAGGAAAATTCAATCAATCACTTATCATGGTCATGTTGAATGCCGGTGTATAAAGGTTTCCTCAAAGGACGCTTTATATTTAACTGACGACTTCATTGTCACTCATAATACCGCCCAGGCTATAGCAACTGTTGTGGCTGCTGATGCATTCCCAAGCCTTGTAATTGCACCTTCATCCCTGAAGATAAACTGGCAGAGGGAATGGCATATGTGGTCTCATAAAAAGGCAATGATCCTTGATGATAATATCAAACAGAACTTCCATCTTTACTACCAGGCCGGGCTTACACAGGTTTTCATAGTAAACTACGAAAGCCTTAAGAAGTATTTCGTTCAAAGTATCAATGTCCCCAAGGGAGCAAAACTCAGGCTCAATCACGTGAAGTTCAAGGAGCACCTGACAAATATTTTCAAGAGTGTGATCATTGATGAAAGCCACCGGGTAAAGTCAACCTCCACGCAGCAAACTAAGTTCACCAAAGGCATAGCATCCGGTAAGGAATATATCCTTGCATTAACAGGTACCCCGGTTATCAATAAGCCAAAGGACCTGATATCACAGTTAGGTATCATTGAGCAGATGCCGAGGTTTGGAGGGTATCTGAGGTTTACTCAGCGCTATTGCAGCGGCCCACAGGAAGCGTCAAACCTGAGGGAGCTGAACTATATGCTTAACCTGAACTGCTTTTACAGGCGTGATAAACAAGATGTACTTAAAGACCTACCGGCAAAGATGCGACAGGTAGTCCTTTGCCAGATAAGCACCCGGAGAGAATATAATGAAGCTGAAGCAAACCTGATTAAATACCTGATCGAGTATAAAGAGGCCGATGATGAAAAGATTGCACGGGCACTGCGGGGTGAGGTGATGGTACAGATCGGTATCCTAAAGAACATCTCAGCACGGGGAAAACTTGCAGATGTGTTCGAGTTTGTGAATGATATTAAGGAATCTGGTGAAAAGCTTGTCTTATTCGCTCACCTTAAAGAGGTCATCCAGGCTATTCACAAGCACTATCCGGCAGCAGTTACCATTACCGGCGATGACAGCACCTTGGAGCGTCAACAGGCGGTGGATAGCTTTCAGAACGACCCGGAGACGAAACTGATCATTTGCTCTATCAAAGCCGCCGGTGTTGGCTTGACATTAACAGCCTCATCCCGGGTTGCATTTGTAGAGCTGCCATGGACAGCTGCTGACTGTGATCAATGTGAAGATCGATGTCATCGGATCGGCCAGTTGGATTCAGTTACATGCACATACTTCCTTGGGGAAGATACCATTGATGAGAAAATCTACCGGATCATTCAAACAAAACGCGAAATAGCGGCTACGGTCACAGGTGCCACTGAACAGGTTGAGGAGGATATTGTGAACATGGTTGCTGACTTATTTAACCAAAAAAACGAACAACAATGAAAACATGGTTAATCATCTTGATTCTATTTGCCACTACAATCACACTTGGCCCTTTCATACTGTATGGCTTTGCGCTTATCAATGAGGAACTGAAGCTACGTGCCTGGCGCAAGGACATTAATCGTGGAATGAGTGTAATAGTGGACAATGGTCACCGGGTATTTAAAGCCAAGGTTGTAGGCAAACACTATGGAAGTATAAGGGTTATCGGAGAAAATGGGTTGTTTGGGGCTTATGGGGAGAAGTGTATTTTTCCACTTAACTATTATTTGATTGAAGATGAGAACAATTTACAGAACTAAGATTCTGCTCAAGAAAAATGAGCAGATCATTGAGGACCGGAAGAAAAAATTAAAAACGGAGCTCTCAATTGATCAGTACAAAAAATCAATCATAGATGAGTACCGGTTAAGAGGGCTTGAAGTAAATGTAGACGTAACATACAAGTGATATGGCAAGAAAGCCTAAAAAGGGACTTACATATTTCCCTATGGACATCGATATCTTTCAGGATATCAAGATTCGAAAACTGATCAAGTATCAGGGTGGCAAAGCTATCAGTGTATATGCTTACCTGCTCTGTAGTATCTACAAGGATGGGTACTATATGCGGTGGGACAATGAGTTGCCCTTCGTAGTCTCGGAAGTTACCGGGTACGATGAGGCTTATATACATGAGGTGATTAAGAGCTGCATGAACATTGGACTGTTTTCGAAAGAACTCTTTGAAAAGGAAAAGATTTTGACATCCAAAGGCATTCAGGAAAGGTTCGTTCTGGTTATGAAGAACCTAAATCGTGTTTCTGAAATTGATGAATATAACCTCATTTCTTCCCAAGAAATCGCCGTTTCTTCCGAAGAAACGCCCATTTCTCAACCTGAAACCCCTATTTCTTCCGAATCTGGTACACAAAGAAAAGAAAAGGAAAGAAAAGAAAATAAAAAAGAAGAAAAAACTGAGGTTACCGGCGTTGACACGCCTTCCCTCAGAGAGAGGGTTGAGTATACAAAAATTATTGATCTCTATCACCAGTTCTGTTCAAAAATGCCTAGGATTGAAATTCTGCATGACAGCCGAAAATCATCCATAAAAGCAAGGCATAATGAAGTCGGGATGGCCGGCATTGAACTAATGCTAAAAGCTGCTGGAGAGTCCTCTTTCCTAAACGGCGCCAATGACAGAAACTGGACTGCAAATTTCGACTGGCTTTTCGGGCCAAAGAATTTTATGAAAGTTTACGAAGGAAATTACAAGAACAAAACCAATGGAACCACTACCCTTAAAGCAAATGATCCCAGGCGCTCTGCAGCCGAAGGCTATACAATACCACTCTGACCTACCCGAGTTGACTGAAGGAGAAGTAAACAGGGCAATTATGTTAGAGAAACAACGTCGGGCGGCAATGTCTGGCTTGCTTCCCGAAAAGATACACCTAAGCCAGGATGCAACAGAACGCCTGATTCTAATAGCCAGAAATGAGAAAAAATGCCAGCTACTCGCAAAGAATTATTGGGCGAAAGTTGATCAAAAAAGAGAATTGACCCGGTTTACACCGGACGAGATGTATCAATTATTCCAAGAAAGAGCAAGCAGGATTATTAGGAAGGAATTCGTAATTGACCAGTATAATGCCCAAATAATAAAATTGCTGTGCATGTACTTCACTGGGCACAAAGATTCTGAAAAGCATGGTTTGAGCCTGTCGAAAGGGATACTGTTAATGGGTGAACGAGGGACCGGTAAATCGGTTATTATGAAGGCATTTTCATCAAATCAACATCAGTCTTATGTGCTTATAAATGTAAGACATGTAACATATGATTTTGCTGAGCATGGGTTCAGGATTGTTAAGAATTTTAGCCAACCTGAAACCATCCCGATGAACCATTATGGACAGGATTTATGTGGGTGTTGTTTTGACGATCTCGGGACTGATGAAGAGCGAAAGCATTTTGGGGACAAGGTAAATGCAATCGGTGAAATATTGTTAAACCGTTATGATTCGGTTGAGCATAAATACACTCACATAACTACAAACCTGAATGCAAATGCCATCGAACAATTTTATGGGCCCAGGTTGCGAAGCCGTTTCAGGGAAATGTTCAACGTGATCAGTTTTGACACCAAGGCCCCAGACAGGAGAAAATGATATGGAAAAGTTCACACCAGACATGACATTACGCGCCCTATCCTGGCGACAACCATATGCTGACATGATGCTAATGGGCAAGATCGAAACACGCACCTGGCCCACAGCTTACCGTGGCTGGGTGTTGATCTGTTCTAGTAAGAAACCTTATTTACTTGATCAGGTTATCAATATTTCCGGCAAAGAAAATCTATTAAGGATTTTTGATCAAATGGAGGCATATAACAGGTTTACCCAAAAGGATGGATATGCAATTGGCATAGGCAGGTTAATAGATTGCCGGCAAATGACAAAGGATGATGCTGCAGCATGCTATGTAAATTATCATCCGGGCCTTTACTGTCATGTTTACAGCGATGTTACCCCTCTACCCTATCCTTTCGCCTGGAGAGGTTCCCAGGGATGGCGTATAGTTGATTTTGAAACAAAGGAATTAATTGCCGGAATGCTATGAAAAGCCAGTTAAGACAATCACTCGTTGAGTATTTCTTTCAGGAGCACGGTGTTGCTTTGCTTGAAAGTGATATTGCCGAAATTGACGCTGACCTGATTAAGTACAAATATTGCCGGTGCGGTAGTAAATGCCTGATTAACACCACTGGTAAAGTGCTCCGTTGCCGGGTATGCAAAAAAGAACTTAAGCAATGAAATCACCGGAAGGAAAATTGCAATCAGAATGCGTTAAATGGTTTCGGTATGCCTACCCGAAATTCAAAAAGCTCTTTTTTGCAATCCCGAACGGGGGCAGCCGAAACAAGATCGAGGCAAAGAACCTCAAACTTCAGGGGGTGGTGCCTGGGGTGTTTGATACCTGTCTGGCTGTACCACGAAATGGATATCACGGTTTTTACATCGAGTTCAAATATGGGAAGAACGACTTGAGCGATGAACAGGAAGAGTTCCTTAAGGAGGTCAAAAACCAAGGATATGCCACAGCTGTCGTCTGGACCTTTGATGAGTTTGAAAGTGTTATAACTGAATACCTGAAATAATAAAAAAAATGAGCTATCAGCTTACCCTTTTCCCGTTAGAACCAACAATTAAGGAAATATGCATGATGTGCCATTTTTCATCAGAATGTGGTGAATGTTGTAAAACCTGCAAAAATCAATGTAATGGACATCAAGTTTGCCAAATTGGGGTTGATGGGCAGGCTGATCGGCTTAAGGCCTGGAAGTCTATAGTTAATAAAAATAAAGGAATGAGCCATTTGAGAAAGTTTCTCAACGTGTGCTAATTCGTAAATAAGAAATCCCAAAGAAAATGATAACAATACAATGATGCATACACAAACCTTTCTACCAGTAAACCCTTACATTCTTCCCGGTATCCCAGAGGTAAAAGTTCCGGAAAACACAGCCATATTGATCAAAAGAATCATTGACACCTGCTGCAGAATTTACAAGGCTACAGATCTTCCCGAAAAGAAGCGATTGCGTGAGTGTGTTGATGCCAGGTATATGGCTATGCTCTTGATGGCCTTTATAGCGAAAGAGACTCTAGTCAGTGCAGCAGCAAGATTCAACAGAGACCACACCACGGCTGTCCATGGACTTAAAAACATGCAGCGGCTTTACCAGACCGACCCGGGAACAAGAAGAAAACTGAATTTGTCACTCGATCAACTTGTAGTCGGACTTGACACACGAAATGAGATCAAGGAATTTCTGCTCTCAGATCTGACAATCTCAAGATTTAGGAGGGTTTAACAGTACTGGCTAGAATTAGTATTAACTTGTGGCGAAAAGGAACTACCATCTTTCGATAGGTATGGTAGAAAGTGGAAGCACAGAAACTTTTAGATTCTTCTTCAAAGATATTGCAACAAATAATGAGTGTCAAGAAGGAACACATTGCCTTCATTTGTATAAAACACCTTTGTATATGCTTTTTTAGATTTGCACACAACTCCGAAGCATATGCGAAATAAAATTTTAGTTTAACACTACTTTTCCCGAAAAGGGAGAATTGTTAACGGAGTAAATTTTATAAAAGTATATGCCCCTGGGCAAGTCACCAACAGGAATTGAATAATCTTTTTGATCAATTGCTGGTTTTCGTTGTAACACCTCCACTCCAAGGGCATTGAAAAGACGTACAGATTCAATTCGGACATCTGCCATAGGACTTATATTTAGCTGATCATGTGCAGGGTTGGGAAAAACATGTATGAATGTCTGATGTGCATCATTCCCGGGGACTGACTCATACTGCATTGCCAGTTCAGTAACGCGAAAACATGGCCACACATAACTGTTGTTGCATTGCCAAGGATCTGTATTTGTTCCAATTCCAAGCACATAATCATAATCACCATTTTGCCATACGCCCCTGTAGATATACTCATCTCCTTCACCACCGTAGCAATACTGCCAGGTAAGTTCTCCATCTGAGTTTATTTTTGTGAACCAAACGTCATTGGAATCACCCGGGAAAATCGCGTGTGAACCAACAACGTCCCCATCTTTAGATGATGTCTCCCCAACAATCATGAATCCACCATCTGATGTTTTAAAGATATTCCGGGCTAATTCTCCATAGGTACCTCCCAGGCACTTTTGCCATATCAGATTACCTGAATAATCGATCTTGATTACCCAAACATCGCCTTCATGACGTGGATCCCCGGGATCGCCATGAAACCCGCTTACATCACCATCATTTGACATGGAATATCCAAGAATAATATACCCGTCTTCTAACTCAATGACTTCAGTGCTAACTTCACTATAGTTTCCTCCATAAGTCTGCTGCCATTCTATCTGGTGTTCAGAGTTAAGCTTAACCACCCATGAGTCGCTATAAACATAGCCATGAAAATTACAGGTCGTATCATAATTCCCACCTCCCAAGCCATCTGTGCTTCCAACCACCATATAGCCGCCATCGCTGGTTTGAATTACTGAACCTGCTGTTTCTAACCCGATGCCACCCAAGCTCATGGTCCACTGTTTGTCGCCTTGGGGTCCAAGTTTTACAAGCCAGGAATCCCAAAAACCATGGTGATCTGTTATATCACCATCATCAGACGTGGATGAGGCAAGCAACACAATACCACCGTCATTCGTTACACAGGCCCCCATAAGCCAATCTTTGCCGTTTCCGCCCAAAACACTTTGCCACATGATCTCTTGTTGGTTATTTATTTTCAACGTCCAGAGATTTCCGTAATCATCGGGCCAGGGATTGTGTTCTATGTCACCATCTTCAGATGTCGTGCCTCCAACGATGTAAAAGGTTGACTCATCTACCTTCAAGATATCAGTATAGCCAAAATCACCCCTACTCCCACCATAACATCGTTCGCTGATCAGGTTACCCTCAAGGTCAACATTGATCAGCCAGAGGTCTCTTCCCCCATGGTTGTGACTAATGTCCTCGTCCGTTGATTGAGTATCGCCTATCACCCAATAAGTATCCCCGGCCCTGGTAATTCCATATGCTTCGTCCCATTCAGTTCCACCGTAGCACTGCTCCCATAATGGCTTAAACTCCTGGGCTATAATATGTGATGGTAAAAGACTTGCGAAAAACAATGTCAATAAAACATAACTTGTTTTCATAACTGAAAATTAAATAGCAGTGGGCAAATGATTACCCACTGCTAAGGTACAACAAATCATCTCACTATAATTAATTTTCCCTGTACGGATCCATTTTTACTGATCAGCACATAGACATATACACCAGGAAATAGTTTGCCAGGTTGGTAAGAATAAGTGCCTGTTGATGAACTGATCGAAAGAACATCAATTAAAGTACCTTGTCCGGAATAAATCCTTATTTCAGCTTTTTCATCACTTTCTGATAATGTATACACAAAGTCAACCACATCATTCGCCGGGTTAGGTTTTGCAACAATTTGTGCTGTACTGGATACACTTGGTTCCGTATCAGGCTTATGTGAAGAGTTTTTCAAGTTGTTTGATATATCAAGCTCATTACAGTCCATGAAGTTATACAAATTTCCGTATGCGAACCCAAGGATACCTCTTGCTTGGGCTCCCCCCAATCCTTTGCTATTTTCTGCAATAAATCCCAGGTCTTCAAGTTCTGTTTCAGAAAGCTCAAAAATACTTCGATTATCATTCAACCATCCCAGCTGCAGTTGTTTAAGGTCTGAATAATATGTGAATTCTGCAGAGTCATAACTACTCATTGGATACGTTGAAGGAAGTGTATCAAGCAATTCCATTGCATTTTGGAACTCCCCGATGTGAATATACATATCAATGATGTCTTGAGTAGAAGAGAAACTATTAAGCTCTTCCATCCAGGTTTTGTAGAGATCTGGGTGTGTTATTGAATCTGCCATATTACTTCTGATGATATCGTATGCTGCCCTATTCTTAAGCATATTAAAATATGACACTTGTCCCTCCAGTTTCAATAGTTCAGTTGAATCCAATAGTCCACCTATACTATCTAACAGGTTACTATACTGCAAATAGCTTTGATTTGATGCAACATATGACGCTTCGGCTTGTTGGTAAGCTGTGCTACTTAATCTTATGTCATTATTCAAATAATGATCTGGGCACAAGTTCTGAAGATCAAGTTTCATAGGGATAACTTGTAAAACTTTCACAGGTTCCTCATTGCTAATATTTTCATTGTAAAAGTAATAGATTTCGTATGGTGCCCAATTATCAAAGTGCCAAGATGCTGTAGGTGAAAATGCATTACCCGCTACAAAACTTAAATTACCTTGGAATTCTTGAATTCCGGGACTTTTTTCACCATAAACTAAGAAGTCAGTTTCATTTTCCCGGTTTTTGTTGCAGATGTAATTTAATCCATATTGGTAAAAGGATCCCCAATTCTTCTCTAATGCGACATTCGCGAAAAGCAGACCCTCAAAATCATTTTTGTAGATTTCATCATAATCATTGTTTGTATTTTTCGTTACGATCCCATGACTACGACAGGCGGCTGGTACCCCGTTAATAAAAACCAAATTGTTTTCGATAGCAAAGCGCTTCGAGTTGTCAAGCAGTATACCAGTATTAGTGAGCACGCACTCATAATGTTGACCTAATTCAAATGAATTATTAACAACAACAGCATCATTTACACTGATCAAGTGGATCCCGAATCCGTTATTGGTGAAAACTCCGTCCTGGATCGAAATTAAATACTGCTTACTAATAGAGGTAGCGGCTTGGATTGCTTTAAAAAAGCCATTAAATACAGGCGTCACATAGTCACCTTCAGAACATGGAACGGTATTTGATCCGCAAATTCCTTTTACTGTAAATCCTGCGTCCCATGTTGATATCCCATATGTGTTTTCTGCGCTTGCATTTAATTCATTTAAGAATGTACACCCATAAAACTTAACTCCTTTAACTTCCCACATAAATACTTGATATATTGGTTCTAAAGGGTTATGCATGAAGCCTTCATCTATAAGAAAGGTGCATTCTTTAAACTTACATTCATTGTCATACTCAACCGAATTAAAAATATTCTTATAACCGGCAATATCGATTGAAATTCGGTTGTTTTTGAAAATGGAATTTTTTGCAATGATTATTCCACCGCTGTAATCATGACTATTCCAATCCTTTCTCGTCCTTATTGCTGTCTGGGCGTTTTCAATGACAGCATTGTCAAGGACTACTTTCCCTTGAGCCTGCGGATGCCCTGGGTAGGCATATTGGTGGTTATTGGGATTGCCCCAAACCTCAATACCTGACCAGGTATCATTCTCTCTACCACAGTATGGAATATGTGTGATTTTGCCATTTTCTACTGTTAAGACACCACCTGTTTTAACAATAATTTTAGCATCCTTCCCCATCATCAATTCTCCAGAAATCTTCAGGTTTACTCCGCTCTCAATTATAATGTTTCTTGGAGAGTACCTTTTGTTGGTCCAAACCTGGTTTTCAGTTACATCAATTTCAGGTATGTAATCAATGGCCTTACAAACTGCTTTGTAAGTGTTTAACCTCCCAAATCCCATTTTCTCATTCCATAGGTTTTCATCGTATAGTTGTCCACCCGTTTTATCTGCGGTAGTACTTAGAATATTCCTAACACTTCCTTCTTCTTCGACACCACCATTAGAAAGATAAGGGTTAACTGATAGCATTAAGCCAATTGTGGCAGAAACCATTGGGGTTGAGAAAGACGTACCAGAATTAACTACAGTTTGATAGTCATGTTCGATTAATTCGATATTTACACCCGGCGCCACTATCTCCATCTGCGCCCCATAACTAGATTGCTCCCACCATTCATCCAAATCTGTAGTTGCGCCTACTGCAATAACATAGTTGCTTCTTGCAGGATAATTAACATAATTGTAACCTGTATTTCCAGAGGATGCGACCATAATTACCCCACTATCGTAAGCATTTTGAATAGCATCCTTGAACACATCAATTTCTCCATGTGATCCAGAAGGTACACTTAGTGACATATTAATAACATTGGCCTTCTTACCAACTGCGTAATTGATTGCGCTTTCAATCTCAGCAGTGAAAAAACTTTGACGTTGGTGGCATTCACCAGATTCATATTTCTGTTCAATATCAAGAACTTTGATTGGTAATATCTTCAATCCATAAAGTCCTGCATCAATGTCTCCACCTCCTATTCCATCAACAAGAGTTGAATTGTTAGCTTTTGCCCCAATAATACCGGCAACTCCATTTCCATGCCAAAACTCATTTGTAGGTCTGACATCATTGTCAGATGTCTTAATAAAGGCACAGTTATCAATTAATTCAATATTATTAAAATCCCAACCTTTCATGTCATTAAAATATCCATTCCCATCTTCATCCTCATCATTTCCCTGCGGGTCGTCATCAGATAGCCATGGATCAGAAAAGTTATGTTTAACAACATCATACTCATTTTCTATCGCCCCGAAGTCATAATTATCCCAGCTTAGGCCTGCATCAATTACAGCAACGACAATATTAGTGTCACCACGAGTTAAATTCCAGGCACCAGGATTATTTTCATCATACCAAACCCCGATGTTGTCAAGGTATGGATCAGCATTTTGGTTTTGTTGATCTTCCTCTACTGGGATTGAATAATAAAAATGAATTGTCAAATTTTCGACAATCGGATCGTCAGAAATATCGTTGCAAATTGATACATAGTTACGTCCTACCGGAAGTAAATACTGTTTGTATTTACTATTGAAAGTTCTAAATATTGTTAGGTTATTTTGCGCTTCAAAATAGCTAATCTGTGGACTTTGACTTATGTAGCTGAACTTTACAGATACAATTGTAGAATCAATCAGGATTGTGTCATATAACCCATAAATGTAATAATTCCCGTTATAATGCTGTATGGTATCATTACCAATGGTGAATTGGGTAGCGTTAAGATTATTGCTCACCAGGTACATACAGATCATTACAATCAACTTAATCAATGTGTACTTTTTCATAACGTATTAATATTGGTTTGTAAAGAATTTTTTTGCTCACTTGACAACCATACGACGGTGAAGCCCTGGCCGGGCCATTCTTTAGGTAGTAGTTCATGCAGAAGATATTAAACGGGAAGAGCTTATAACCATAGTAACAAAACATAGTCAAAACGCACATCGAAAATTCATCTTTTTTCAAAATTGTTATTTAGTCTACGTACAAATAACCTATCATATGTTATACTGGTTCTCTTTTTCCCCCTTTATCAAAACCTTACTTCCAAATAAGCTTTAGTAGCTGGTTTACCACCCGCTTATTTCACGTTTTATCCCCACCTTATTACAGTTTTTTCGTGTTAATACACTGAAATCGATATCCTGTCACTCGGTTTTTTGCCCTACTCAACCACTCTTTTAGTGTAAATCAACAGGAAATCGGACATTTTCTGTTCAAATTAGGTGTCTATCACATAGTCATATAATTTTACATTGACATTAACACCTTTAACACTATAAAAAGACATGGAACAATCGACAGGACTTCTGCTCATCATTGCCTATTTCGTGGCCGTTTATCTCATAACAAGGATGATCGGGAGAAAAAGTTCAACGAAGCTTGATTATCTGCTTGCAAACAGATCCATCCCCGGGTGGCTCGCTGCCTTTTCCATTGCTGCCACATGGGTCTGGGCCCCCTCAATGTTTGTTGCATCAGAAAAAGCCTATACATCTGGATGGGTAGGTATATTCTGGTTTGTGGTCCCTAACGTGCTTACGCTTGTTATCTTTGCCTACTTCGCAACATGGATGCGAAAGAGATACCCGGACGGGTGGACATTCTCTGACTATATCCGCACCAAATACAGTAACCGTACCCATAACCTATACCTGATTGAGAGTTTCGGTCTGCAGACACTTAGTCTTGCTGTGCAATTGCTTGCAGGGGCAACCATCATGTGGAAGATTACCGGCCTACCATTTATGCTGACCACAATACTACTTGCTGTCATACCACTGATTTACACTTTTGCAAAAGGTCTCAGGGCAAGTATCATTACCGACTACTGGCAGATGCTATGGATAATCATTGTGCTGCTAATCGGCCTGCCTTTCATGTTTATAAATGGTGGTGGTATAGAGACCCTTATCGATGGATTATCAGGGAGGGTCGGAGACATACACGGCATGTTTTCCGGCAAAGGCCTGGCCGTCACCCTTGCATTTGGCATCCCAACTACCATAGGGTTACTATCCGGAACATTCGGTGATCAGATGTTTTGGCAAAGGGTTTTTGCAATAAAACAAGGTCAGGTTAAAAAAGCGTTCCTTTGGTCAAGTCTCATTTTTGCTTGTGTACCTGTTTCACTCGCTATTTTCGGCTTCTTCGCTGCTGGTAATGGTTTGGATATTAAAGACACTCAACTCGTTAATGTGGGTGCAGTATTAGCGTTTGCTCCCAATTGGTTTCTTTACCTCTTTATGATCATGATCCTTTCAGGGCTAATATCAACTGTTGATAGCATTATATGTGCTGTTTCATCTGTCACCGGTCATGACCTATTTAACAGAATAAAGAGACTGGACCTCATCTCCGAAGTAGAGTTTGCTAAATGGTCCATGGTGTTCGTAACGATCCTGGCAATTTTAATAGCCAACATTCCCGGGCTCAAAATTCTTCACTTGTTTCTGATCTATGGCACACTAAGAGCCTCTGTGATGCTCCCAACGGCCTTTGCAATCAAAGGAATAAGGATGAGCGAAAAAGGACTTTTCTATGGCTTACTTACTAGCATGGTCATTGGCTTACCAATATTTGCTATTGGAGACTTCTCCGCCAACACTGTCCTTATCGTCACCGGCTCACTCTTCACCATCCTTGCCTCTGGAATCATCTCAATCTCTGTGAAAGATGAAACCAGTAAAGTTTAAAGAGCAGAACCAACAGCTTGGACCACCGCCTGGCATGTCAGAGGATGAATGCTCTCCCCTGCCTGTTTTTACCGATGGCAAGCAATGTGTTTCATGCTGGGAGCTCTCACCAGAAGAAATCGACAAGGTTAAGCGAACAGGCCGGATATGGCTATCTGTAGTGTCCGGCCAGACACAACCACCTGTATGGATGTCTGCTGAAGAAACGGTCTTTTTCGAAAAACCCAATTTACCAATCCACCAAAACTGATATGTACGACTTTGAACCAGCCAGGGTCAAGCCCGATACACAGCTTGTTGCCAAGACCCAAAAAGAATACAAACACCTTGGCCGGATTAAACTCAAACCCGGACACGGTCTCTTTGCCTTTAACACCAAGACAACACACCTGAAAAAGGTTGAAGTTCAATCACAAGTGATGATTGACGTCAAAGGGCAAAAGAGGGAAATCAAAAGAGCCTACCAGGAACCTGACACAATCTATGTCACGGCACTCAACGCCAGGAACGCATTACGCAAGATCATTAATCAATTCAATAACTTTAAATCACTTCAAACATGAAAAGATTCTTTTCTATTCTGTTGATCCTGCTTGCGACAGTCAGCCTATCCGGGCAGGTTTATGACGGTATCACGCAACCGACAAAGTTCAGATACTGGCTACCGCTGACAACCTCTGTGAACGCACCGGGATCGCTTTCTGCTTCCCCATTTGTGGGTTACAAGGTTCAACCTTCCAACTGGATATCGTTCACACCGGTACTTCAGTACAACTTCAGCCGTGAAGCGGTTATCCCTCATCTGTGGGTTAATGTCAACTATCAGCAGAAGTATTACCTACTCTTCAGATCCATCTATGACTTGAAGACAGAATCATTCAGCGAAACGGTTTCCGGAACAGTCAAACTCAAAAGTTATATGGTTGACTTCACATGGGATAATCTCTACCGAAGTGATGGTTTTTTAGTCAACGACCGATTACAGATACTCGCGGGTTATGCGTGGAAACACCTCATCGTTAATGCCGGTTACTCGATCAGGGATCGACCAGGATTTGTAACCAATGCACGACTGAAACTTACCAGCCTGTCCTGGTTACAAATCAGGTATGATTCCGGCACTGATACATTCACTCTTTCAACAGCGATTCATATCTAATGCAAAATGTCCTGACACCAGGCAGAAAACAAACTGCCAGCAATGAGGCTTTTCAAAGGCTTTGGGATAACATCGAAAAGGTTGTTTCCCGGGACCATATTGAAAGCCTCGTTGCTGATGCTGTTTTAACAATCAGATCAAAAACCGCTAATAAGAAAGCAGGTTATGCCTGGTCTGGTGGAAAAGACAGCATCGCCCTTCAAGTCGTCTGTGAGCTCTCTGGGATCAGGAGCTGTGTAATTGGATTGTCACAAGCCCTGGAGTATCCTCACTATCTGAAATGGATTCATCTGAATAAACCCACTGGACTTGTTATGTGGGATGCCAACATCGGCTACCAATGGCTGCTGCAAAACCCTCACATGGTCTTTCCTGAGGATTCAAAGCTTCTTGCAACCTGGTACTCCCTCATTCAGCATGCAGCACAAAAGGATTACTACAAACATGCCAGCCTTGACATTATCTGTCTTGGCCGCAGACATCAGGACGGCAATTATACCGGTTCCGGTGGCCAGAACATATACACAGATAAGTATGGTGTAACCCGCTTTTCACCTATCGCGCACTGGAAGCACGAACATGTGATGGCAGTATGCCACTATTACAAGAACAGGAATCTTCCACCGATCTACAATGATCCTCAGGGGTGGATAAACGGCACCGGGGTCTGGCCGGTTCAGACTTCAAGCCTTGGCCGCGAACATTCCTGGGAACTGCTTTACCAAATCAGTCCGGAGACATTACACATTGCAGCAAACTATTTCAACGAAGCAAAATCAATACTCCAAAACCATGGCAAAGCAAGCTAAAGTAAAACATGAAGAAACAACCCTTAACCTGTCTCTTCTCAAAGACTTCCCGGGAAACCCCAACACACATACACATGCACAGATAGATGCGCTGGTACAGAGCATGGAAAGATATGGCCAGTATTATCCTATTATCTGTGATGAAGAATATCAGATACTCTGTGGCCATGGTAAACGTCTGGCACTTGAGAAAAAGGGTGAGAAATCGGCCAAGGTAACCATCATCCGGGGTCTCTCTGAAAAGCAAAAAATGAAGCTTCTTATTGAAGACAACAAAATTCAGTCAATGAGTTATGTGAACTTCTCCGAAGTTGAGAAGATCATCAAGCAGATCGGGGAACTTGATATCATAGGTTTTTCACCTGAGTATCTCGACACCATCATTAACGAGATTTCACCGGACAATATGGGAGTTGATTTCTCAAAGGCGCCACAGAGAGGTGACAATTTCACCCCCGAACAAGAAGCAACTGTCGATGCACAGATTGAAAATATCGAAGCCGGTATCCAGGGAGTTAGGACATTGACATGCCCGCACTGCGGAGAATTAATCAATTTCTGATCATGGAAAAAGACCTATTTAAGCCACTCAGGGAAATGCAGTTCATTAACAGGGAATTAATTCGTCCTAATGACTACAACCCCAACAAAGTTCTTGAGAAAAACCTCAAACTTTTGATGCAAAGCATCCTGACCAACGGGTTTTGTTTCCCTATTGTAATTCGTCCTGATTACACAATCATTGACGGGTTCCATCGCTGGCTTGTCTCCGGAAGGGACCCCCTTAAAACAATGCTAGGTGGCAAAATACCTGTTGTAATTGTAGCCCATGAGGATGAAAGCAAGAACATGTACGGCACTGTCACCTTTAACCGGGCCCGTGGTACACACCTGCTTGAACCGATGGAGAACATTGTCAAGTCTTTACTCGACAAAGGCAAGACAGTTGACGAAATTTCAAAAGAGATCGGGATGAGTCGTGAGGAGATCTTCCGATTGTCAAAGATTGACCGGGAGACATTTCTGAAAACGGTTATCAAACGCCAGACATTCAACAAAGCAGAGGTTCTGAGGAGGTATCAATGAAAACGAAAGCGCTCGATGTTGATGTTGTAACTGCGGCTGAGAGAAGGGTTATGGAGTCCTTCAATAAGCACAAATACATAAGCATGTCTTTTTCCGGAGGAAAGGACTCTATCTGCATGGGCGACATTGTGATCAAAACCATGCAGAAGTACAACATTGATTTTGGCAGGCTGATTGTTGTTTTCTACGATGAAGAAGGTATTTACCCTGATTTTGAGCAGATCGTCCTAGAGTGGCGCTCTATATTTCATTCACTTGGAGCAAAGTTCTACTGGTTCTGTCTGCCTATCAAGCACTACAATTGCTGCAATCGTCTGGAAAATGATGAGAGCTTCATCTGTTGGGAACCAGGAAAAGAAGATCTGTGGATTCGCCCCATGCCAAAGTTCGCCATCAGGCATCACAAGGACTTCTCACTTGGAATGACTTACCAGGCATTTTCAAAGTACCTGTTTCAGGATATTTACCAGATGGTAGGCCTAAGAGTCTACGAGTCTGTCCAAAGAAGGCAATCAATTGCCGGTCAACATAAGTCAAAATTCCTCTACCCTATCTATGATTGGAGAGATAATGACGTATGGCTTTATATTGAAAGAAACAACCTGAAATTTCCGGAGACCTATCTGTATCTCTACAAGACAGGGGTACCGGTTAATAAATTGCGCATCAGTCAATTTTTTAGCATTGACACCATTAAGACCCTTCCAAAGGTACTCGAGTTTTACCCAAACCTGTTTGAGAGGATTGTAAAGAGAGAGCCCAATGCAGACCTTGTAATGCTCTATTGGGACACGGATATGTTCCGGTCTTCTCGACAGGATGATACATTCAGTATTCACAAAGACTATCGTGTAATCTTAAGGGAGGAATTGAAGAAAGCATCCCAACACCCAGACCAGTACCCCGGGTACAAACAGGTGAAGAAGTTATTCGCCCGTGTAAGCCCAAAAACAACATCAGACACATGCCGGAGGATTTATCAAATATTAATAGCTGGAGACCCAAAGAACAGGACTGTGAGGGTTGTAACAGGGAAGCTTTTAGAGGATTCTAAAGACTATCCCGATGAGGCAAGGTGAAAGGCTATCGAAAAAGAAGAAAAAGGCAAGGCTGCTTGACTGTCTCCGGGAGACATCCGGAATTGTCGCATACGCCTGTGAGAAGACCGGCATCAGCAGGGTCACTTATTACAATTGGTGCAAAGAGGATCCTGAATTTAAACGCAAGGCTGAGGATATACAGGAACTGCAGATTGATGTGGCCGAGGCCGCACTACTTAAGAAAATCAAGAATGAAGACACAACAGCCATAATCTTCTACCTCAAAACGAAAGGAAAGAACCGAGGGTACAGTGAACGGCATGAGATAGGCGGCATTAATGGATCCCCAATTGCAATGGATGTAGACACAAGTACGCTGGGAGAAGAAGAAAGGAAACTATTGCTCAAAATAGCAGAAAGTCTCAATGTTAACGGATAATGTTATCAGAATGGCGCTAAGTGTACAGGCAAGTGAATGCAGAAAAGACTTCTTCTACTTTGTAAGGACTTTCTGGGAAGTCATCATCAAAGAAGAACCGGTCTATAACTGGCATATTGAGTACCTGTGCCAGGAACTGCAGGAGCTTTCAAAATCCATTGTAGCACGTAAGCCCAAACCATATGACATTATTATAAACATTCCCCCGGGTACCACCAAGTCAACCATCGTCACGGTGATGTGGCCAGCCTGGCTATGGACACAAGACCCGGCCCTGAGAATCATCACAAATTCATATTCGGCAGACCTTTCTATTGATCATGCTTCCAAATCAAAGGATATCATTACCAGTGACAGGTATAAGCTGCTGTTCCCAGAGGTAAAAATCAGGATCGATAAATCAGCAAAAGGGAGCTATGAAAACACTAAGACAGGGGCCCGTTACTCAACCTCAACAGGGGGTACTATTACAGGCAAGCACGGACATGTTATCATTAATGACGACCCACTGAACCCAAAGCAGGCTACCTCTGACAGTCTCAGGCTTGCAGCCAACGATCATACCAAAACCCTGTCATCACGTAAGGTAAACAAGGAAAACACTCCTGTTGTCACAATCATGCAACGACTCCATGAGGATGATGTAACAGGCTATCTACTTAAAAAGAAAACGGAAAACATCAGGCATATCTGCTTACCTGCAGAAGTATCCGAAAACGTAAAGCCTCCGGAATTGAAGGAGAAATACATTGATGGTTTACTCGATCCGGTAAGGCTTTCCAGAAAAGTTCTCGATGAAGCAAAAGTTGACCTTGGTAGCAAAGGTTATGCAGGGCAGTATGACCAGTCCCCCACTGTTGAGGGTGGTAACATCATCAAAGAGGAATGGTTCCGGAAGATTTCCCTGGCACAGTTCATGGCCATTCGCGGTCGGGCACCGGTACATTTCTTCCTCGATACAGCCTATGACGAAAAGAAGAAAAAGTCAGACAATGACCCCTCAGGCATCATTGCCACAACATACGTCAACAATGCCCTGTTCATATTTGACGCCAGAAAGCTATACAAAGAGTTTCCTGACTTGATAAAGTTCCTGCCGGGTTACCTAAGCGGAAACAATTACGACAGCCGCTCAACCCTTAGGATTGAACCAAAAGCCAATGGAAAAAGTGTCATACAACAGCTCAAGCGTGAAACTAAGCTAAATGTCACTGAAACCCCTTCCCCATCGGACAGCAAAGAGACGAGGTTAAACGCTGCTTCCCCATCGGTTGAATGTGGGCGGGTGTACCTGGTTGAAAGCGATTGGAACGAATCATTCATTGATGAAGTTTGCGGTTTTCCATTAAAAACACATGATGAGTATGTAGACTTGTTATGCTATGCCATTGACTACTATATAAGCGGCAAGATAGATCTGCCCAAAGACCTCGATAAAACTTCACTAGGATTTCTTTAAAACCCCCAAATACCATGAACCTGATAAGAGTACTGCTAAACAAAATGAACCAAGCCCTGAATATGCAGCAGGGATTTGAGGAGCTTCTCAAAAACAAGGATATCGACAATATCATCCGCAAGATGCAAGACCGCTCAGCAGAGGTCGATAAAGCCATCAAGGATTATGATGTGAAAACGCATGAAATCATGTCCCGGCCGGACAAGATCATCAAGGATAAGGAAGGGAAGACAATCCGTATACAGAAACAGTGGAGGCTTCCTATCCCCTACCAGAGATTTATAAATGAAATTGCTCTGGTGTTTCTTTATGGCCAGCCTGTGAAATTCTCAATGGTTTCAGAGGGGACTGAGGAGGCCTTCTCAAAATTCAAGGACCTGATTAAATCCACCAGGTTTGACAGCCGGATACGTCAATGCAAACGAATTGCCGGGGCCGAAACAGAAAGTGCCTTGCTGCTACATGTTTTCAAGGACGAAGAAGGCAACAAGCCTGATGCTTTGATCAAAGTGCTTGGTAAAAGCTTAGGGGATGAAATCAGGCCTATGTTTGACCGATGGAACAGGATGGTAGCCTTTGGTCATGGATATTACATCAATGAAGGTGGATATACTACATACTACTTTGATGTATATATGAAACAGAAAATATACCGGTGCAAGAAAGAAGATCTGGGCTGGACAGTTGTAGAAGAAGAAAACCTGATTGGCAAGATACCGGTGATCTATTTCCGGCAGGAGAAAGAGCATGAAGGAGTAGAACCATTAATTGCAAGGGAAGAATGGATCGCAAGCCTTACGGCGGATGTAAATGACTATTTCGCTTCCCCGGCAGTTAAGGCAACAGCGGATGTAATCAATAACATTCCGGAGAAAGAAGAGCCGGGTAAGATCTTCATCATGGACGGCAAAGACAGTGATGTAAGCTACCTGACTATTGACTCTGCTCCGGAGCTGAAGAAACAAGAAATTGACTTCCTGCAGAAACATATCCTGAGTAAGACCTTCACCCCTAACATTGACTTTGAGAACATGAAAGCCCTGAGCAATGTTTCTGGGAAGGCGCTTAAGCAAATGATGATCCTTGCGGAGATCAAAGCAAACAAGCATAAAGAATCACATGACGAACTTATTGACCGGTTTATCAGTTTGATGATCTCAGCTATCGCTAATGTCATTGATATAAAACTCAAAGAACAATGCTCCAAAATGATCATTGATGCACAGTTCCAGAGCCCGTTCAATGAAGATATCGCTGAAATGATAACTAACCTTGTCAGCTCTATTGATGCCGGAATGATGAGCGAAGAGACCGGCCGGGAACTCAACCCTCTTATCAGCGACAGCAGTGCTGAGACAGCCCGGATTGATGCAGAGAGGCAACGCAAAAAGGAGACTGAAGGTGATGTATTTGGACAAGGCTTCTGATTATGTACGATCTTGACCAGAATAATGCCCTGTTCCGCCGGACGGAAATCTACGCAAACAAAACCCGCCTGGCATATCTGGCAGCCATCAGGAGATTGATAGCGCTTGTCAGCGAGGCAGATATCGATCCTGATGTACCCTTCCGGTTCTCGGACTATCCGAAGCTCAATAAAGAAGCAAGAAATATCCTAGAAAAACTCTATGGAGATGTCTCCGGGACTATTATTAAGGGTATAGAAAAGGAATGGGACGAAGCCAACCTTACCAATGATAATCGGGCGGAACGTGTTTTCAAACTGAAGAAGGTCGGCAAGGTGCCACAGGCTTACCTACAGAGAAACCTTGCTGCCAGGGAT